>ERZ1026854.1705-NODE-1705-length-13433-cov-3.837494_pt1 | contig 13433 bp, 8 predicted proteins | sample MGYA00380157_ERZ1026854 | MGnify/ENA primary metagenome ERZ1026854 (study PRJEB33269, sample SAMEA4719793) | human gut metagenome | biome: human-associated habitat; feature: organic feature; material: feces | place: Cameroon | collected 2013-10 ...
CATCTGCCCGGTCTGGAGAATAGAAGCTGACCAGCTTCGTTCTTTTTCTGTTACGTACACTTGCACCACTACAGGAAATATCCTGCGCATATTCTTCCATGATCTGTGCAAAGATTCCTGCCATGGATTGAAATTTGGTTATGGCTGGATATTCTGCATTTACATTGTGACCATTTTCCGACAAAAGATAAATTTTACCTGCCCGTGCATTTGGGGCTTCCTCAGCATAAGCATTCTCTCCGATCAGGAGGATTTCTATCGGTTTATTCTGACTATAACTGATGACCTGTTCCAGGGCTGTAAAAGTCACAATCTGAAAATCTGCTGTCCCCTTTCGTTGAAAATACTCCTGCATTCCCTGTAGATATCTCTCATCTTTATCACATACTGCAAGCAGCTTCTCCCGCATTACAACACACCTCCCATACAAAGCAATGTGCTGCATAGAACGGGTACTGCCAGACGGATTACTGCAGCCCTGGATTTAAGAGGCATATCATCAGTCATGGCGCCCGTCCGTAACATTTTATAAACATAACACAACACTTCTTTTACATGCTGCCTGCATTCTTTTGAGCAGATAATCCTTACCAGTGCAGCAGCTCCTGCCAACATCATTGCTATGCCAATACAGACCATAAGCTTATGCTGCTCAAGATAACAGCCAAGCAGCATAAAGAGCTTCACATCTCCTGCACCGATTCCTCCCATGAGATAAAAGGGATAGAACACTGCAAAGATCAGTGCTGTCTGTACCAGAACTACAAGCAATACTTCTGCACCCTGCTGCCAGCTAAGAAACAGTCCGGCTGCCATTCCCGGTGCAATGCACCAGTTTGGAATTTTATAGTGCCACATATCCATGAATGCCGCTACAATCAGTATTCCAATTAATAGTTCCATTTTGATTTCATACCTTCCCGTCAGATTCTTTGACCGGTCTTCCTGACAGGGTTCGATTATAACAGACAACAATTTTTTGTCTACCCGAAATGTAAAAACTCGTTTCAAATGTAAAAACTCGTACTAATTTCCAGTATTTTGCATAGATTAGAATGATGATGCCTATACTATAATAACTTCACTGAAAGGATGTAGATGTTCATGAAAACCTACTTTAGTCTGAAAAGTATCCTGAATAATTATCCTCCGGCTCCTGCCAATCCTGAAATACCTTCTGCAAGGGATAAGCTTCTTGCTGATATTGCCAAGACACAGCATGCATTGGAGGTTGCCTATTGTGGATTTGATTACGCAACAGACCCTGATCTGATTGACTGCTATATTTATGAGGTGAATTCCGCTTTAAAGAGATATCGTTTCCTGTTGAATCAGGCACAGCGGATGGAATTGTTTTTAGAAGAGGAACAAATAGAAAAAGCTCCCTCTATACGAGGAAGCCTCTCTTTGCATCATAATTAACAAGACTTTCATTGAGATCTGTTCTGCCATAGGTAAGTCCTGCATACACAGACTGGATATTCTCCATCAATGGACCGGACTGATCCTGACTGCTGATCTGCTGATAGGCATCTCTAAGCTTTGTAAAGATCATCTCAATCGTATCCAGATTGTCTACTTTCAGGCTGAACATATCCCGTGCCAGCTCTCTGTCTGCATAACAGTACAGTGAGAACAGGTTGCCCGCCAGTTCATACTGGAAGTCAAGGCTGCTGCGCAGCTGCCCGATACATGCTCTGGCAAGATCTATATTCTGGACAAGCTCTTCTGTTTGTCCGGCATCATGTGCTGCCCTGGCATCTTCCAGATATGCTGACAGCATTTCGTAAACAATTACTGTCAGCTGTGTTTTGTTCGCCTGTGTAATCCTTCTTGTGAACATCTGCTTTTTCTCTGTTGTCATACTAATCCTCATTTCTGTGCATGTTATTTGCGCATATTGAATTTATGTCAAGTATGTACAGACACACACAAATCCCCAATTTTTACTGCAACAGCTGTAATACGGACTGTGGTCTTTCATTTGCCTGTGCAAGCATGGCTGTAGAAGACTGCACCAGTACCTGTACTGTAGAATACTCTGTCATTTCTGTTGCCATATCCACATCCATAATACGGGAATAAGCAGCTGTCATATTCTCTTCTGTGTTGTCAAGATTCGTAATTGTGTGTTCGATTCGGTTCGCATAGGCACCTATCTTGGCACGGATACCGGACAACTGGTTGATTGCATCTCCTACGATATCAATTGCCGCTGTTGCCTTATCCTCCGTTGTAATATCCAGATCCTTTACCCCCAGATACAACGCCTGCAGAGCCGGAATTTCTACCTGGATCACCTGTCCTTCGTTGGCTCCTACCTGAAGACGCATTGCGCCTTTTCCGGTAAGATCCAGAAGAATGCTGTTAGAATCATCAGCAGTATTGCCTACTGTATAGGTAGTTCTTGTCGTATCTGTGTGCGTATACAGATAGTTGTTCAGATAATTAGCCTGAACTGTCGTAGGCAGTGTATCCACATACTTGCCACTCTTGGTTTCGTCCCAGCCATTCGGATTCTCTATGACTACCTTAAATTTCTTCTCCTTTGTCGTCTTCAGATCATCGGTTGCTGCAGCTGTGACTATGAATTCACCGGTTGCCTTATCAAACTTGCAGTCCGTGACTTTAATCGCCTTATTGCCGAATTCATCTGTAAAGGCATTCGCAAAGTCCTCTGACAAGCCACTGTATGGATTCTGTGTTGCACCGGAATTGATCGTGGTTGTCGTGTTTTGAAGCTGTTTGCCGTTCTTGTCTGTTTCCTTTACAAAATTTACTTCGCTGATATTGTATTTTACAGTACCGTCAGGACTCTGTACTGTTACATTTCTAAAGCTGTCTGTAGAGAAATATTTCACTGTACTTGTAGTGGTTACACCACTGCCTTTCACTGCGGTGCGATCGTTCAGGGTAAGCTTCACTTCGAAATCATTCTCACCCTTGATTACAATATTCTCATCTTCAAGAATAACTCTGGAACCATCCGGAAATGCCTTCAGACCTGAATTGATCGTTGTTGTCGTTACAAGTGCATTGCGTACCTTATCTGCGCTTGTTGCAGAATATCTGTCTTCGTGTGTTACTTCACCATTTGCATCCTGTTTAATATAGGCATCAAAGTCTTTAATGGTATCTTCATCATGATAATATTCCAGTCCCTTGATCATATAAGTACCACTTGTTACGCCATCACTATAGGACATTACTTTTACATTCTCTGTATTGGTATATCCTTTATAGGCAAAACTGCCATCCAGCAGATTCTGTGCATTGAACTGTGTTGTTTCTGCAATTCTGTCCAACTCCTGTACCAGCTGGTCAATCTCCAGCTGGATCTGTTCACGGTCAGAATCCGCATTGGTACCATTGGCTGCCTGAATTGCCAGTTCGTTCATTCTCTGTAGAATTTCATGCATCTCTGTCATTGCACCATCTGCTGTATTTACAACAGATACACCATCATTGGCATTATTATTTGCCTGTTTCAGGCATCGGAGCTGTGCACTCATCTTCAAGGAGATAGCCAGACCTGCTGCATCATCTGCCGCACTGTTGATCTTGTAGCCGCTTGATAATCTCTTGATAGAGTCCGATAAACGGGTATCATTGTTGTTCAGGCAATTTCTTGCAATGATGGATGATATATTGTAATTAATTCTCATGTTCTTTCTCTCCTATCTTTTATGCAATGTTATTCTGTCAGGCTTCGTATTGCTGATCCAGACTCTTCAAAGCTGTAATAAAGGCTTTTGCCGTCTGATACAATTCTCTGGTAGATAATTTTTCAGACTCTTCTACGTCCCTATCCTGTCCGAATCTGTTCAGATCAAGTGTCTTTGTTTCAGCCAGACTAATGGATATCTTTTTGTTCTGACCACTCTCCTGCTGTGCTTTGGAGAATTGTTCTTGAAGATTGTCCTGTAATATTTTTATATCCTGTCCGGATGTTTTCTTATCATAGGCGATCATACCTGAAATCTTCTCTTCACTGATATCAAAATCCGCTGCCACCTTCCCAAGTGTATCTGTATCCATCGTAACAGTGACTTTACCCATCTGACTGCTGTTATGATATATTTTCAGGTTAATGGATGTCAGCTCACCCTTGATATTAACAGGAAGCTCATAATTTTCTTCCCTGGCAAGATTGCCTGCAAGAGACAAGCCCTTATACAACATCTGTGCAGCTTTCACATCAACGATATTGTTAGAGGTATGAACCATATTTTCAACTGCACTGACTGCTTCTCCAATCAGCTCCTGATATGCACTGACTGCACTGCTCTTATCTGTCAGGTTATTGGCTGCATCCTCTGCCTTCTGCCATAGAGTATCATGTTCTATATCTCCGACAGAATCAAAAGCATCATTGACACTCGTGTCATTTTCTACGCTGGCAGCACCGCTTCTTCCAAATATCTGCTTATAGAGGGAACCTCTCTCCATAAGTAATAATTCTGCTGCCTGGATATTGTTCACACTGACAGGCTGTTCATAATCAATCAATGACTGGATAACACTATCCTCAACCTGTTGTGCAGACTGCATGGAATCCCGGAAATTATGTACTCTCTCCTGTTCCATATCCTGTCTGGACGACTGGTCTACTTCAGACGCCTGTTTCAGTTCCTGTGCAAACTGCTCTATTGTAGTATCGGCTTGAATGTCCATTTCCTTCAATGTATCTACATCTGTTTTCTGAACCAGTTCATCTTTGATTTCCCCGGACAATGCAGCATAATACTGCATCTGATGCTGATACTCCTGGGATGGGCTGTCCTGATAGCCTGCCATGATCTGTTCGTCAATTGCCTGTCCTTTGGCAATCAGTTTCTCCAATCCACCGAATCCATCATCTATGGATATATCCATATTTTTATGACGGCTTGTACGCACTGCTGAAAGCATATTCTTGAAATTCATTTCTGCCCCAGAAGCGACTACACTTCCGATTGCCGCACCATCTGTTTTCTCTATCTGGCGGAAAAGACGGTAGATACCAATATATGCTTCTCTTTCATCCTCTGTAATTGCATGGCTCTGATCGAGCTTATGCAGATAGGTAGAGAATTTCTCCGCATCTGACCCTGTGTCCTTATCCTGTTCATTCAGATATTCTTCCAGTTCATCCAGATTCATATCCAATGGATTGATCTGCTCTCTGATCATCTGTAACGTAGTAGCAGGAGTCATTCGACGAATCACACCCGTTACCTGCATGTCTGCTTCTTTTACAGACTGTATGCTATCCTGTGTGATCTCCATGTTATTATATCCAAGGATTCTCACAGCTCTTCGATTACTGTCATTTGTCTCAAGTCCCAGATCTTGCAGAATATCATCTACATTGCGGAACGCTTTCTGAATACTGTCACCCATATCCTTACGTGGTGCTGTCATCAAAGCTTCATAGGATTCTCCTGCTTTGTCATATTTACTTTGTAATATACTTCCTTCCTGATGAAGTGTTTCCAGTGTAAAGGGAGTCTTACTTGCAGATATCTTACCTGACAGGGCTGCCGGCATAGCTGCAAGCTCTTTTGTCAGTGTAAGTGTATCCTCATACCACACTGCCCGCTGCTCATTGACCTGCTCAGTCTCACCCTGGAACAGAGATGCTTTTATATTGGCTTCTGTGGCTTTTAACGCCTCTACAAGCTGTGACAGCTCTGTTGTGTCTATCTGATAACCACTCTTTAATAACTGTCTGTTGGCTTCCTGCGTCATGACCAGTCGGATCTCTTCCATCTGGCGTCTGGCTTCTATCTCCCGCAAAGAGACCTCCTCAGTATTTACAGCAGCTGCCTCACTACCCTCTCTGGCATCAATTTCTTTCTGCGCAGCACTTAAATTTTTGAAATTCAGTGTTTCTCCGGCTTCTATGGTGTCGTGAATTGCTTCATCACTGATGGAATCAGCCTGCTCTACAAGCTCTTTTGCCTGCTGCCAGACAGGTTGTTCCCCTGTCATCAATGCTTTTCCCGGCTGTTTGCCATTGCTCATAGCCGTCACTGTCATATCCAGGAGCTGTTGTGCATCCATTGGAAGCTGCAACTGACTTAAATCTGACAGATAAGAAAGATTCTGTGGTGTCAGTTCAATACCTGATTCTACCAGCCATCTGGCATTTTTCTGAACATCTTCGGTGTTCTCCAGTCCAGATTGTCGGATTACAGAATCAATTCCACTCTGCAATGCATCCCAATTAATTGTATCTGCCTTCTTCGCATAGTACCCCTGTGCATAATCACTGTAATAGCCCTTTGCCTGCTGGAGAGAATCCGTGCTGGAGAACTGGGCTACATATACATTATCTACCGTAGGAGCCTTCTGATTGAGCAACAGATATTTTAAAGCGTCTTCTGACAGCTCTCCTATCTCCATACCCTGTGCAATAGTCTTTACAAGTGCTGTGATATTGTCTTCTGTAACAGGAATATCCGCCTGTTGCATCTTGTCCACCAGTTCATTGGCATCAATGCGGCTGCCTGTAATCTCTTCCACAGTTGCTGTATCTAAATCGTCATTATATCCTGCTATTTCCACTCCCGCTTTTGCAAGCGTTACTTTGATCCTGTCTACAATACTGACATATGTCTCTACATCTGTACTTCCCGGCTGAAAGCCTTCTTCCTGCATTTTCTCCAAGTCTTCCCCGGAAACAGAATTAGACATCACAATCATAAAGTCTTTTTGGGCCTTAACATTTGTGTTCCCGGCCTTCGACATAATATCCTGTGCGGTCAATCCGTGACCCTGATACGCCTTGTCATCCATAACTTTATTATCTGTAATGTCTAATGAATATCCGCTGTTCCCGACCTGAAGGGAGTCAGCAGTCGTCTTATATGTAGTTGTTCTGTCGGTATCGGCTACAGGAGATGAAGATAATTTTGCATCCAAAGTAATATTCATCCTGTTAACCTAAGCCTTTCTTCCATGTGGTACTTAATCGTCTTACCTTATATCTCGACAAATATGGGCAAAAACTTAACAGGAGCAGAAAAAGTAACCCTTTTTCTGCCCCTGTTATAAATTTTCTATTCTGTTTTAGCTGCTTCCAGCGCCTGTTTTAAATCTGCAATAATGTCATTTACATTCTCAATACCAACAGATAATCTTACAAGATCAGGGCTTACACCCGCTGCTACCAGCTCTTCATCATTCATCTGCCTATGCGTTGCTGATGCAGGGTGCAGAACACAGGTATGTGCGTCTGCCACATGAGTTGCAATCATGGCTACTTTTAAATGTGCCATGAACTTCTCTGCTGCGCTTCTTCCACCTTTTACACCAAAAGATACAACGCCACAGGTGCCATCCGGCATGTACTTCTTTGCCCTTTCATAGTATTTATTGCCTGGAAGTCCCGGATAATTTACCCAGGATACATTCTCATCTGCCTGCAGGAATTCTGCTACTTTCTGTGCATTTTCACAGTGTCTTGGCATACGCACATGCAAGGACTCCAGTCCCAGATTCAGGAAATACGCATTCATAGGAGACTGTATTGCACCCAGATCTCTCATAAGCTGCGCTGTCGCTTTGGTGATAAAAGCTCCACCCAGACCAAATTTCTCTGCATAGGTTACACCATGATAGGATTCATCAGGAGTTGTCAGTCCCGGGAACTTATCTGCATGGGCAAACCAGTCAAACTTACCAGAATCTACAATACATCCACCCAGAGACGCATCATGTCCATCCATGTATTTCGTTGTTGAATGAGTCACAATATCTGCTCCCCACTCAAAAGGCCGGCAATTAATAGGTGTTGCAAATGTATTATCTACGATAAGTGGTACTCCATGAGCATGTGCTGCCTTGGCAAATCTCTCGATATCAAATACTACCAGTGCAGGATTGGCTATCGTCTCGCCAAATACTGCCTTGGTATTGGGCTGGAATGCTGCTTCCAGTTCTTCATCTGAACAATCCGGATCAATAAATGTAGTCTCAATTCCCATACGCTTCATTGTAACTGCCAGCAGATTATAGCTGCCTCCATAAATGGTAGAAGAAGCTACTACATGATCCCCTGCACCGCAGATGTTGAAAATTGCAAAGAAAGTAGCTGCCTGTCCTGAAGAGGTAAGCATTGCTGCCGATCCACCTTCCAATGCACAGATCTTGGCTGCCACATAATCATTTGTAGGATTCTGTAATCTGGAATAGAAATATCCTTCTGCCTCCAGATCAAACAGTTTACCCATATCTTCACTGGTATCATACTTGAATGTAGTACTCTGAATAATGGGTATCATTCTGGGTTCACCGTTTTTTGGTACATAACCTGCCTGTATACATTTTGTCTCTTTTTCCATTTCCTGTCTCCTTTTATTTAATAATCCGATGTATTGGCAATTCAATACATCGGATCTGTGTTTAAAATAGATATACAACTCCTGTCAGTGGTGGAAGAGGAATCACAACATATTGGTTCCTGTTATCACATTTTCCCTTGCGTGCCTTGATTTCCTTTGGAACTCTGTGTCCTGCTCCTCCAAATCTCTCTTCATCTGAATTGATCAGAAGCTTATATTTCGTATTCATAGGTACACCAACCTTGTAATTAGGATATTCTACAGGAGTCATGTTTAGTACAAACAACATATGCTGCCTGCCATCTCTGGTTCTTCTTACAAAGCTGTATATGCTTCTGTCTTTATCATCTGCATTCATCCATTCAAATCCAAGCCAGTCATTATCAATTTCATATAAACATGGATACTTACGATAGGTTTTAAGCAGCTCACCCACAAAATCATGCATACCACGGTTCAATGGATTCTGAAGCATGTACCAGTCAAGCTCTCTTGCCTCGCTCCACTCACGCTCCTGTGCGAAATCCTGTCCCATGAACAGCAGCTTCTTACCTTCATGTCCTAACATATAGGTATAGCCTACTCTCAGGTTGGCATATTTATCTACCTCGTATCCCGGCATCTTATTGACCATGGAGCACTTTAAATGCACTACTTCATCATGCGACAGCGGCAAAATATAATTCTCGCTGTCATTATATGTCATGGCAAAAGTCATCTTGTAATGGTTGTCTTTTCTAAAATATGGGTCCAGCTTCATATATTCGCAGAAATCATGCATCCATCCCATATTCCATTTGAAGGAAAATCCAAGGCCGCCTTCTTTTGGTTCACCTGTTACCTTTGGCCATGCCGTAGATTCCTCTGCAATCGTCATAACTCCCGGATAGGAACCATGAATCACGGAGTTGAGATGTTTAAAGAATTCTATTGCATCCAGGTTCTCATTTCCACCGTATTTGTTAGGCAGCCATTCTCCGTCTTTTTTACCATAATCCAGGTAAAGCATACTTGCAACAGCATCTACTCTAAGACCATCTACATGGAATTCACGAATCCAGTATAAGGCATTGGCAATCAGGAAATTACGTACCTCATTCTTGCCATAGTTAAATATCTTAGTTCCCCAGTCTGGATGTTCACCCATTCTTTTATCAGGGTGTTCATACAGACATGTACCATCAAATTCGCACAGACCATGTGCATCTCTTGGGAAATGCGCCGGAACCCAGTCAAGAATAACACCAATATTATGCTTATGGAAAAGGTCAATCAGATAACGGAAGTCGTCAGGTGTTCCATAACGGGATGTAGGTGCATAATATCCTGTTACCTGATATCCCCACGAACCATCAAACGGGTACTCTGCAATACCCATTAATTCTACATGCGTATATGGCATTTCTTTCAGATATTCCACCATTCTGTCTGCGAACTGACGATATGTATAGAACCCATCCTCTGTTCCATCCGGATGCTTCATCCAGGAACCGATGTGGCACTCATAGATAGAAAGTGGTTCCTTGTTCATATCCTTTTTGGCTCTGGCTGTCAGCCATTTCTCATCATTCCATTCAAAATGGTTCAGATCATATACACGGGAAGCTGTTCCAGGTCTTAACTCTGCATAATTTGCATAAGGATCTGCCTTATAGAGCTTTCTTCCATCTGCAAGCTCTATCAGATATTTGTACATCTGTCCTTCCTGTACGCCTTCGATAAATGTAGTATAAATACCACCTTCACCGATTCTCTCCATTTTGTCGGCAGTTTCATTCCAGCCGTTGAATTCACCAATCACATAAATATCCTGTGCATTCGGCGCCCATACAGCGAAAAAGGCACCCTTTTTTCCATCATGTGTGCACAGATGTGCTCCAAGTTTCTTATAGATCTCATAATGCGTTCCCTGTCCAAATACATACTGATCTGCCTCGGAAATAAACACTTCCTCTGTCTGCTTTTCTACTTTGCTCATGCACATACCCCATTCCATTTGAATTGGGAATTCATCCCATTTTCATTTGTTTACATAAAATCTCTTTCCCTTAATACAATCATATCTTCTTTATCATAACGCTTCGCCAGTAACACATCTACGAAGTTCTTGAGATTAAATTTCTTGGATTTCCAGATTGCTTCATCTATGATGTCTCTGACTTCGTCCTTCGTTACTACATGATTACCGCTCTGACTGTTGGCAATTCTGGTATATAACGCCAGCGTTCCCAGTTCATCAATGGAATATTCCAGCGCCAGCGCATAATTCTTCGCATAGTCCACAAGCGCATTATTATCCATCTCCATCAAATCTATTCTGATATTGAAATAATCAGAAATAAATGCCTGCTTCTCTAACAAATGGGTAATTTCCTTACGGGTATCCTCCATAATGACAACCAGTCCCAGATTATCCTGATTTAACAGATTTGCCATTTCATAGAGCTTATCCTGTGTGATTCCATTGGCTTTTTCTATAATAAGTGCACCATTTCCCAGCTTAGCAAATACTTCACTCAGATTCCTGAGATTTAATTTTTCACCTGTGATCTTTGCTACTTTACCAGAGAAATTAGCATCCAGTGCCTGATATTCACGAATCAGATTCTTAGCCAGACGAACTGTACCAAGTCCTGCTTCTCCGGTAATGATGACATTACCTGTATAGGCAGCCAGACTCATCTTATCCAGAGCATAGATAATCTGCTTACGAATCTTCTTTGTTACAGCAAAATTCTCAAAGAGTTCCTGCTCTTCCGTGGTGAAATCACGGATTTCTTCTTTTCTTACTCCCTTGGTTTCTTTATCTGTAGTCTCAATGATCTTATCTGGCAGGTCTCCGATCTCTGCAGTATCCAAATTGATTTCCTGCGTTTCAAGAATCTCTCCAGAATCTTCTTCTGCGTTATCATCCACATATTCCTCTTCTGGATATTCTTCCTGTTCAGGTGCTGCTTCCTCTATCTCTTCCTCAGATTCTGCATATTCCTGCTCATATTCTTCCTCAGAATATTCCTGCCCGGCATCTTCTTCCTGTACAAATGACTGTTCTTCATACGACTCTTTTACAGACTCTTCCATGGATTCTTCTGCATCGGATAATTCTACAGATTCTGTCTCGTTTTCTTCATCCATCCACGCCTGGGACTCTGTGATTTTTTCCTGAAGCTCTGTCTCTTCCATATCTGGCGTATCTTCAATCTCAGTCAGTTCTTCTACTTCGCCCTCATCTTCCTTCTCTAATTCTCCAAATATTCCATTCTTAACAGAATTATCGAAGTTCTCGAATATCTTACCAGTCTGCTGTAATACCAGCTTACGTACTTCTTCCTTGTGCTTGGCAGCATTCTCCTGCTTCATTCTCTCCCATTCACCCAGCACTTCATCCAGATTCATCTGTCCAGTCATAGGATGGAATACTTCTTCCTGCGTATCCTGCTCTTCTTCCTGGACTGCATCTGCAACTTCTTCTTCAGGAACAGGAATAGAAGCAATCTCTTCCTGTAAAGTAGGCTGCTCGTCAAATACATTCTCGCCGTTTTCTTCCAGACGGTCATGTTCTTCCTGTACAGATTCCTCTGTAATATCCCGAAGCATGTCCATATCTGTATCCTGTCTGATCACTCGGGCATCCTCACCGGGTACAAATACTTTGCTGATAGCTCCTGTATGAGGTTCCGGTGCTATTTCTGACACGCCTGTCACCATTTGTGCAACACGACTTGTATGTACAGGAACCGGCTGCTCTTTCTCAGTTATTTCCGTCTCTGATTGCGGCAGCTCCTCATGGTCTTCCTGTATCAACGTATTATCTTCTGTATTATCTTCCACAGATGGATTACTTGCCTCTGTCTCTGTCACGTTCTCCTGATGAATGTCCTCAGGCTGCACAATATCCGCTCTTTCTTCTGCGAAAATATCTTCATCATCTGCAAAAAGTTCTTTCATACTCTCTGCAACAACCTTCTGCAGATTAATTGTATTATATTGACTCATATCAATAGAACCCGTATCACGATAAGCACTGCTTACAGACTGATTCTCTTCTACTGCATAATTGTCTATATTATCTACTTCTGCATTATCTGCCAGATACGTATCCTCTGTGTAGATCTCCTCTGTACGATAATCATCTTCTGGATATGGTTCCTCATTATAGTTCTCTTCGGGGTAGGCATCCTCTACTCCATAACCATCTTCCGCATATGATTCTTCTTCACTGTAATTCTCTTCAGGATAGACATCCTCTGCCCCATAGCCATCTTCCGGATATGACTCTTCTCCACTGTAATTCTCTTCGGGATAAGCAGCCTCTGCCCCATAGCCATCTGCTGCGTAGTCTTCCTGTGACTGTCTGGCCTTTGCCATATCATATTTCTTCTGCTGAATTGGCGTTAAAGGTGCATGAAGCATTTTAAGCTCCATTGCCTTCATTACATATGGGCCATCCCCGAACCACAGAATCAGATCATCACATTCTTCTACACATTTTGTAGCCAGTCCGACCCTGTGATAAAGATATGCCAGCTCATATGCCCACTCTTCCTGATAATCTCTCTTCTTCAATTCTTCCAGAAGCTCTATTCTTTCTTCCAGACTTGCTTCCTGTGCTTCCAGAATACGATAACGCAACGTAAAGACACCATTATCCCGTGGTGCCAGTTTCACAAATTCCTTATAATATTCTATCGCTGCAACTACATCATCCAGCTCAACCGACACTTCACACAAAGAGTACAAAACCGCCCGGTTCGCAGGATAACGTTCGTATGCAATCTGTAATACTGCCTTACTGTCCTCATTTCGTCTGTTGACTCTGTAAAGAGCTGATACCTTCAACAACATCGTAATGCTCTTTACTCTTCGCCAGTCTATCATATCCGCTATATTAGCGGCTTCCACATATTTTTCTTCTTCAATCAGCTTTACTATTTCATCCGAACGAAGTTTATATTCATATTTATCCAAGTAAAATCACCTCTATAAGCCATTTCCCCTTTTGGCACTTTCGCTCTACCCATAAAAAGACGCTGATATTATCTCAATTTCAGCCTATTATTATCTGACAATTTGAAAAATATATCTTGTTGACAGACAACTTTATTA
>ERZ1026854.1706-NODE-1706-length-13432-cov-3.937131_pt1 | contig 13432 bp, 17 predicted proteins | sample MGYA00380157_ERZ1026854 | MGnify/ENA primary metagenome ERZ1026854 (study PRJEB33269, sample SAMEA4719793) | human gut metagenome | biome: human-associated habitat; feature: organic feature; material: feces | place: Cameroon | collected 2013-10 ...
ATAAAACAGCATAGACCGATTCTCCAGTCAAATGCCATCATGGCTGCAGCAGTTGTCGCGATTCCCTTACCTCCCTTAAATTTTAAGAAAACAGGGTAGTCGTGTCCCATTACTGCGGCAAATCCTGTAACGAGCTGGATAAGATCTGCATTCAATGTCGGTACTGCCGGACAGAGTACAAACTTTACCACAAGTACAGGAATAAAGCTTTTTAAAGCATCCCCTAAGAAAGTAAGGAGTGCACGGGTCTTGCCAAGTACACGAAGTACGTTTGTTGTACCAGAATTACCGCTTCCATAGTCACGGATATCCATTCCGCATAACTTTCCTACAAGGTAACCACTCTCAATGCAGCCACAGAAATAGCCAGCAACGATTACAATCACATAATATACAGCGTTATTCATTTACTTCTCCTTTCTCTCACGATAAATGAAGTGAATCGGAGTTCCACGGAAACCAAAAGTGGTGCGAATCTGATTTTCAATGTATCTTGTATAGGAGAAGTGTGTCAGCTTCTTCTCGTTAATGAACATAACAAATGTAGGTGGCTTTACGGAAACCTGTGTAATATAGTAGATTCTTAAACGCTTACCTTTATCTGAAGGTGGCTGCTTCATCGCCATTGCCTCTGTGAGAATCTCATTCAATACACCAGTCTGTACTCGTAATGCACAGTTTTCGATTACAGCATCAATCATTTCAAACAATTTTGGAAGTCTCTGACCTGTTTTTGCAGAAAGGAAAATAAGTTCTGCATATGGCATATAGGAAAGTTTCTCACGAATCTTTTCTGTGAACTTCTTCATTGTTGTGTTATCTTTTTCTACCAAGTCCCACTTATTGACTGCGATGATCATACCTTTTCCACGTTCGTGGGCAATTCCGGCAATCTTGGCATCTTGCTCAGTAATTCCTTCTGTCGCATCAATAATTAAGACGGCAACATCGCAACGTTCTACAGCTGTAACGGTACGGATGATACTGTATCTCTCTAATTCTTCTTTAATCTTACTCTTTCTTCGAAGTCCTGCTGTATCGATAAATACATATTCCTGTCCATTACGCTTTACAGTTGTATCAATCGCATCTCTTGTTGTTCCTGCAACTGGAGATACAATCACACGCTCCTCTCCAAGAAGTTTGTTGATAATAGAAGACTTTCCTGCATTTGGCTTACCAATTACTGCAATCTTAGGACGATCATCTTCTTCCTCTTCTTCCTGTACTGGTGCTTCAAATTTTTCAACAACCTGATCAAGCATATCACCAATTCCAAGCTTGCCCTGTGCGGAAACGGGAATCGGATCACCGAGTCCAAGATTATAGAATTCATACACATCCGGCATAAATTTATCAAAATTATCTACTTTATTTACAACAAGAACAACCGGACGATGAGAACGGCGTAACATATCTGCCACTTTAAAGTCTGCATCTACAAGTCCCTGACGTACATCCACAAGGAACAGAATGACATCTGCTGTCATAATTGCTGTTTCTGCCTGCTCTCTCATTCGTGAGATAATAATATCATCGGATTCCGGCTCGATTCCGCCGGTATCAATCAGGGTAAACTGATAGTCTAACCAGCTAACCTCCGCATAGATACGGTCTCTTGTTACTCCTGGTGTGTCTTCTACTATAGAAATTCTGCTTCCTGCTAACGCATTAAACAGTGTAGATTTTCCTACATTCGGGCGGCCTACCACCGCAACAACCGGTTTACTCATAATTTCCTCCATTCTCTATTGCAATAATTTTATCTACAAAGTCTCGTCCCTCTGATTGTATAATATTCACGGGAACTTGTAAAGAATCGGAAAGTCCCTTTAATGAAATATCATCTAAGAAAATATCCTCATCTGCTTTTAATACATTACACGGAAGGAGCAACTCCTCCCCAAGTTCTTTATCTTTTAACTGAGCGATAATATCGCCACCTGTCAAAAGACCAGAAACTGTGATATGTTCGCCAAAAAATTCATTCTTAATACAGTACACATGTACTTTTATGTGTGGAAACTTTTTCTCCACATCTCTCGCAAGTTTCTCAATGGTTGGGAAAGCAAGTTTTGCTGTTGCAATGGATACTGTCTTTTCCCTGTCATCTCCGGAAAGCTCTTCTAAACGTTCCTTTACCTCTTCTAATAAAAGTCGCATCATTCCCACACCATTTTCAAGCTGTCCATAGCCTTCATAGTAAGCCTCATCCGGAAATTCCTGACCGGCAAGGATAAACCACTCATCACTGGCATGAACAAAGGTTGTTCCATAATTCTCACGAAAGTAATCCTGCCATTTATGAATCTGCTTTAATACCTTTTCGGCATCCTCTTTTCCAAAAAGCTTAAGTGGTGCAAGTCCCTCTCTGTATTTCGTAAGTCCAACTGGAACAACAGACAGACTTTCCATATGTGGAATAAATTTGCCCAAATCAGAAATGGTACGGTCAAGTTCTTCCTCATCATTTAACCCCTGACATAGTACTACCTGGCTATTCATGCGGATACCTGCCTCATAGAAACGTCCTATTTTCTCTAAAACATCGCCGGCAAAACGGTTATGGAGCATCTTACAGCGAAGTTCCGGATTCGTTGCATGCACAGAAATATTAATCGGAGAAAGATGATATTTGATTACTCTGTCAATATCTTTATCTCTCATATTCGTAAGGGTAATATAATTTCCCTGCAAGAAAGAAAGACGAGAATCATCATCCTTAAAATAAAGCGTATCTCTCATTCCCGGCGGCATCTGGTCGATAAAGCAGAACATACACTTATTACAACAGGAATGATATTCGTCCATAAGAGAAGATTCAAAGGTGATTCCCAAATCTTCATCCTCGTCCTTTTCAATTTCCAGAACACACTCTTCGCCGTCCTTTGTGAGAACTAGAACATCTAAATATTCATCTTCCACATAATACTGATAATCAAATATATCCTCTATTTCATTTCCATTAATTTCTTCTATCGCATCTCCCGGCTCTAATCCAAGCTCTTCCGCAATACTTCCTGGCGCGATTGAGGCGATTTTATGCAAATATTTCTTCATTTTCTTTCCTCATCTTCAAAGATTCTATTATAAATTGTATATACTATTATTTAGACTTTACAAGTAATCTACTTCGCTCGTTCCGCAGCTCTGTATTATTTTAAAGAATTATAGACACATAAAACAGCCAAGATTTCCTCTTTTCCCGTGACTTGCCCGGTGAGAAAACAGTTTATCGCTATTACAGCAGGTACAAATATCAGTAATATCTAGATTTTCCTTACGAATACCTGCCTGTGTGAGTATCAGTTCATTTACTTTCCATAAATCCAGCTGGTATTTACCGTTACCTTTGTCGTCCATAATTAATAGAATTTCCTCTGAAGAAAATATCTTTTTAAACTCTTCAGCAACTTCTTCTCCAACTTCATAACAGTTTCGGCAGATAGACGGTCCGATTGCTGCGATAATATTCTCAGGCTTACTTCCGTATTCCTGCTGCATATATGCAATAAACTTCGCACCGATTTTCGCTACTGTTCCTCTCCAACCGGAATGTGCCATCCCTGCAACATGGTGTTCCGGATCATAAAAAAGAAGTGGAACACAGTCTGCATAAGAAGTATACATTGGAATTCCCAGCTCGTCCGTCACAAGAGCATCGATTCCCGGCATAGTTTCTCTTACAATACCATCACCTTTATCCTTCGCTGTAACTTTGCGGATTTTTGTCTCATGAATCTGAGATGACAACACCAAATCTTTTGCATCAAATCCTATCGCCTCTCCGATTCTTCGGAAATTCTCCTGTACTTTTTCCGGGTCATCCCCACGGGTAAAAGACAGATTCATAGAAGAAAGGCATCCCTCACTCACTCCGCCGATTCTCGTAGAAAATCCATGACAGACTCCTGCCTTTACAAGCTTGGGAAATGTAAAAAATATCACTCCGTTTTTCTCATTTATAATTGTTGAATGATTCTCATTGGCATATACAAAGTCCATATTTTTCCTCCAATCACTCTCGAAATTCAAATGCATTCTTTATCCAGTGACACTGAAAAGCTCGATTCACCTCTATTACATCAAATCTCACTTCTGTATTTTCTGCTATTTGCTTCTTCATACGATAATAATTAAATGTATAGCAGATTCTTTTCTGTTTTTTTAAATCTACTGCCTCTGCTGCCGTTCCACAATCTCTATGACTTCGCATCTTAACTTCTACAACAAGAATTGTCTGCTTTTCTAATGCAATAATGTCAATTTCTCCGTGGTAACTTCGAAAGTTTCTCTCCAGTATGCGAATCCCCTTTTCCTCAAGAAAAAGGACTGCTGCTTTCTCCGCAGCACCTCCAAGATTCTTCCGCACAGTCTATATCTCCATTCTTTTTATTACAAAACCAAATTTTTCGTTAAAGATTTCTCTATTTTTTCTAGAGTATATTTGAAAAATGCTTTCTGTAAAACATACCACACATTGGGACGTGCAAATTGCAGAAATGATTTTCCAAACACACTCTAAAATAGATATTATAAATCATTAAATTCTCAGAACTAACTGACCAATTATCCATACAGATTATTGTTCTCCACAAATATTCTTTAGAAAACTACGACGATGAATCGGACATGGTCCAAGACAGTGCAATGCCTCGATATGTTCCTTCGAACCATACCCCTTATTTGAAGCAAAATCGTATCCTGGAAAAACTTTATCGTATTCTTCCATCATGTGATCTCGGTAAACCTTTGCCATAATGCTCGCTGCTCCAACAGAAATACTTTTTGCATCTCCTTTGATAATCGGCACCTGCTTTATATCTACTCCTGGAATTGTCACCGCATCATTAAGCAAAAGGCCCGGTTTTACAGAAAGATTGGTAATCGCCTGACGCATCGCCTCATAAGTCGCCTGTAAAATATTAATCTCATCAATTCGTTCTGGCGAAGCCATACCAATACCTACAGATACCGCTTCTTCCTTTATAATATCAAATAATTCTTCTCTCTTCTTTGCTGAAAGCTTCTTTGAATCATTAATATACAAAATACGGCTTCCTTTTGGCAAAACGACAGCTCCTGCCACAACCGGACCAGCTAATGGTCCTCGTCCTACCTCATCAATCCCACAAATAAAGTCATACTGCTCGTACTCTTTCTCATACTGGCACAATTTCTCTATCCGTTCCACTTCCTGATAGTATTTGTCTACTTTCTTTTGCTGAGAGAGTAAAAAACTCTGTACGCCTTTTCTCTCATCTTCCTGATACAGTGCAATCTGTGCCGTAATCTGCTCTGGAGTCAGATTTTTAAACTCCTCTTTTATCACACTAATACTTTTCATTTTTAAGAAACCTTTCCAAACTTACTTAAAGGCCAAATTCTTATCCACACCTTACCAATAATCTCTGAGCGATTTACTGGTCCAACTTCCTCATAACGGCTGTCATAACTTACCGGGCGGTTATCTCCCAGACAAAAATATTCATTTTCGCCAAGTTTCAACGATTCTTTTGCAATTCCCGGCTCATCAATATAATCAGTAATACCGTAAACATCACTTTTTAGTTTCTTTCCGTCAATATAAACTTTACCCTTTTTTATCTGAACCGTCTCCCCTGGCAAGGCTATCACCCTTTTAATATAATATGGATGTTCCCCATACTCCTCCGGACCCGGAAAAATAACAATATCATATCTTTCTGGATCATGGAAATGATAGCTCATCCTATCCATAATAAGGTTTTGTCCATCTGACAATGTTGTATCCATTGAGTCTCCGCGTACAACCGTTCTCTGTCCTACATAATGAAGAATAAAATAGACTGCTGCACATAGAATAATCAGATACAGAACTGTACTGATAATCTCTTTCACGTTCTTCCTTTTCTGCTCTTTTCTTCTGCGTTGTCGTCTTCCCAGCGTTACTTCCGGGTCTTTCTTTGTTCTTCTACCCATACTTCGCAGACACCTTTCCTTATAAAATACTTCTGTAAAACATTTTTATAAGATACTTTGTAAATATTTAAAATACTCTTCAATATCTAAGATACTTTACCAAATTTATTCAATGGCCAGATTCTTATCCATACCTTACCAACAATAATCGACCGCTTTACTGGTCCAACTTGTTCATAACGGCTGTCCTGACTGACCGGACGGTTATCTCCTAAACAAAAATATTCATCATCACCAAGCGTAATCGGTTCTTCCGCAATTCCCGGATAATCGATATAATCTGTGATACCATACACATCACTCTTCAACTCTTTATCATTGATATATACTTTGCCATCTTTAATCTGTACAGTCTCTCCTGGCATTCCAATAATTCGCTTAATATAATATGGATGTTGTCCATATTCTTCTGGACCTGGGAAAATAATAATATCATATCTTTCCGGATCATGGAATCGATAGGAAAACTTATCCATAATGAGATTTTGTCCATTAGCCAGAGTTGTATCCATAGAACTTCCATTTACAACCGTCCTCTGACCTACAAAATGCAAAATTAAAAATACAAAAACACAAACTCCAACTATGTATGCAATCGTACCTAAAATATTCTTAGCAGTACTTTTTTCTGGTTGTTCACTTTCCTTTTTCTTTTCTGTCTCAATCTCCTTACTGCTCATCTGGCACCTCCAAAGATAACTTTCCAAGACGTAAAGCGCGGAAATCTTCTAAAAGCAGTCTGCCCGCTTTATCAATATCTGTCTGATTTCCTTTCATCAGACAGCCTCTTATTCTTGCAATCTCTTCAAGAATCTCTAAGTTTTCCTTACTCTCATCTACAGAATAACGTTCTGTTAACACTCCCGGATAAACTTTTTTCAAAAAGCTGATGAATTCCATCGCCATCTCTGTCGTATTAAGAATCTCTTCCTTAATAGAACCAATAAGTGCCAGACGAAGTCCTACTGCCTGGTCTTCAAACTTTGGCCATAAAATACCCGGAGTATCCAAAAGTTCTACATTCTTATTAATCTTAATCCACTGTTTTCCCTTTGTGACACCTGGCTTATTTCCTGTTTTTGCACAGGCTTTTCCTGCAAAAGAGTTAATAAAGGTAGACTTTCCAACATTCGGGATTCCCACTACCATCGCACGAAGCGGACGATTTAAGATTCCTCTCTTTTTATCTCTTGCTTTTTTTTCCTGACACGCCTTCTCAATCAGAGACTTTACTTCCTTCATTCCAGCACCCTTTTGTGAGTTCACCTTCGCTACAAAGAAGCCCTTTGCCTCAAAATAATTCTGCCATGCTGCTGTTGTCTTAGAATCTGCCATATCTGCTTTATTCAGCACGATAAGACGATATTTATTCTTTGCCAGTTCATCTATATCCGGATTCTTGCTGCTAAATGGTACTCTGGCATCTACCAATTCTACCACAATATCAATCAGCTTGATATTCTCCTGCATCATTCTTCTGGCCTTCGTCATATGGCCAGGATACCACTGAAAATGCATCTTTTTTCCTCCTTCTATACATTAATCTATGCTTAACTTTTTACTGTCTTGTTACTTTATGAAGCGTTCCTGCTATTTTACCTACAAATTGTGAACGTTTGATGTTTCCAATATTGGATACTCTGGAATCTTCGCTGTTATTGCAATTATCTCCCATTACAAAATACTCATCCTCACCAAGTTCTACATCGTAGGCAGCAAGTCCCGCTGAAAGGATGTCTTCTTCTGAAAACCCTTCTAATTCTTTATTATTTATATAAATCTTTCCATTCTCTATCTTAACGGTCTCACCCGGTAATCCCACAACTCTTTTTACTGAATAGTGCGTGGTAGAGCCATTCTCCAGCTCTAAAATGACTGCATCAAGCCTTTTCGGGCTTCCAATTCGATAATCCAGCTTATTCACCAACACAGTATCTCCATCATAATATGCCGGCTGCATGGAGTCTCCGTGCACTGTTACTGTCTGAAAGCAAAACTGAATCACTAAAAATGCTAACAGGATTGCTACAACAACCTCTCCAACCCAGAGACCAATTCGACGAATCATCATGTTTCTTCTTTCTAAATACCGATAATTTTTCATCTGCTTTCACCTTTTTCCCGGAAATCTGTATGGAAAAATAGGGCAAGTATAAATACTCGCCCCGATTTTTTGTGATACTATTTAACTAATTCTTTTACCTTAGCTCTCTTACCGATTCTATCACGTAAGTAGTAAAGTTTAGCTCTTCTTACTTTACCTCTTCTTACTACCTGAATCTTTGTAACGATTGGAGAATGTAATGGCCATGTTTTTTCAACACCAATACCGTTAGAGAACTTTCTTACTGTGAAAGTTTCTTTTGCTCCACCGTTCTGTCTCTTAATAACAGTTCCTTCGAATACCTGGATTCTTTCACGGGAACCTTCTACTACCTTAGCGGAAACACGAACTGTATCTCCAACACGGAAGCTGTCAACTTCTGTTTTTAACTGGGCATCTTCAATGCTTTTAATAATATCTTTCATGTGTGACCTCCTATATATTCTCGGTGTTCTTAATACCTAAACGTAAAAGCGGACCACCTTTTTTCACAACTTTTTAATAATAACATATTATTCCGGCTCATGCAAGCTTTTTTTTAGCTTTTTTAAATACTTTTCATCTTCTTTAGATAAAATAGCTGTTTCGAGGAGATCTGGCCGTCTTTCTAATGTTCTTTTTAACGACTGTTCTCTTCTCCATTTATCTATATTGCCATGATGACCGGAAAGAAGTACATCTGGTACCTTTCTTCTCAGAAATTCTACCGGACGTGTATACTGGGGATGTTCTAAAAGATTGTCATGGAACGATTCAAACTCTGCAGATTCCTCATTATTAAGAACACCAGGTACAAGACGGGAAACCGCATCAATCATAACCATTGCCGGAAGTTCTCCCCCCGTGAGCACATAGTCACCAATAGACACATAGTCTGTAACGATTTCTTCTAAAATTCTCTCATCTACGCCCTCATAATGTCCACATAGAAAAATCAGATCTTCTTCTTTCGAAAATTCTTCCGCCATTGACTGGTTAAATACAGACCCTTGCGGTGTCACATAAACCACCCGAGGCTTTTTCTCTATATTCTGAGTCACATCCTCATAGGCAAGATAAATCGGCTCCGGCTGCATCACCATTCCCGCTCCTCCGCCATAAGGATAATCATCTACATGTTTATGCTTATCTTTGGAATAATCCCGGATATTTACCGCATTCAGATGAATATATCCATTCTTTAATGCTCTTCCTGTTACACTCGTATGAAGCCCTGCCTCAATCATATCTGGAAACAGGGTGAGTACGTGGAAATTCATTAATCCACCAGACCTTTCAGCATATGAACTAAAATAATCTTTTCTTCCATATCTACATCTAAAATACAATCCTTGATCGCAGGAAGAAGTACATGTCCTCCATCTGGAGTTTTCACCTCATACACATCATTCGCACCTGTTTCTATTACATCAACAAGTTCACCGATTGTTACACCACTCTCGTCTACAATTGTAAGCCCAAGCAAATCTGCAACATAATATTCATCTTCTTCCAAAGGAACAGCATTCTCTCTGGTAACTTTAAGAGGGCATCTCTTATATTTTTCTACATCATTAATATCATCAATTCCCTCAAACTTTACAAATACAAACTGTTTAAAAAACTTACAGTATTGCACTTTTTTCTCAATCAATTCTTTTCCTGTATCAATCAGAACTGTATCTAAGTCAAGAAATCTCTCCTTATCATCTGTTGTAGGAAAAACTTTGACCTCACCCTTCAGTCCATGTGTTCCTGTGATGATACCAACTTGAAATAAATCTTCCATACCTTTGTTATCTCCATTCTTCCGTCGTTTCAATCCACAATCGATAATTTACGGAGTCTGAACAACCAGATACAACTGGTGATTAATATCTTATCAGAAGGGGATACCGATTTTACTCCGCCCCCGCTGAAGTCAATCTAATATATATACTTTGTTATATAGAAAAAAATGTTACCTGTTCAAACGTTTACAGGTAACATTTCAAATGCCTATTACTGTGCGATATCAACTATCACTTTTTTATCATCGCGAGATGCTGCTGCCTTTACAACAGTACGAATTGCCTTGGCAATACGTCCCTGCTTTCCGATTACCTTTCCCATATCATCTGGGGCAACATGTAATTCTAAGATAATGGAGCTCTCTGTCTCCTTCTCTGTAACAACAATCTCATCCGGATGATCAACAAGAGAAACTGCTATAACTCTTACTAATTCTTTCATTATATTAGCCTCCAGTTATTATTTCTCAATACCGGCATTCTTTAATAATCTTGCAACTGTATCTGTAGGCTGAGCTCCTTTAGAAAGCCAGTCTTTTGCTGCTTCTTCGTCGATTTTAACTACGCATGGTTCCTGGTTAGGATCGTATAAACCGATTTCGTCGATGTTTCTTCCATCTCTTGGAGATCTTGCATCTGCAACTACAATTCTATAGATAGGATTTCTCTTTTTACCCATTCTTTTTAATCTCATTTTTACTGCCATGTGATTCACCTCTTTCATAATATTTGTGTATAATTTATTCATCTATATTGGAACCGGCACCCCGGATACCATCGTTAATTAATGAAAGCTTTTTTAAAACGGAAGCTTCATACCGCCAAGATTGAATCCGCCTTTTCTGCGGCCGCCCTTGCCCATCATTCCATTCATCTGCTTCATCATCTTACGTGACTGTTCAAACTGCTTGCAAAGCTTATTCACATCCTGAAGCTTTACTCCAGCTCCAGCTGCAATTCGCTTCTTTCTGGAAGGATTTAAAATGTTAGGGTTCGCTCTCTCTTCCGGTGTCATGGAGTAAATAATCGCCTCAATGCTGTCCATCGCACTGTCATCAATATCCACATTCTTAAGCTGACTTCCCACACCTGGAATCATGGAAAGCAGGTCTGTAAGACCGCCCATCTTCTTAATCTGCTGCATCTGAGAAAGGAAATCGTCAAAGCCAAACTCTGCCTTGCGAAGCTTTTGCTCTAACTTTCTTGCCTCTTCCTCATCCACTGCATTCTCCGCCTTCTCGATAAGAGTAAATACATCTCCCATTCCAAGAATTCGGCTTGTCATACGATCTGGGTAAAACTGCTGTAAATCTTCAAGTTTCTCACCCATACCTACATATAATATCGGCTTACCTGTTACTGCACGTATAGAAAGTGCTGCACCACCTCTGGTATCACCGTCAAGCTTAGTTAAGATAACGCCGTCAATGCCAACTTTCTCCTCGAAAGTCTTAGCTACATTCACCGCATCCTGACCAGTCATAGCATCTACAACTAATACAGTCTGTGTCACATCAACGTTCGCTTTTATATTCTGCAACTCCTCCATCATAGATTCATCTACATGAAGACGACCTGCAGTATCCAAAATAACAATATTATTGTCATTCTCTCTGGCATGTTCAATAGAAGCTTTAGCAATATCTACAGGATTCTGCTTATCTCCCATAGTGAACACAGGAACTCCCTGCTTTGCACCATTCACTTCCAACTGCTTAATCGCTGCCGGACGATATACGTCACAGGCAACTAATAAAGGTTTCTTACCTTTTTTCTTGAGCTGTCCTGCAATCTTGGCACAGGTTGTTGTCTTACCAGCACCCTGAAGACCAGCCATAAGGAAAACCGTAATCTCATTCCCTGGCTTGATTACCAGCTCTGTCATCTCGGAACCCATCAAGGATTCCATCTCTTCTTTTACAATCTTTATTACCATCTGCCCTGGATTCAAACCAGTCAGAACATCCTGTCCTATTGCTCTGTCCGTCACTGTCTTGACAAAAGACTTAACTACACGGAAGTTAACATCCGCTTCCAGCAGGGCTCTCTTTACTTCTTTCATCGCTTCCTTTACGTCAGCTTCTGTCAGACGGCCCTTGCTTCTCAAATTCTTAAAGACATTCTGTAATTTATCGGTAAGGCTCTCAAATGCCATAACAAAATCTCCCTGTTCTTAATACTCTTCCAGTATATTACTGGATAGTTCTGCAATCTGTGCAATCTTCTCACGAATAATGGACTTATCATCACACTCCGCAATCTCTTCTGCACAGGTATGAATGGAAGCTACTGTCTTCTTTACCTTTTGAAAATGTTCTACAAGATGCAGGCGATTCTCATAATCCGAAAGAATCTTCTCACATCTTTTAATCAAATCATGTGCTCCCTGTCGACTGATACCTCGAAGAGCCGCAATCTCTGTAGGAGATAAATCATTCTGAATATATTCTCCATACACTTCTTTCTGGTGCTGCGTTAACAACTCACCATAAAAATCAAAAAGTAATGACTTCTCTACTATTCTATCCAATAGTCTCTCACCTCATGTCATGTAAAGTAGTTTTGCTTTACAGTTGGCTATTATATATGAAGCAGAAAACTTTGTCAAGTACTTTTCCTTGCTTTTTTCTTTAAAATAGAATATTTTTTAGAGTTTCTTTCTGCAAATCGTGTGCTAAATCCCCCTTTTTCATAACTCTTCCACATCCCTCGCTCGAATGTATTCCTTCATCTATAAATCTACAAATCTGAAACATTTTTTCACCGCACTTTAATTTTTTAAAACTTCTGACAAACTTTCTATTTTTCTACATATCAACAGATAAAATCTCAAAGAATAAAAAAGTCTATATTTGTGACTTTAGTCGCTGCAGGTTGAATGCTCGCTTATAAACACTTACATCCAACCTTTGTTCTTAGGTCACAAATATAGACTTTTTTATTTTCTAAGTTCATCCGGCCTCGTCAGTTTTGCCAGCGAAACTAGAAATTCTCTGCTTTAATCTGGAAATAAGCCTGTGGGTGATCACATACAGGGCATACATCTGGAGCTTTCTTTCCGATGCAGATATGTCCACAGTTTGCACACTGCCAAATTGTATCTCCATCTCTTGAGAATACGATTTCTTTTTTTACGTTATCAAGAAGTTTTAAGTATCTTGCTTCATGTTCTTTCTCGATTGCTCCTACACCTTCAAACTTCTCTGCAATATCATCGAATCCTTCTTCTCTTGCTTCTTTTGCAAATGTAGCATACATATCTGTCCACTCATAGTTCTCTCCATCTGCTGCTGCCTGAAGATTCTCAATTGTAGAGCGGATAGCGCCGCCTTCAAGAAGTTTAAACCACATCTTAGCATGTTCTTTCTCGTTGTTGGCTGTCTCTTCAAAAATACTTGCAATCTGAACATAACCTTCTTTTTTTGCTTTGCTTGCAAAGTAAGTATATTTATTTCTTGCCTGAGATTCTCCTGCAAAAGCTGTCATTAAGTTCTGTTCTGTTTTTGTCCCTTTTAATTCTGGCATAATTAACCCCTTTCTTCTATGCAATATGCATTATTGTAACATATTTTGATTGCTTCTCGTCACTTTTAATAAT
>ERZ1026854.1707-NODE-1707-length-13429-cov-7.070435_pt1 | contig 13429 bp, 13 predicted proteins | sample MGYA00380157_ERZ1026854 | MGnify/ENA primary metagenome ERZ1026854 (study PRJEB33269, sample SAMEA4719793) | human gut metagenome | biome: human-associated habitat; feature: organic feature; material: feces | place: Cameroon | collected 2013-10 ...
AAGCTCAAGCTGTCGATCTGAATGACCTACCAGCCTCAGAACGGATAGAGCTTGAAATCGGAGGAGAGCACCTTGGCGTTGGATCCGGTGACGTACACGTTCGCGCCGTTGGCGCGGATGCTGTTCACCACCTTCTCCCAACCCTTCACGAATTGGACCTCGTCGATGAGCACGTACGTCTCCTCGGAGTGCATGGATTCTGTGATGAAACGATGCATCTCGCGGTCGGATGTGATGGTGAAGCTTAGTTTCTCCATGTCCACATACACGACGTCTTCGCCTTCCGATTCCAGTTTCCTGCGGAACTGCGACAGGATGGTGGACTTTCCCGATCTGCGGACTCCGGTCACTATCTTCACCAGGTCCGGACGATCGCGGAACGAATCCAACTTCTCGATGTATTCCCGACGCACCAGTTCGCTCATGGTTGGCGATGGTCTGCGAACTATTTAAAATTTGTAAAAAAGTGGTAATTGAATGTTAAAGATTTTAACATAATACTACTGTTTTTGATAACCAATCTTATGCTGGTAGACCGTTCTGTACTAAACCAAGCCTCTGACTTCGTGAACAGTGACGAGGAGCCTGTTCTCAAGGTCATGCTTCATAGAGCAGCCTCCTGTCTCTGAGGACCTCCCTGCTGAAGTCGTTACGGAGGGATTCCTCACATACGACGTCGATGTCCGTGCCGAGGGCATCCCTGAGGTCTGCATAGAATCCGCCCACCTCGAATAGACCGTAGTCGTCAGGTGTCAGGATGCAGAAGTCGTAGTCGCTGCCCTCGGTGTTGTCTCCGCGGGCCCTGGAGCCGAATAGATACACGCGGATCATCCCATGGCGGGCCGCTACAGCTCCGACTATCTAGCAGAGCTCCTCGAACGTGTACTCCTTCACCTCGTTCACGGTTGTGGGATGGCGTTTGCGCTATATAAGCAAGGGTCGGGATTGGGGCCAGGAACAGGAGACTCCGTTCATCTCAGGTTCAGGCGCAACGTGTAGGTCGCATCCGAACGGGTGTCTGGAAAGGTGAAAAATTCTCCGCGCTATTAATCAGTGACCCGTGGATACATGTTTGCTACAACAGAAAAACACGGGTCGGAGGGTCCATACCATAACCAGGTTAAACCGTTTTTGACCCCCGTCCTCGTGTTTTCGGTAGCTGGAGGAAGAAAACATGAGAATTGCATTGGGTTTGGACCTTGCGGACAAGAAATGCGCCGCTTATGCGGTCCCTGTCGGCAAGGCGAAAAAAGCGCAGAGAGAGTTCCTGGACGGGTTCAACAAGGATTTCAGACGCGTTCCTACAACGAAGGAGGATCTCCAGAGGATGGTGGACGTCCTCAAGGACGAGAGCGATGGGATCCACGTCCTGATTGAGAACTCCACCATCACCCACAAGGTGTACTGGTTGCTCGTCGGGATGGGTTGCGAGGTACTGGTCGCCCAATCCGCGGATCTTCTCCGGATAACGGAATCCGTGACCAAGAACGATGACAATGACGCCATGGAGCTTGCGGCATACATGCGCCGCAGGCTCAATGGCGAGGACGAATTCAGAACCGTGATGATGACCCCTCCGGAGATCATGGCCAAGAAGATGTTCATCCGGGCGATCTACGTTGATAAGACGTATCTGTCCGAGTGCAAGAAGCGTCTCCGCTTCCGTCTGAAGGTCATGGGAGCCGATCTGAGAAGGGAGTACAAGGACATCTCCTGCGAGAGATCTCTTACGCAATTGAGAGAGAGACGGGGGATCCGTACCTGTGCTACGAGGTCGCCGTCATCAGAGCGACCAAGTCTCGCATCCAGGATGGGGAGAGGTACATCTCGACGCTGTTCAAGGACGACCCCTATTTCGATCTCCTTATGACCATCCCCGGTTTCGGATTGGAGATCTCCGCATACATCTCCACGATCATCATCGATATCGACAGATTCGATGACAAGAAGCAGCTGGAGGCGTATTCCGGATTGGTTCCGAGACAGCGCTCCTCGGCGGACAGCGATCCCAATTGCAGAACGACTCATCATGGAGACGAGTGGGCCAGGGAATTCCTCGGATATGCGGTGAAGGCCCATGTGATGTGGGCGAAGGATTCCGTGGTCACGATCATGTACAATCGCCTCAGGGCTCGCGGAATGCCGTACAAGAAGGTCATAACCGCCTGTTCGAGGAAGATGGTCGATGTCGTATGGTCCGTTCTGAAGAACGGACGCTCCTTCACTTCGGATCAGAATGTCCTGCGGCAGGCCCGCGGGGCTGCCGCGGAGATTGAGAGGATGGATTCGGAGCTTTCGGAACAGGAGCTCGACGCGAAATACGCGGAGGCCGCTTGAAACTACGATCGCATGCACCGTTTCCGGAAAGCATCGTGCATCTGGAGATTGCTGGAACCCAAATATCCGACCCATGGTCTGGACGAGAAAAATGTCGCATACCGGGTACACGTCAACTGGAACAGAAAATAGCCCTTCGATGTGGCCGGGAATAAAATCGTGAGCTTTCTGGGAATGCCAACGGTGCCTTCAGTAACGGATCGGAATCGATTGTCGCCAGTACGATACCGATGCCTAGAAAGCGCGTACTGCGTACGCGTTGACGACTGGGACAGAGCACGGTTAGCGAACGCTATGAAGAAATTCATAAAGGTGAGCCGCTTTTAGACCTCGCGGTCACCGATTAATAGGGAATAATAATGAGTGCAGCCGCCGGGATTCGAACCCGGGCAATGAGCTTGGAAGGCTCAGATCCTAACCAGCTAGATCACAGCTGCCTCGAAACTCCACAATCTCGAACCTGTATATAATCCTAATCATCGAATCCGTCCCTCGGCCCCGTGCCTGGTGTCATGGCTCGGTCTCCTCCCCGCACCGTTTACATATCGTGAAGCCGATGCATCGCCCATGTCAGGCCGTCCGGTGCTCCAGAGCTCCCTCGAATATCACGCATGGAAGATGCTGGATGCGCACACCTTCCCCAAAGGAGGCGTCTCCGCAGTAGCCTCCGAGATCGAGGGGATAAACGGGTCCGTGAGCTCCAAGGTCCTAGTCATGCTCATCGAGGAGCTCGCAGCCGCCGGGATGGCGGACCGCGAGAGGCTCCGCAGGATCGTTTCCAAGGCCCGCGCCACCGACTGCCTCCCTTCCATAAAGGCGAGCGAGGTCCTTCTCAAGAAGGGGGACCTGGACGGTGCCGAGCAGCTGCTGGCGATGTCTGAAGGCTCCCAAGAGAAGTCCGGACGCTCCCTCATGCTGGCCCGGATCCTTCTGGCCCGCGGCGATCGGGAGGGGGCTTCCCGTGCGGCGGGATGTGCATACGGATACGATCCGTCCTGCAGAGGGGCCTACGACATCCTCGCACAGGTCGATCCCGACGGCGGATGGCTCCAGAGGCGGAACATCCAGGACGTGCTCGAAGGGGAGCGCCCCTCCCAGTCCCCATCATCCGGACGCATACAGGAGCTCTACTCCATCTACTACGATTGGTTCTCCGGCCGTCGCGATGCGGCCACGGACGCCCTCATCAATTCATCGCATTACAAGGCGAAGGATCCCGAGTTCCTCCTTGCATCCGCCAGGATGTCCATGGATGAGAGGGACTGGCGCTCCGCCTTCATGGTCTATTCCGAGCTCATATCCATGGAGCCCCCTCCGTTCGTCTACGTCGAGGCCGCGGAGGCTGCTCTGGGCATGGGGGACCCCTCCCGTGCATTGAGGTGCCTGGAGAAGGCCGACGGCCATCAGAGGCGGGTCAGGAAGGACGCCGTCAGGGTCTACATGCTCGCCGGCGACCGTGCAGGTATGCTCGGAGCCCTCCGCATGCTCCTGGACAGCGAGACCAGCGGATCCGACGAGTACGTCGCCGCCGTCCGCTTCCTCATCAGCAGGGGTCTGGAGAAGGATGCCATCGCCATCCTCGACAGGTACTCCCGTTTCGTGGGTGACGATTCCGATACGCTCACCATGCGCTCGGTCCTCCTGATGAGGTCCGGCGACTACCCCTCGGCGAAGAGGGCGGCATCCAGGGCCGTCAGCCTGGACAAGAACAACGATGCGGCCCGCGCCCAGCTCGCCAGGATCCTCTATCTGATGGACAAGGCCGAGGCGGCGGGAAGGGAGTGCGACGGCATCCTCGCCAGGGATCCGGGCAATGCCGACGCCCTCGCGCTGAAGAGGGATCTCCAGATGTCCGACGGCGATTACGAGAGCGCGGCATCCACCTGCAGGAGGATGCTGGAATCCGATCAATCCGACATCCAATCTCTGATGACCCTCGCCGTGTGCACCAGCAGGCTGGGGGACCCCGTCAAGGCATCCGACATGTTCAGGGACGTCTTGAGGATAGACGGCTCCCGCGACCGCGCGGTGGGCGTCGTATCCGCCATGGTCTCCTGCGGCATGCACAGGGACGCCGAGCTGCTCTGCTCGACACTGGAGCGCACCTATCCGAGGGATGTGATGCTCAGGAGGCTCAAGGGCAACGCCCAGTACGCTCTGGGCGACTATCTCAAGGCATCCGTCTCCTTCTCCGATGCCGCCGCCATGGATCCGCACGATCCGGTCCTATGGCATTCGAAGGGCATGGCCGACGAGGCCCGCGGGGACCTGGAATCCGCCGAGGACGCCTACAACCGCGCCGTCCTTCTCGATCAGGGCGAGGCCGAGTACTGGATCTCCAAGGCCGCGGTCCAGGAGAGGTCCAATGACCGTTTCGGCGCCGTGGAATCCCTCAACCGCGCCATCGAGCTCGATCCGTCCTCCGTGTATCCCCTCGTGAGGAAGGCCGTCATACTGTCGACGGCGGGGAGGATGAAGGAGGCTCTCTATTATCTCAGGACGGCGGCCGTCATCGAGCCGCGCAACGTCCGCATCATGGACATGGAGGCCGATGCGGCCGTCTCCATCGGGGATCTGGACGAGGCCCTCGGAGTCCTGAGGGCCCGCATCGCCATAGAGGAGACCGAGAATGCCTCGTTGAGGCTGGCGAGGCTCCTCCTGTCTCGGGGCGACAGGGATGTTGCGGTCTCCACCCTGGATGGCGCCATAGCCCTGCATCCCGAATCCGACAGGCTGAAGGAGGAGCGCTCCCGCATAGCAGCCGGTAACATCGGCCCCAGGCCGGAACCGGAACCCGAGCCCGTTGTCGAGGAGCCCGAACCAGTGAAGGCCGCGGTCCAGGAGGACGTCGGCGCGCTCTGCGCCATGGCGGAGAACCTGCTGGATGCCGGCGACGTCAAGGGTGCGATGAGGACGGTCGACCGTGCTCTGAAGGCGGACAAGGACGACCCTGACATCTGCTGCCTGAAGGCCAGGGTGGTCCTGGCCAAGGGGGATTTCGAAGGCGCGTCCTTCCTCGCCGAGAGCTCCATCAGGATCAATCCGAGCCATGCGGGGCTCCACAGGATCAACGCTCTGGCCAAGGAGGCCAAGGGCGACCTCAAGGATGCATTGACCGAGATCGATGCGGCCATCGCTTTCGGTCTCGACGATGCCGAGTCCAACAGGATCAAGGGCAGGATACTGGAATCATCGGGATATCACGAGAGGGCGGCCAGCAGCTACGCCAGGGCGGTGTCGCTCGACCCGGACGACCTGGATTCGGCGGAGGCGCAGGCCAGGCAGCAGGTCGCCGCAGGCAATCTCAACGGGGCGATGACGACCGTGACTATGATCCTCAGGCACGATCCGGCTCGCGAATCGGCCGTGATGATGAAGGCCGAGATCTCCAACGATCGCAACGATGACGCCGGACTCATGTCCGCATACTCGATGCTCCTCGGTCTCGAGGAGATCTCCGACGGAGCCAAGGTCCGCATGGTGAGGATTCTCGAAGAGAAGGGACACAAGGACGAGGCCAGGATGCTGATGGGCGGACCTCAGAGGGGGAGCTACGACGCATCCGTCCAGAGGGCGGCGGAGAAGGCCCTCCGCCGTGCATTCACCACCCGGACATCCGCCGACGACCCGGACATCCTGGATGCCATCGGATTGGATCCGGATATGGCCTCCAAGGTCTCCAGATACCTGTCGGACATCCCCGATATCGCCCCCATCGTTCCCGGAGGGTCGGATTTCGAATTCATGGAGAAGCGCTCCCACGATGTCATCGTCAAGCTGAAGTGGACGGATCTGGAGTCGCAGCCGGAGCTCCCGTTGGAGAAGGTGTTCGTCTCCGGAGGCTTCAGGGACGCTGATTCCGCCAAGGAGCTGGTGGCCTATGTGCGCAGGGCGATGCTGTCGCCTCCCGGTCATGCGGACGAGCGTCTCTCGAAGATCGCCATGGGCCTGCTGAAGAACATGACCGTTTACGACATCATCAACCAGTGCGACCTCGGCGTGTACGAGGCGGCGATCGTGAAGGGTCTGATCGTCCGAGGTCAATAGTCGCGCATCTCGGACTTCATGAACTCGCGCATGAGGCATGTCGCGTAGTTGCCCTTGGGCAGGGAGAACGAAACGGAGTAGGAATCCTCGGCGAACGATGCCTTCAGGTCCTTCACGGGACAGAGGATCTCCCTCCTGCCGCCCTTGGACGAGCATTTGGACAGTCCGGGGATGACGAAGTCCTCGGGCTTCAGCCTGTTCGCCTCCGCGATGCTCCTCTCGATCTCCCCGGGTTCGCCTTCCGCGAGCATGGTCTCGGAGCCGTAGAGGGCGGCGGTGACGAAGGCCCTGCCGACCTTGACCTGTCTCGCGACAAGGTCGATGTTCCTCGAGTTGGAGATGATGGGCTCCTCGTGATTGGGGGTGCCGTCCGCAGACAGGGGGATGACGACATCTCCTTCGACAGGAGCGTTGAGGGGAAGCCCGCGGGCCATCCTCTCGCTGAGCATCTCGTTGAAAAGATACGATTGATAGGCGTGGACGAACATCATCTGGAGGTTCGACGGCAGTGCCGAGATCGCTCCCTTCCAGTCCTCGCCTCCCGCCAATGTCTGGGCCATGACCTTCTCGAAGGACATGCTCTCGGGCATGATCGAAGCCGCGTACGCCCAGTCCGTGCAGTCCTTCAGGGAGTTCCTGAGCTCCTGCAGTGCCGGGTCCTCCTGCGGAGTGGTGTACGATATGTAGGTGCGAACCGCTCCCTCGATGTCACCGCGGGCGAGCCTCTCGCCGACGAGATGGGTGACCGGTCTGACCGATCCGAATCTCTGGACCCCGAAGTAGTTGGGGAATCCCTTGTTCCCGGATATGGTCCTGATATCGCCTTCGACCGTGTCCTTGATGAGGCCGCGGTCCATGGTGCAGTCCCTGACGGTGATCTCGAACGAGTTCCCGATCAGGTCCCCGAGCTGTATGGCCCTGCTCCCGGTGTAGACGTCGGATATCGCGACGTCCTTGAGCTGCACCTTCGCAAGATCCTCCGCCGGACACCTGAACGACATCAGCTGGGTGGTGATCGCGCGCTTGTCCTTGGTTCCGGCGAATCCTATCCTCGTGCGGGACATGCCCAGGCTTCTGGACATGATCCTGATGAGGCGGTTCGTCTCCCAGTTGCGCGTAGTGACCGTCGCGATGGCGTATTCGCCGTTCTCCTTCGCTCTGGGGGGATCGGATATCTCCCTTACGATGAAGTCCTCTGGCTCGGTCTTGAGGTGTCCGCCGGTGCCGTCGGAATCGCAGAGGTATCTGCGCATCCCCACGTCCGCCTCGGCGGTGCGGCATTCCCGGTACAGGGGGATCACTCTTTGGTGGCGGAGTAGTAGTCTGAGACGCCGTCGAGCGCCTTCATGACGGCATCGAGAGCGCTTCCCTCCTTGACCTCGACGAAGAGCTTCCTGTCGTCGAGTTCGGGGTGCGTTTCGATGAACCTCACCAGCTTGACGTTCTCGTCGTTGTTGAGGACCTCAATCAGAGGTGTGATGATGGTCACGTTGGCGTCCTTGAATCCGATCGTGGCGGCTTTGTCCGCCTTGGTTCCCTCGGCAAGGTAGGTCTGCATAGTCGCGCGCTATACTCTAGTCGATATAAAAGTTGGCGCCGAGACCGCCCGCGCGGAGCGGTACGTCGGCGCATTGCGCGGCGTCAGTCGCCGCTGCCGTCCCAGTGTGTGAGTTCGGATGCCTTCTGTTCCGCGGACGCGGTACGCGGCTCCTTCTGCTCGTTGTTCTGGCAGGCGCACTGCTTCTTGTCTTCCATCGTCATCCCATCCAGCCCCGGTACGGGGCGCATCCCTGCCGCTTTCGCGACATTCATAGATTAGCTGTCTTAATAATAAAGCTATTTCATCATCGGATTGCTGTTGATGATGGTTCGAATGTTCTTCGATTCCATTCGAGGAATCTTTATCCTCGAGATATCTCACTTGCTGATATGAAACAGGTGAATACAGGAGGTTTGCCTTTCAACAGGATGAGGGACAACGAGAAGTATTACGTCGATAAGAGCCTCCTAATCGCGGACATCCTGGATACGGGCGATCACAGGGTCTACCTGTTCACAAGGCCTCGGAGATTCGGGAAGACGACCAACATCACGATGTTGGATGCATTCTTCAACATCAGATACCAGGGGAACACATGGTTCGATGATCTGGAGATCTCGAAGACCGATAGATACGCTCGCTACAAGAACGCCTTCCCGGTCATCCACATCGACCTGAAGGATCTCAGTTGCGCATCGATGGCCGACTTCACCGGCGACCTGATAGTGGCCGTCAATAATGCCATCAACCCGTTCTCGGAGGTTCTGGATGGAATCGCGCTCAGCGATTATGAGAGAGGTCTTCTGAGCGATGTATTCTCCCGCAAGGTATCTGCAAGCGATCTGAAGGCTTCGATCGCGATCATGTGTGGGATCCTCAAGAGGCACTACGGGAAGGGCGTGATCGTCCTGATCGATGAGTACGATCGGGCAGTCACGGATTCGTTCGGAACCGAGATCCAGTCGGATATCATGGCGATGCTCGGCGGTTTCCTGTCATCCACGCTGAAAAGCAATCCAGCGCTTCAGATGGCATATGTGATGGGTGTGATGAAGGTTGCCAAATCCGGGATGTTCTCCGGCCTGAACAACATGAAGGTGAACGATATCTTCTCCGACTCGTCCGATGAGAGATTCGGTTTCACGGAATCCGAGGTCAGGGCGATCACGGAATACTACGGTCATCCTGAGTCCTTCGACGAGGCGAAGGAGTGGTACGACGGATACCGTTTCGGCAATGCCGAGGTGTACAACCCGTTCAGCGTCATGAACTACGTTCAGAACGGATTCGTCGCGGACAGCTATTGGGTCAACACGAGTGTCGATGTGCCGTTGAAATGGCTCATCTCGAGGGTGGATGCAAGCAATCTGAGCGAGATGGCGAATCTGATGAACGGATTCGGGATCAGGAAGAGGCTCCATTTCGATCTCACCTATGACGATTTCAGAGTGTCCGGGACGGACGAGCTCTACGCTCTCATGATCATGACCGGTTATCTCAACGCGGTTCCCGTCGGTGACGGGGCGTTCGACATATCCATTCCGAACAAGGAGGTCATGGGGGTCGTAGACGGGTTGCTCAGAGGGAACACGAAGCTATCCAGCGAGCTTTTCACCAGGTTCAACGCCGCACTTCTGGATGGTGATGCGGATACCATGGCGGAGACGCTCCAGAGCATCCTGGTCGATGGGAGCTACTATCTCCTGAAGGATGAGCAGTCCTACGAGCTCGTTCTGCTCACTCTGATGCACGGTATCCTGAAAGGTTACAGGGTCTGTTCCGAGAGGGAGTCCGGGAACGGCAGGGTCGATCTCATGCTCGAACCCGTCAGCGAAGGCACGGTCCCGATAATTCTGGAATTGAAAGCTGCCGTGAAGGAGACGGATCTGGATTCCGAAGTGGAGGCAGGCCTGAGGCAGATCCACGACAGGAAGTACCATCTCGGGATGAAGGGAAGGATCATCCTGGTCAGTCTGGCCTTCTGCGGGAAGATGGTCCGCAGCAGATGCGAGGTAGTCGAGGGTCGATCCCGAGGTTCATTCCTCGGACAGACCGTCGGAATCGTGGGCCTGCATGCTGTACATCTCCACGATCTCCCCGACCGTGGTGCATTGCTCCGGGGTCTTGTCATCTCTCACGCGGCCGGTGAACCTGGGGAATCTGATCCCGAGCCCGGAGCCTTCCTTGATGACATCCCTGGCGGCGGTGTGTATCGGGCTGAGCGTGATCTCGGCCGCGACAACCTCCAGCACGACCGCGGGGTCGAACCAGACATCGGGGACCATCTCGGCGTCCACCGACTTCGGCTTCGTCTCCGACAGCGTCCCGTCGAGAAGCGCGGGCATCCCGTCCAGGAACGCATCGTCGAATCCGGTTCCCAGCTTGCAGACGGTCTCGAACATCCCCGTCTCCTGGTCGTAGGCGGCCATGAGCAGCGCGCCGTACCTCCCGGCCCTCTTGCCCATGCCGTAGAACGCTCCCACGACGGTCAGGTCGAAGGAGTCCGTCAGGGCCTGCTGGTAGTCCTTCTTGTACTTGATCCACAGGAATCCTCTGGAACCGGCGCGGTACACCGAGTCCTCGGAGACGGATTTGGCCATGATGCCCTCGCATCTGCTGGCCACCGCGCTGGCGAAGAACTCCTCGCCCTCCTCCTCGTTCTCCACGATCCTCATCGTGGTCATCTGGATCGGGCCTCCGATCTCGAATCCGGATTCGAGGGCGCCCCTCCTCTCCAGATACGGCTTCGGGGTCATATCCTCCCCGTCGCGGTAGAGGCAGTCGAACATGAAGATCCTCACGGGGATCTCCTTAACCGCCTCGTCCATGCCGTGCTTCTTGCGCCTGTGCGTGACGTTCTGGAACGGGAGCATGTTGCCTGTATCCGGATCTATGGCGACGCATTCGCCCTCTATGATCGCCTCCCCGTACCTGCACGCGGAGCGAAGCTCCTGGGCGATATCGGGGAAGTTGGATGTCAGGTCCTCCAGCCTCCTCGAGTACAGGCGGACGTGGTCCTTCCCGATGTGGGCCTGAACGCGTATGCCGTCGTACTTGTACTCGATGGCGCACCTGCCGCCCATCCTCTCCACTATCTGCGACACGGACGGGAGCCTCTCGGCCAGCATGACCTTCACGGGGCTGTCCACGGAGACTCCGATCCTCCTGATCGCATCCATCCCGCCGTTCGCTATGGTCTCGGCGACGAGTCCGATGTCGCAGGTGACGTTGAACGCCCTCTCGATCGCCGGACGGTCCTCCTTCTCCGAGAACGCTATGGCCAGGGCATCCAGGATGGTCATGTCGGCGGCGCCGACCCTCATTCTCCCCGTGACCGTCCTGCAGAGGTATCTGGCCTCCAGGGGTCCGGAGTCGTGGAGCATGTTGGCCAGGGTCTTCATCTTCTTGTCCTGGGAATCCTTCCCGTCGGCATCCTGGATCGCGGTCAGTCCCTTGACCACCCTGGCGACGGACAGCTCCTCGGAGAACAGGGTCATCTGCTTCTTCCCGGATATGAGGGTCTCCGCGACCTTCCCGGGGTCCCCGGTCTCGATCCACAGCTTCTCGGCCTTGTCCTCGGACGTGCCGGATGTGAACGCTATCGCCTTGAGGACGAGCCTGTCCGCCATCCCCAAGACCCCGGGTACGAAGTCCGGATGCAGCTTGCCCTGGCTCAGGTAGACGATGCTCCGAAGCTCGTGCCTGTCCGCCCTCCTGAAGAAATCCGCCAGGATGTCGGTCATCTCCAGCCTGCTGCTGGTCGATTCAAGCCTATCGAAGGTTTCCGCGAGCTCGGAGTAGAGCATGTCGCGGACAATCGGGAGGGTTGTATATAGGATGTCGGAGACGGATTCTCCCGGTCACGACCGGACACAGACGTTGCTTGCTGCTGCGTGGGCTCTCAGGATAGAGGTATGTCACCTTCTTCTCTTCTATCAGCTGTGCGATCGCCCTGCGGACCCCGTCGTTCGGGCCGTTGTAGCCCAAAATCGTCCAGAGCTCCTTGGTCGAGATGCATCCCATCTCGTTCACGATTCCGACGATCGCTTCTTTCAACTCCGTATGCGTCCTCCTGCCGTTCTCTGCCGGGATGTTGGGGATCTCTCCCGGTTTCAGGAATCTCTTGTGGATGGGGACTCTTACGATCAGGAAGGTCCTGTCCTTGTCCGTGATATACTCCGGCGGATCCGACCCGTTGTCCCTCAGGGCGCTGACGATCTTCGGTATCCCTGTGTTCCTGCCTTCTGCCAGGTGCAGTTCTTTGAGATAGTCGCCCAGGCGCTTGTTGCGGTAGTTCGGGGAGCGCAGAGTCAGGTTCTTCAGATCCTCGTCGGATATGCATGCGTCCGGTCCCGGGAAGCTGGTGATCTCGACGCAGTCGCTCCTGAATACGGCTGTGATCTGCTGTCCGATGCGGTAGTCCTTGTGGTACACGGCGTTGACGATGATCTCCTCGAGTGCTTCATAGGGGTAGTTGAAGATGCGTATCGCTTCGGCGCGGTCCTGAATCTTGAAGATCCTCTCCTCTGTCAGATTCCCTTTGATGTATTCCAGTATGTTCAGGAGCTGCGTGTCCAACGATCCTTTGAACGAGCGTTCGCTCATCCCGTCGCCTGTGGGATCCGGCATGACCACCAGATCTATCCAGGCATATGGGAAGAAGTCGTCCGGTCTCCTGTTGAACATTATCAGCCCCACGTTCAGCGGCTTCAGGGCCTCGGGAGGCCCGCGGACGAGACGCATGTCCTTGAGGATCTGAATCTTGTTCTCCGAATCGGTATCCATCCTGCCCTTTACACGATCCAGGTAGTCCTGGACTAGACCCAGTCTTATGTCTGAGATGTCTGCATCGATGTTAATGCAGTCATCGAAGGTGTGCAGCTGGGATACTGAGATGAGATCTCTCTCCTCCTCATGGGTCGCCCTGATGGTGTTGGATACACGTCTGATGTAGCCTAAGATGAACGGAAATCTAGTACAGCGTTTCTGAAATAACTTAATTAAACCACAACTACATCTATCTTTACCAACGAAGATAGGTGGTACAAGATGGGAAGACCGAGGAAGAAGTCGCTTCAGTTCTCGACAGAGGATCGCAACGAGCTCCAGCGCATAGCATCGAGCAGGACCGAGCCTGCTGCGCGCGTATCGCGCGCAAGGGCTCTGCTCGCATACGAGGACGGAGAGGGTACCAACGCAGAGATAGCCTCCGAAGCAGGAATGAGCACCGTCGCACTGGCGAATCTCGTCAACAAATGCATCACATTCGGATCCATGGTGGCCCTGAACGATCTTCCGCGCAGCGGTCGCAAGAGCATCATCACCGATGAGGACAAGGCGTATGTGAAGCACATCGCCTGCTACAAGCCGAAGGATTTCGGCTACCTGGAGGAGCTCTGGTCGGCGGAGAAGCTCGCGAAGCATATTCGCGAGCACTGCGCCGACGACGGTTATCTTGTATCTTCAGTGACCTCGACTAAATGAGGCAGGTCACTGAAAATCGTC
>ERZ1026854.1709-NODE-1709-length-13426-cov-3.747887_pt1 | contig 13426 bp, 9 predicted proteins | sample MGYA00380157_ERZ1026854 | MGnify/ENA primary metagenome ERZ1026854 (study PRJEB33269, sample SAMEA4719793) | human gut metagenome | biome: human-associated habitat; feature: organic feature; material: feces | place: Cameroon | collected 2013-10 ...
ATCCGGCAGAATCTGGATATATCCGTTCCCTGCTGTTTCACACTTTGCCGCTGCAGGCACGATATCCTCCAAAGATACCGGCTCAAACGGCAGGTTCTGCCTGATCCATTCTGCCTGCTGTTCATTTTCTTCCGGTGCAATGGTACAGGTGCTGTACAATAATATTCCCCCCGGCTTGACATAGTGATACACGGTTTGAAGAATTTTCCTCTGCTGTTGTGCCAGAGTTTTAATATCCTGTAGTTTTGTTTTATATTTTATATCCGCCTTATGTCCGATCACGCCCAGACCGGAGCATGGAAGATCTGCTATCACGACATCTGCGGTTTTTTCCCATTCCGGCAAAAACTCCATGGCATCATGCTTTTTTAATTTCACATTGTGAAAACCTGTCCGGATCAGATTCTGCCGGATCAAAGAAACCTTATCCTTTGTCAGATCACATGCACGGATCAGCCCCTCTCCGTTCATTTTGTCCGCCAGATGAATGGATTTTCCTCCCGGCGCAGCACATACATCGATCACCACACTTGATTCATCTACAGGTGCAGCAGCACCTACGATCAGTGAGCTTTCATCCTGTACCTGAACCCAGCCGTTTTTAAATGCCTCCAGATCACCTAGTCTGCCGTAATTTTTTATATGAAGTGACACCGGAAATAATTTGCCGGACTCCACCTTTACTCCCTGATTCTGAAGAGATGTGGTAATCTCGTCCTTGGATGCCCTGGACAGATTGCAGCGCAGACTGATTCCCCGATCCTCCTGCAGGAAATTCTGCAGGATTGCTTCCGTCTTTTCAAAGCCATATTGATCAATAAAACGGGTTACGATCCATTCCGGCATGGAATACCATACCGACAGATGACGCACCTCATCCTTCGCCTTCGGATATGGCGTATCCTCATAAAAACGGACTACATTGCGCAGAACTCCATTTACAAAACCCTTCAGCGGAATCAGATGATTGGTACAGGCAAGCTTGACCGCTTCGTTACACGCCGCACTGTCCGGCACCTGATCCATATACATGATCTGGTATACCGCCAGCCGCAGAATCTCCCTTACCATAGGCTTCTGCTTTGCCACAGGCAGTTTAGAATACCGGTCGATCACATAATCAAGCTCAATACAGCGTTCAACGGTTCCCTCCACAAGGCGCATCAAGAACGCCCTGTCACGCTGCTCCAAAGGATATTTTTCTAAAATACTGTGAAGCACTTTATCACAATATTCTCCGTTTTCCATAATCGAAACCATTGCTTCCAACGCAAGCTGACGGGTACTTTTTGCTATTGTATTATAAACTGTTTTTCCCGCTGCCGGTCTTCCCGTATTATTTCTTTTATTGTCCTGGGGCATTCTGTCTTTCTTCCTCCATCATTGAAATATGCTATCCATACCACAATATTCCTTGTGCAATATGATCTTTGTTCTTTTGAATTTATGACTGTAGTATATAATGAAATATGGCAATTCACTTAGCTTCAGGAAAGTGTACTTCCCACTTCTAAAGTATATCCCCTCAGAAATGACTCGGCATCCATCCGCTTTTTCCCCTCTAACTGCAGGGAATTGATCTTTAAAAGATCTTTTCCGGTCTGTACCATAAAACTGTCCTTTTCCACCTGAACGATCCGGCCCGGCTCCCCCTTTGCCTCGGAAGGAACTACATCGGCATCCCAGATCTTAAGCATCTTTCCGGCCAGATGAGTATATGCACTTGGCCATGGATTCAGTCCACGGATCAGGCGTTCGATCACCTCTGCGCTCTGGGTAAAATCAATCTCTCCCAAGGCCTTTGTAAGCATTTTGGCATAGGTATGCTTCTCATGCTCCTGCGGAACCGGCGACAATTCTCCCTTTTCCGCCAGATCAAGAGCCTTTAAGAGCAGCGGACCACCCAGCTCTGACAGCTTATCAAACAGACTTCCCCCCGTCTCCTTGGGAGCAAGCCGGTATTTCTCCACCAGAAGAATATCTCCTGTATCCAGTCCCTTGTCCATCTGCATAATGGTAACACCGCTTTCCGAATCTCCGTCGATCACTGACCACTGAATCGGTGCTGCTCCCCGAAGCTTTGGCAGAAGGGATGCATGCACATTCATACAGCCGTATTCCGGCAGGTTTAAAACAGTCTCCGGAAGGATCTGTCCAAAAGCAACCACGACGATCACATCCGGTTGTAATGCTTCAAGCTCCGGAAAAAATGCCGGATCCTTGACCTTTTCCGGCTGTAATACCGGCACGCCGGCTTCCACTGCCTTTTCCTTGACCGGGGAAGGCTGCAGCTTTCCGCTCCGTCCCTTCGGACGGTCCGGCTGTGTCACAACGCCAACCACGTCATGTCTGCTGTCAAGCAGCACCTGCAATGTAGGCACTGCAAAATCGGGGGTTCCCATAAATACAACTCTCATATTAATCTCCATTTCTGAGCAACTTATCACATAAAAACTCGCCTGTTCTAGTCCTGCTCCTCCAGATCGGAATTATTCATCAGCTCCCCCTCTACCAGAGAAACATATAACTGTCCATCCAGATGAGCGATTTCATGCTGAAATGCTCTCGCCAGAAGCTCCTCGCCTTCTACCACGATCTCTTCCATATTCTCATTCAGTGCCTTTACCTTACAGTAATTGGCGCGTGTCACGATTCCTGTCTTGCCCGGTACACTTAAGCATCCCTCATAACCTGTCTGTTCTCCTGACTTTTCAATGATCTCCGGATTGATCAGAATGATCGGCTGATCTCCCTCCGGAGAAACATCGATTACAACGATCCGTTTCAGTACACCAACCTGCGGTGCCGCCAGACCAACTCCCTGTGCATCATACATGGTCTCCAGCATATCCTCGATCAGAGTCTGTGTCCGGGGAGTCATTTTTTTAACCTCCCTGGATTTCTGATATAATAATTCATCTCCAATAGTGCGTATTGTACGAAGTGCCATAATGCTACCTTCCTTTCCGGGAGACTCCTGTCTCCATCTTTATAAATTAAAATCAAACTGCAGTCTGCAGTCCCGGTATCTTTCCTGCGCTTTCATATATTGCTCCAGCATATTTTTGATCTGGCGAAGCACCCGGTAATCCCTGCATTTGGCATAAATAATATACCGATGCACATCCTTTGCTTTTGCCAGTGCCGCCGGAGCGGGTCCCAGGACCACTACCTGTTCATATTGTCTCATTTGCTCTGCCAGTCCCTCCGAAAGCTCTCTGACATGGCGCAGATCCTCAGAAAGCACCAATACTCCTAGTATATTAGAAACCGGCGGATATTGCAAGATTTGTCTCTGAATCAGCTCCTGCTGATAAAATCCCATATAATCCTGCTTTGCTGCAGCCACAATACTGTAATGCTCCGGCTGATACGTCTGAAGCACCACATCCCCCGGCTTATCTCCACGCCCGGCCCTGCCTGCCGCCTGGGCAAGGAGCTGGTATGTTCTCTCCGCAGCCCGGAAATCTCCTACATTCAGAGACAGATCGGCAGCCAGAATACCAACCAGAGTCACATTTGGAAAATCGTGTCCCTTCACGATCATCTGAGTACCGATCAGAATATCAGCACTCCCTGATGCAAAGTCCTGAAGAATCTTCTCATGTCCTTCTTTCCCAGTGGTGGTGTCCGCATCCATCCGAAGCACCCCGGCCTCCGGGAAACGCTCCCGTACCATCTGCTCTACTTTCTGTGTTCCGATTCCAAAGGTTCCAATATATTTAGACTGACAGCTCGGACAAAGTGCCGGCATTGGTGTCTGGTACCCACAATAATGACATACCAGCTGATCCAGCCGGCCATACCGCATATGTGCGGTCAAAGAGACGGAACAATGGGGACATTTTAACACCTCACCGCATTTTCTGCAGGACACTGATCCCGCATAACCGCGCCGGTTCAAAAACAAAATGATCTGCTCCCGTTTTTGCAAACGATCCTCCATCAGTTCTGTCAGTTTTCCTCCAAAAATAGAACGGTTTTTCCGTTCCAGTTCCTCCCGAAGGTCTGTCACCCATATCTTCGGAAGCACGGCACCTCCGGCCCGGTGAGTCAGTGTAAATAACCGGTATCTGCCTTTCTGTGCCCTGTAATAAGACTCCAGAGACGGCGTTGCCGAACCAAGGATCACGCTGGCTCCCGTCATAGCCGCCCGGTGGACTGCCACCTCTCTTGCGTGATACTTCGGTGGCATTTCACTCTGATAGCTTGTCTCATGCTCCTCATCCATCACGATCAGTCCCAGTCGTTCAAATGGCGTAAACAGGGCAGAACGGGGCCCGATCATAATATCAATCTCCCCTGCCTTTGCCCGTTCAAACTGGTCAAATTTCTCCCCCTGGGATAACCGGGAATGCATAACCGAAACCCGTTCACCAAACCGGCGGTAAAAGCGGCTTACCGTCTGAAAGGTCAGCGCAATCTCCGGGATCAGCATGATCACCTGCTGTCCCTGTGCGATCACCTGCTGAATGATCCTCATATAAACCTCTGTCTTGCCACTGCCGGTCACGCCATGGATCAAATAGGTTTTGCGGACTCCTGCCAGATAATCTGCCGTTATGGCATCAACAATCACCTGCTGTTCCTGATTGAGTACCGGCGGCCGTTCTGATATTCCCGACTGATGCACCGGATTCCGGTACTGACGGTTTTCCGATATCCTGACGATCTCCTGCTCCTGCAAACTTCGAAGTACCGCAGGAGTTGCTTTATGATCTCTCTGGAGCACCTCGTAAGAAATGCCTTCTTCATAATCCTCCTGATCAAGAATCGCCTGCAGCACCCTTACCTTTGCCTTATAATGCTTTCTGGCATATTCCTGTAAAATCTGCTCCAGCTCGCTTCGTACCACGCAGGGATATACCATCCTGGTGATCTTCTTTTTGATTTCCCGCCGCACCGGAAGTACTGCCTTAATAGCATCATTCATCGTAGAACCGTAATTTTCTTTGATCCAATAAGCAAGGGAAAGCAGGTGTGATTCTGCAACCACTCCCTGCTTCACAATTTCCTTTATTTCCTTTGTCTTGTGAACATCAAACTTTGCCTCACCGGACAAACCAATGATATATCCCTTCAATTCTCTGTTTCCGCTTCCAAAGGGAATGATCACCATGGCTCCGATCACCGCATCCTCAAGCATCTCCTCCGGCACAATATACTGAAATGGCCGGTCCAGGCTTTTTACGGATATGTCTACGATTACATCTGCAAATATCATATGTTTCCCCATTTCGCACTACTCGGTTATTACTTTATAAAACGACCATCCTTCACCACATCCGCAACCAGCTCACGCTCATCCATATGATGCTTTTGTCCTTTAATCTCCTGATAGTCCTCGTGTCCCTTGCCTGCCAGTACGATCACGTCACCCTCTCTGGCATTCTCAATGGCATAACGGATCGCCTCAGCACGGTCAATGATCGTGACATATTCTCCATCCGCCTTTTGAACCCCTGTCACGATATCATCCAGAATCGCCTGCGGCTCCTCATTTCTTGGATTATCCGAGGTAACAATGGTCAGATCTGCAAGTTTTGAGGATACTTCTCCCATCTGGAAACGTCTGTCTCTGGAACGGTTTCCACCACATCCAAACAGACATACGAGACGCTTTGGATGATATTCCTTTAATGTTGAGAGAAGACTCTCCAGACTCATAGCATTATGCGCATAATCGATCATCAGCGTAAATTTCGAGGAAACCGGTACGATCTCCACACGTCCTTTGACACGGATCTTTGACAGCGAATCCAGAATCGTCTCCTCTTTCACCCCAAAGTGACGACAGATTGCAATGGCTGTCATGGAATTATAAACACTAAACTTGCCCGGAATATCAATCTCCACATCCATATCCAGCTTACCGCTCATATGATAGGCAACTCCCAGAGTACCTCCCTTATCCATCAGATGCACATTGGAAGCACGCAGATCGGCATTCTCCGAGAATCCATAAGTCTCCACCTCACAGGTATGCCCCTGCAGAATTTCCTCCAGATGAGAATCATCTGCATTAAAAATACCCTGACGGCACTGTCTGAATAACAGGCTTTTACAGTGAATATAATCTGCCAGATCCTTATGCTCATTCGGTCCGATATGATCCGGCTCCAGATTGGTAAAGATACCATAATCAAAAACAAAGCCGCTGACACGGTGAAGCATCAGCCCCTGTGAGGATACCTCCATGACCACACATTTGCAGCCGGCATCTACCATCTTACGAAAGGATTCCTGTACCACATAGGACTCCGGCGTCGTATTGGCAGACGGAATTTTTTCTTCTCCGATAATGGTTTCAATCGTTCCAATGAGTCCCGTCTTGTAGCCGGAATGCTCCAATATGGAACGAACCATATAGGTTGCTGTTGTTTTCCCCTTTGTTCCGGTAATACCGATCGTGGTGAGCTCCTTTGCCGGATGGCCAAAAAATGCCGCAGACGCCTGTGCCAGTGCCAGTCTGGTATCCTCCACCCGGATCACTGTCACATCTGCTGACACCTCCACATCCTTCTGAACGATCAAAACAGGACATCCTTTTTCTGTGACCTCTTTTGCAAAATCATGACCATCCCGCACGGCTCCGCAGATACATACAAAGACAGCTCCCGGTGCCGCTTTGCGGGAATCATAGATCAATGCAGATATCTCCTGGTCAATATGTCCCTGTACCACCTGATATTCCATATCCTCCAACAATGTTTTTAACTGCATGATATCCTCTTCCTTTCTATCTCACTATTTGATCATTTCCATAGACTCTTCACTGAGTTCTCCGTCATAAACAACACTGGCCGGTCCTGTCATCCACACTGTGTCATTCGCCCGGTCATAAAAAATCTCCAGATCCCCTCCGAGAAGATGAACCGTCAGATGCTCCTTTGTTTTGCCGTTCAGAACACATGCTACCGCAGAGGCGCACGTGCCCGTACCACAGGCCAATGTCTCTCCTGATCCCCGTTCCCAGACTCTCATATTGATCTCATGATCATTTAACACCTGAACAAACTCGGTATTGATCCGTTTCGGAAACAGTTTATGATTTTCAAAGGAAGGTCCGATCTTTTCCAGGTCCAGCGACGAAGTATCATCTACAAATATGACGACATGGGGATTGCCCATAGACACTCCTGTCATCCTGTAAACAACTCCATCCACCTCTACCGGTTCGTCAATAAACTGCTCCTTCTCCGAAAGAATCGGAATCTGTGCCGGATTTAAGATCGGAGAACCCATATTAACCTTTACCATACGGACCTTTCCCTCTTCTACCGTCAGATCCAGATATTTCATCCCGCCCTTTGTCTCTACGGAAATACTGGTTTTGTCTGTGAGACCATAATCATAAACATACTTTGCCACGCAGCGGATTCCGTTTCCACACATTTCTCCCTCGGAACCATCTGCGTTGTACATGGCCATCCGGAAATCTGCCAGCTCTGAAGGACAGATCAGGATCAAGCCATCCGATCCCACACCAAAATGACGATCACTCACAAATTTTGATACCTTTGCCGGATCCTCTATCATCTTTTCCATACAATTCACATATACATAATCATTACCACATCCATGCATCTTTGTAAACTTCATAAATACACCATACCTTTCCCGGCAGTACGTGCCGCTGTATATATATTTTTAACGGAGTTTCTGTTTGAATTTTCTATAGTATATACAACAATATACGCAATAAATATCCATTTATTGTCTCAAACATTACAATTACTGCCATCATATTTCAAGGCATAACCTCTGCCATAACAATTTTCAATCCGGAATGGTATCCCGGTCAATTTTTTCCGCAGCTTTCGTATCATGGTATTGAGAACATCCTTCTCCGTCCCATCCTTTCTCTGCCAGATTTCTACCATCATCTTCTCTGACAATACCATCTGTTCTTTATTCTGTAAAAGGAGACGAAACAAATAATACTCCTTACCGGTCAGCCCCAAAGTCTCTCCCTGCCATTCATAATCCTGCCGGTCCTCCAGATCCAAAAAACCCCGCCAGTAATGAAACGCACCGGAAACGCCTGCATATAAACGGATCATTCTCTGCAGACGCAGGATCAGCACCGCTACAGACGTTCCTGCTCTGACATAATCATCCGCTCCCATTTCCAGACATCTTACTTCCTCATAATCATTAGCAGACTCCTGATATCCCAAAGCGATCACCGGATATGTGCTCTGACGGCAAACATCCGACAAAGTCTCAAACATGTCCTCCTGTCCGTCAAGACAAATCAACGCTGCGTCACAAACCGTTTCATCCGTCACAATCGCTGCATTTTCTCTCTGAAGCCTTTGTCTGATCCCTTTATCGTCTGCAGATGCGTTCGTGTATACCAGCAATCTCATAATCTGCCTCCTGTAAACTCCTCCTGAAATCTCCCATGTTCTCCAGACCGATTTTCCCCCTCCGTACGGCTCTTTGATAGCAATGATACTGCTTTCTCCACTGCTCCGGTGTCAAGTCAACCGGAACAATATCCGCACCGGCTCTCACCCCCTGTCGCATGCCATCCCGATCAAAAAATTCCACTGTCTGAGCCACCGGCATATACAGCTTCGGAAAAGACAAACGCAATAATGCCATCACAAAGTACGTCAGATCCAGCACCCCGTTTCTCTCTTTTTCAAAAGGGGTTCCATCCGATGCCAAAAAGGTTTCCACGATCATCATATCCGGTGCAAGCTGTCTCAAAAATGCAAACTCATCTGCCAGATCCGTAATCCGCTGATAGGGAGTACCGATCATAAATCCGGTTCCCACCAAATACCCAAGCTCTTTCAATTCCCACAGACATTGTTTTTTGCGAAGAAGCGACATTTTGTTCGGATGAAGTTTGTGGTAAAAGCGGTCGTCTGATGTCTGATAACATAACAGATATCCCTCTGCCCCGGCTTGTTTCCATGTCTGATACACTGCTCTTGACTTCTCTCCCAGAGACAAAAAGATTGTGATATCCTTTGACAGCTTTTTCATTCCCCGGATCATTTCCGTAACCCGTTCTGTAGTATACCACAAATCCTCTCCTCCCTGGATCAGATAGTTTGTGATTCCCTGCTGCAAACCGGCCTCGCAGCATGAAAGGATCTCATCCAGATCCATACGATAACGCTCCGCAAAACGATTATCCCTGCGCAAACCACAATAATAACAATCATTTTTGCAATAAGAGGATATATCAATGGTCCCAAGCCACTGTATACTTTCCGCAGCCCGCTCCATCCGTGTCTGCATGGCATATTTACACACCAGCCCCATCAGCTCAGCATCACGGAAACGGATCATCTCCCCATATGCAGATGCATCCAGCTGTCCGGACATCCTTAAACGCTGTGCATATTCCTGAAGCCCCTCATTCAATGTTTTCTCCTCTTTTCCGTCTTTGTACTTAAAGTCTTCTCCGTCTCATTACGTTTATGATGCCATATTTCTCCCCAAAACGCAAGCTGCATCCTTTCTTCCCCAAAAGAAAAAGACCTCCGTTATCGGGAGATCTTTTCTTTTATTCTACTTCAAACTGCTTCAGCAGTCCACATATCGTTTTGTCAAGCTCTGCTTTTAATTCCTCCAGACTACAGGGCGTTCCGGAAAGGATCACACTATAACAGGATGCGCTAACCAGCTCCACGATCATATAGATCATCAGCTCCTTCTGCCGGAATTTCCGGTCGGACTCTCCCAATATCTTATTAAAAATATCCATACACTTAATATTTCCCATATTACTGATACGGATATGAGAAAATACAGCCCAACTGAGATTTTTAGAAATAAAACGCATCAGCGCTTTATTTTCATCAAGCTGATCCACTACATGATTTACAAGAAAGACTACTTTTTCTTCCAGAGTGGAGAATTCTTCCTTCCTCATCGCCTCCTCTGCCCTTTCAAAAAGACGGCTTGCCTTATTGGCAATCAATCTGTCTCTGATATCATACTTATCCTTAAAGTACAGATAAAAAGTCCCCTTCGCCATCTTTGCCTGTTTCGCAATATCGGATATGGAAGTGTTATTGATCCCCTTGGAGGTGAAAAGCTCGAATGCCGACATCAAGAGTGCTTCCTGCTTCTGCTTCTTTTTTTCTTCGACACGCTCGCCCATATAAATCCCCATTTCTATAGGATCGTCCGGAACCTAAGCTCCGGACAATCCTTTAAAAACCTCTTATCTCATTAATCCTCATCTGACGTCAGTTCTTCTGTTGCCATAATGAACTTCACGCTGCCGTCCATGCCATCGGCATTTCCGCTAAAGCTTGTATAATCACCGGAAATGCTGCTGATCTTGGAAAGTCTGTCATTGAGATCATCCGCACTGTCAAGCATCTCCGTTACGGCATCCGCAATCTTATTGATACCATCCTTATCAAACTCTTTCATTCCATCCTCTAAGGTTGAAGCACCATCATTGAGGCTGTCAATTCCATCAGAGACCTTACCGGTTGCATTGACAAGCTTTGTCATACCTGCAAACAGCTTGCCTGTTCCCTGATCCAGAGTAACCGCTCCCTTGCGAAGCTTATTGCTGTTACCGGTAAGTTTCTTTGCTCCCTTAGTGATCGTGGATGCATTCTTGATCAGACCTGCTGCTCCATCATTCAACGCTTTATTGTTGCCGGTCAGTGTACCGGCTGCTGTATTCATCTTGCCAATACTCTCAGAAAGCTGTGTTACACCTGCTTTCATCTGTGCATTTCCATCGGTCAGCGCCTTGGAGCTGTCACGAAGCTGTGCTGCATATCCGGACATAGTACCTGCTGCTGTTTCCAGAGAAGCGGCTCCTGTATAAAGGTTTGTTCCTGTGGAAGTCTTGTCTGTTGCTGCCTTCATAGTTGCAAGCGCTGCTGCGAGATCTGCTGCACCATTCTTGTCGGCATCTCCATCTGCCTTGCCGTTTGTAGCAGCATCCACTGCGGCTGCCACCTGCTCACCGCCCTGAATATACTGGATCGCACCCTGTAATGCTGCAACTGCCTGTTTTGCATCAGCATTTCCTGCCTCTGCTCCCGGCTGATACTGCTGTACCAATGCCTGCAGGCCATTCACACAAGCTTCCAGCTCGGCAGTCTGTTTCAGCTGCGATGCTGCCGCATTGATCTGTGTAACTCCTGCCTGTGCTGCTGTAAGACCATCGTCAAGCTGTCCGATGCCATCCTTCAAACTCTTGGTTCCTGTGGTCATCTGATCCATATTTTCTTTTGCAAGAAGCTTATTCACAGAGGCAACATATGTGTCAACACCACTGCCAAGCTGCTCATACTGTGCCGGCAGATCCTTTGTAGCGGTGCGGAGCTGATTGATTGCATCTACCAGCTGACTGGTACCGGATGTGTATGCCTGCACGCCCTTTGACAATGTCTTAGCGCCATTTACATAAGTGGTAACACCTTTCAAAAGCTTATCGGTACCCTTTGTATAGCTTATAATTCCTGTCTTTAATGTGCCGGCGCCATCCTTTAATGTGGAAACTCCGTCCTTTGCACTCTCGACAGCATCTGCATACTCGGAAAAATTGTCACTTAACTTCTCGGTTCCTTCATGAAGCTTCTCGGTTCCGTTTACAAGCTGGGAAGATGCATCCTTCAGATCATCGATCTTATCGGTGAGCTCATCCATATCGTCAATCTTATCAAAATCAAGCTCATTGAAAAGCTGATTGGTTGCTACGGTATAAGTGGAATTCATCTCGAAATCTTTCACATCCGCCTTGATGGTTACCGTGTCTGTGATCTTGTCACTGATCTTGGAGGTATCAATATCCATATCATCGCCAAAATCAAGATTATCAAGATCAAGGCTTTCTGCAAGCCCCGGAAAACCATAGGCAACAACTACATCATTGTCCCCCTCCGACACCAGAGTACCGTTATCGATCGTAACATTTTCAAAATTATCTACCGGAAGGATCATTCCTGTTACCATCATAAATGGGGTGTAGAGCTCTGTCTGCTTACCGGCCAGGGAAACTGTCTGTTTGGAATGATTTGTATACTTAATGGTCATCTCAAGCTTACCGCTCTTTCCGATCAGATCCTTTGGTGCTGTCTCCTTACCATCCAGTTTATAGGTGATCGTCATGCTGACCGGAAGGTCTTTATCGGTCTTGCCCTGATAATAAATATCCTGATCCCCTGTATTCCAGGTAAGCTTGTCGCCGTTCTGCTCAAATTTCTCATCGCCCTTTACGTTTTCGATATCCGTCAGGTCTGACACGTCCTTCACGCTGCCATTGATCCCTGAATTTTTCAACCAGTCAGATACAATCACATCCTTTACACTTCCTGCGGCATCTGTATTGACATATACTGTCTCCTGCTTTGATACCTCATCCTTATCCAGTCCACCGGACTCATTTGTTTTCACCTTTTCACTTGATACACTGGCAGCCATAGCATCTACTGCAAATGTGTGGCCGGCATATTCTACACTGCCGGTAAGAAGACCGGCTGTCAAAAGTCCCGTTAATCCTAATGCCAGGATTCGTTTCATATTCTTTCTCATAGTAATAGTCCTCCATTCTTTTCTCAGCCTGCAGACTTTGAGCCGCAGGCACAAATTTGCAAAGCGAATTGCATTCACTTTATACTTCCCTTCTGCTAATCTATGATAACTTTGCCTTTTTCGCTTCTTTATCTCTCTGAATAATACCGGCTTTACGCATATCCCATGAAGTCCGTACGATCACTCCGTCAAACAGCCACAGCATTGCCGGCAGTATACAGATAACAACTACCATACTGATCACAGCTCCTCTGGCAAGAAGTGTTACAATAGACTTGATCATATCGATCTGGGAATAGAGACTTACGCCAAAGGTTGCAGCGAAGAATCCAAAACCACTTGTTAAAATCGATTTAACGGATGTCTTGTGTGCAATGGTGACGGCTTCAGCCTTGCTTGCACCGTTGATCCTCTCCTTGTGATAACGGCTGGTCATCAGGATCGCATAATCCACGGTAGCACCAAGCTGTATGGTTCCGATCACGATACTCGTCACAAACGCTAACGACGTATTGGTATAATACGGAACCGACATATTGCAGGCAATCGCAAACTCAATCACAGATACCAGTATGATCGGTATGGAGATTGATTTAAATGTGATCAGGATGATCAGGAAGATTGCTGCAATGGAAATGGTATTTACATTCTTCAGATCCACATCGGTAACATCCTGCAGATCCTTCATCAGCGGCGCCTCACCAATAACCATGGCCCCCTTCTGATAGCTCTTTACAATCTTATTGATGTCGGTGATCTGTGCATTGACCTCATCCGTCGCCGATTTGTAATCGGAGCATATAAACATCAGCTCATAATCCTTTGTCTGTAAGATATCCCGCAGACTGTCCGGAATCATACTCTCCGGCATATTCGGTCCAAGCAGGGAGCTGAGACCGAT
>ERZ1026854.1710-NODE-1710-length-13425-cov-4.926253_pt1 | contig 13425 bp, 8 predicted proteins | sample MGYA00380157_ERZ1026854 | MGnify/ENA primary metagenome ERZ1026854 (study PRJEB33269, sample SAMEA4719793) | human gut metagenome | biome: human-associated habitat; feature: organic feature; material: feces | place: Cameroon | collected 2013-10 ...
GCCCAGTACAAGGACAACGCTTACAAATTCCGTCAGGACTCATCCTGGCTGTACTTTTTCGGACTCGACGAGCCTCGCTATGCGGCGATCCTTGACCTTGACAGCGGCGAGGAGACCGTCTTCGCCGACGATGTGGAGATCGGGGACATCATCTGGATGGGACCTCAGCCATCGGTCGCCTCCAAGGCCGCGGAGGTGGGCGTAAAGAATTCAGCTTCTTATGGTTCGCTGAACATCGCCGTCACAAAGGCTCTCGCTATAGGCAGGAATATTCATTTCCTTCCTCCGAGCCGCTATTACAACACGATGAAACTCGCTGCCCTTGTGGGAATATCCAATGAGGATGTGGCCCGTGTCGCCCCTATCGACGAGGACGGCGGCAAACACGCCTCCAAGGAACTTGTGCAGGCTGTCATCTCGATGAGACTTGTCAAGGAGCAGTGCGAGATCGAGCAGATCGACGATGCCGGAGCTCTCGGACAGAGGATGCATACTGTGGCCCGCAACAGCGTCAAGGTCGGAATCATCGAGCAGGAGATTGTCGGCAAGATGGAGGGTGTGACCCTCAGCGAAGGTTGGGGCGTGTCGTTCCCGACAATCCTTACCCAGCATGGTGAGACTCTGCACAATCATCTGCACGACAAGGTCATCGAGCCTGGTAAGCTGATGGTGATCGACGCCGGTGCCGAGAATAATATGCACTACGCCTCTGATTTCACCCGCACCCTGCCGACCAGCGGCAAGTTCACCCAGAAGCAGAGGGACATCTATCAGATAGTCTGCGACTGCAACGAGTTGGCGTTCAAGCTGACAAAGCCGGGAGTCGCCTATAGGGACGTTCATCTGGCCGTCGCCAAGCTGATGCTGGAGGATCTCAGATCTCTGGACATCGTGCGCGGCAATCTGGACAATATGCTTCACGAAGGCATCGCCGGACTGTTCCAGCCTCACGGACTCGGCCACAATATGGGACTTGACGTTCACGACATGGAGGACCTCGGAGAGGATCTCGTGGGTTACGATCCGGATCAGAAACGCTCCACGCAGCTCGGCCTCGGCAGCCTCAGAATGGCACGCCGACTTGTTCCGGGCAATGTCATCACAGATGAGCCGGGAATATACTTCATTCCGGCCCTCATCGAGAAATGGAAGAGCGAGAAGCGCGACAAGGGCTTCGTGAACTATTACAAGCTGGAGCACGACTACCTCGACTTCGGTGGCATCCGTCTGGAGGACGATGTGCTTGTGACAGAGGACGGCGCGCGCCGCACAGGCCCGAACCGCCTTCCGATCCAGCCGGACGATGTCGAGGCCGCTATGGCTTAGCCGGTAACCTCGCGGATTTAAACAATGAGCGTTTTGGTCATCATCCTTGCCGTGCTGGCAGGAGTGGTCGGCATCATCGGGAGTGTTGTTCCCGCCCTGCCCGGTCCTCCTGTCAGCTGGGTCGGGCTGATGATTCTCTATTTCTGGGGCAAAGGCACGAACGGAGCCGGAGAACCGATGTCGCTGACATTTCTGCTCGTCTGGCTGGGAATCACTGCGGCCGTGACGATCATCGACTACATTGTGCCGTCCTGGTTCACCAAGGTCACGGGCGGAACTAAAGCCGCTGGCCGGGGAGCCATAGCCGGGATGCTTGTCGGCCTCTTCGTCCCGCCGGTCGGAATCATTCTCGGCACTCTTCTTGGAGCGTTTCTCGCCGAGTTGGTTTTCGCTGACAAAAACGGATGGGAGTCCGCCAAATCCGCCCTCGGAGCCTTTATGGGATTCCTTTGCGGAACCGGCATCAAGTTGATTGCCAGCGGAATGATGATGTATTACATAGTAGTGTATCTTACTTGAATATGGAAGAGAAATATTCACGTTTCCTTGAGGAAGTAGGGAAATTCGTGCCCAAGAACGCACTCTACACCGATGAGATAAGGCGCTTCGCCTGGGGCACCGACGCTGGTTTCTACAGGCTTGTGCCGAAGATTGTCATCCGGTCGTCCAATGAGAAAGAAGTCTCGAAGATCCTTGAGGCGGCATCGAAGTTTGATGTCCCGGTGACTTTTCGTGCCGCCGGAACCAGCCTTTCGGGTCAGGCTGTCAGCGATTCCGTGCTGATCGTGGCGGGAAAGAACTGGGAAAGATACATGGTTTCGGAGGACGCTTCCGAGATAACCCTCGAACCGGGAATCGTAGGGGCGAGGGTGAACGCCATCCTGAAGCCTTATGGTCGGAAATTCGGCCCGGATCCGGCCTCGATCGGAAGCTGTATGGTCGGCGGAATCGTGATGAACAACGCTTCCGGAATGAGCTGCGGAACCCACGCCAACAGCGACAAGGAACTGGAGAGCGTGCGGATGGTCTTTGCTGACGGAACGGTGCTGGACACGGGGGACGAGGCCTCCAGAGAGGCTTTCAGGGCCAGCCATCCGGATTTCATCAAAGGAATCGAGGAACTGAGGGACGAAATCCTTGCCGACAAGGAACTCTCCGAACGCATAAGGTACAAATATTCAATAAAGAACGTCACCGGACTCAACATATTCCCTTTCGTGCGGTTTCAGGATCCGTTCGACATAATCGCCCATTTGCTGGTCGGCTCCGAGGGTACGCTGGCGTTTATGAGCCAGGTCACGATGAAGACTCTGCCGCTGCCGTCCAAGGAAGCTTCAGCGATGGTCTATTTCGGGACGATAAGGGAGGCTGCCGAGGCCGTTGTGGCGCTCAGAAAAGAAATCAATCCTGCGGTGCTTGATGCCGCTGAACTGCTTGACAAACGGTCACTTGCGTCAGTAGATGACCCGATGCTTAATGAATATCCCGACAAGGATCTGACCGCTCTCCTGCTTCGCGTCACGGGTGCTAACCAGACGGACTTGGATGCCAACATCGGCAAACTCTCCGAGGTTCTGCGCCGTTTTGCCGTACTGAATGACGCGGAGGGCAACTCGTTCATATTCAGTAGCGATCCTGCCATTACGGGGAACTACTGGGCCATCCGTTCGGGAATATTCCCGTCCGTCGGAGGAATGCGCCGCGAAGGGACGACCTGCCTTATCGAGGACATCGCCTTCCACATCGAGGATCTGCCAGACGCGACGGAGGATCTTTCGGCGCTGCTGGACAGGCATGGCTACGACGATTCCTGCATTTACGGCCACGCCCTTGAGGGCAACTTCCATTTCATCATCAACCAGTCGTTTGATTCCGAGGCGGAGGTGAGGCGCTATGAGGCGATGATCCGCGACGTGGCGGAGATGGTGGTCGGGAAATATGACGGTTCCTTGAAGGCCGAGCACGGAACGGGCAGGAATATGGCTCCGTTCGTGAAGTACGAGTGGGGCGAGAAGGCGTTCGGGATAATGAAGCGGGTGAAGGAACTGTTTGACCCTCACGGGCTTCTGAATCCTGGTGTGATCTTCAACGATGATCCGGAGTGCTTCTTGAAGAATTTCAAGGCGTTGCCGGTGCTGAAACCGTGGGCGGATGACAGCAAGGCTGTCGAGCCTGAGTTGGCGGAGATCTACAAGAAACTGAACAAATGCATCGAGTGCGGATTCTGCGAGGTGAACTGCCTTTCCTGCGGCTTCACGCTTTCGTCCCGGACCAGGATCGCCACGCAACGTGAGATCACCGCCCTGCGGGAGTTGCCGGATCCGACCGCCTCGGAACAGACTCGTCTGCGGACGCTTGAGAAGGAATATTCCTACACGGGGGAGCAGACTTGCGCCGGGGACGGCCTCTGCTCGACTTCGTGTCCGATGGGCATCAATGTCGCCGACCTGACTCATCAGCTGAGGAGGGTGAATATGCCCGCGGGCTCTTTCGGCCACGGTTTCTGGAACTTCGTCGCCGGTCATTACGCCGGAGTCAAGAGTGGCCTTCGCGGCGCTTTGAGGATGGCCACGGCCGGCGAGACCGTGCTTGGTGACCTTGCCATGAGCGGCCTATGCCGCTGGCTGCACAACGCCATACGTATTCCGCTTTGGACTCCTGCCACCCCTAAGGCCTATAATATTCCTAAATCGCTCAGGGCTTTGGTAAGTTCCGCCGCCTTTGGCCACGATGGCGCTTCGACTGTCGAAGCGGCCACGGGACCGGCCAGGTTGGGGATCTTGTCCAAGTGCCCGGACTCGCAAACATCTGAAGCGGTCACAGGAATGCCGACCGTCTGCAAGGTAGTCTATTTCCCGAGCTGCATCAACCAGATGATGGGCCTTCCGAAGCATCACCACGCCGTGGACAAGCCTCTCGTCGAGGAGATGGTGTCGCTGTTGGGCAAAGCAGGCTACGAGGTCATATTCCCGGAGAATATGTCGTCCCTTTGCTGCGGCACGATCTGGGAAAGCAAGGGTATGCCGGAGATCGCCGACAGGAAGACAGCCGAACTGGAGGAGGCTCTTTGGCAGGCCAGTGAGCAAGGCCGCTACCCTATCCTTTGCGACCAAAGCCCCTGCCTTCATCGTATGGAGCACAAAATAAAGAGGATGCATCTCTACGAACCGTCCGAATTCATCCTTGGTTTCCTGACCGACAGGCTGGACTTCCACCAGACCGACACCCCGGTAGCCATTCATCTCACCTGCTCGATGCGTCTGATGCACAAGACCGGCAAGATGCTTGAACTTGCCCGCATGTGCTCCACCAACGTGATTGTTCCAGAAGGCGTAGGCTGCTGCGGTTTCGCCGGCGACAAAGGAATGACCCACCCGGAACTCAACAAGTACGCCCTTCGCAAGCTAAAAGCCCAGGTCAAAGGCGTCCCGGTCGGCTACTCCAACAGCCGCACTTGCGAGATCGGCCTTGCCACCAACTCCGGCATCCCGTACGTCTCCATCGCCTACCTCGTCAACCGCTGCACCACCGCCAAAAATGTGTAACGGATCAGTGGACAATCTTGACATCTGACACAGAAACTCCTTTTTGTATACCGAGCGATCATCTCGGTCGCATACAATCACCTTTTCGGTCGCAGAGCAGTCACCTTTTCGGTCGCAGAGCAATCACCTCGGCGTTCACTGAGCCTGTCGAAGTGATCTGTTTCCATGTGAGCCGTAACCGTTATGGATAGTGTAAAGTATTGGGTAATAATGGATAACGCTGCTGCCTTTAGTCGGTTTCTGCCAAAGAGGAGTTGCTATCTGATTTATTAAGAATATCTTACCTGTCACTCACTCTGTATCAATTGGTGGTGCTTAATGCGCTGGTTTTCAGAAATATAGCTATTACTCTTCCGCTTGATCTCACCGAAGGGAAGTGGTCAAGATATTCATCAGCAACCATTTACTCTTCACGGCTACAGAATCGAAGAATATTCAGTATCTTTGCCCCTATGGAAGTACGTGCGAAAAAGGCGCTCGGTCAGCATTTCCTGACTGACCAGAGCATTGCAAAGAACATAGTCGGAGCCCTTACCGGGCATCAGGCGTTGGAGGTCGGCCCTGGAATGGGAGTCCTGACCCAGTACCTGCTGCCACGTCCGGAGTTGGCGTTGAAGGTCATCGAAATCGATAACGAGTCTGTTGTCTATCTGAAGAAGCATTACCCTAAGTTGGGGGAGAACCTGATTGAGGGCGACTTCTTGAAGATGGATCTTGACGGAATATTCGAGGGAGAATATTCAGTGATAGGGAACTTCCCTTATAATATCTCCTCGCAGATATTCTTCAAGATTCTTGAGCATCGCGACCGTGTCCCGGAGGTGGTCTGTATGATCCAGAAGGAGGTCGCAGAGCGCATCGCCGAGAAGCCCGGCACCAAGACATACGGCATCCTGTCGGTCTTTCTTCAGGCATGGTATGACATTGAATATCTTTTCACTGTGGGTTCTGGAGCGTTCAACCCTCCACCTAAGGTCCAGTCCGCCGTGATCCGTCTCACCCGCAACTCCCGCACGTCCCTCGGCTGTGACGAAAAGCTTTTCCGCACGGTGGTCAAGACAGCCTTCGGCCAGCGCCGCAAGACCCTACGCAACTCCCTCAAGCCGTTGATCCGGCCGGATCTTTTGTCCGATCCTGTCTTCGACCTGCGTCCCGAGCGTCTGAGCGTGGAGGATTTCATAGCCTTGACTCTCAAGCTTCAGAATAGCTGACCCTTGCCGGTTGAGGTTCCCGATGACAGCCCGCCTGCTGCCCTGCTGCTACCCGCATGCTACCCGTCTATTGCCTGTCTGTTTGTTGCACGGCGACTGTCCGTATATTACCCGTCTGTTACCCGTCTGTTACCCTGCTGCTACCCGACTGCTACCTACCTGTTGCCTTTTGTGCTGTTTTTGTCGAGATTTTCAACAAGATTCTTGGAAAACAAGAAAAATTTGTATCTTTGTAGTCCAAACAGTGACGAAAGGTTTGACAACCGTTCGGCCAGAACATCCGGAGAGGTGGGAGAGTGGCTGAATCCACAGGTTTGCTAAACCTGCATACGGGTAACCGTATCACGAGTTCGAATCTCGTTCTCTCCGCAAAAAAGGTCCTGCAGAAATTTCTGCGGGACCTTTTTGGGTCACTGAGCCTGTCGAAGTGACCAGCCTATATACCGAATTGTGGACTTTATTATGTTTAATATCAAATGATCAGCTATCTGTCTTTGGTGGGTTTACGCTAAGGCTGATGTGTTATCTGCTTGATTAAAAGCATGTTGTATGCCACCGGCTGATACATAAGAGGCGATGGAGAATGACACTCCTACGGGAACTGTCGCAAATCAACTGAGGGGTGAAAGGTAATGAGGCTGACTCAAAAGCCACGAGGATCGGAGCGAAGCGACCGAAGGGGGTCGGGGAATTCTTCCCCCGTGCCCCTCAGGGGCTGTCCCGTAGGGACTGGGGGTTGAAGGTTTAGGCGGCCTATCAGTTTGTCTTCTGACAAACTGATAGGCCGCCGCTTTCCCCAAAGCGACGGCCTGTTGTATATAAAACGAACTTAACAAATAGACAACAAAAAGAACTTTTGTCTGTCCAAGGACAAAGGTATCAAGATTTATCGAATATCCAAAACTTTTTCGTAATTTTTTAAAACGATTTTTGCGTCAATTGTTCATGAAAGCACCGTTGTTTGCTTACAGATTGATGCAAAATGCCGCTTCGAGACACTTCTGAGGGGGATTCTGTGCAAGATGATCCGGCGATGTTCCGTCTGGACCGCACCATTGGTGGCGACAAGATTTAAAAGGTTTTTACCCGTTTCTGTACTCACTTGGTGTCATTCCTGTGTGTGCCTTGAAGAACTTGTAGAACACGGACGGATTCGGGAAATGCAGTTTGAAAACGATCTCCTTAATGCTGTCGTCGGTGTACTTGAGCATATTCTTGGCCTCCAGAATCACGAACGAGTCGATCCAGTCCGGCGCCGACCGTCCGCTTACCTGCTTGATAAGCTTGGAAAGGTATTTGGGTGTCAGGCCAAGATGGCTCGCATAGAAGGCCATGTTCCTTTCTGAGGTGTGATGCTCGGTGACGAGCGCCATGAAATGCTCGAAAATCAGTTTTACTCTCGTGTTGACCGCCGCTCCAGGCAACTCGGGGGTTCTGGCCGCACTCTTCTCCATTAGTCCTCCGAGAACATAGAACAGCGAAGCTATCAAAGAACCGACCGCCTCCCTTTTGTTCGGCACATCCGAGGACAGGATTACCCCTATAAGATCCAAATATTTGGAACAGAATGCGATGTTCCTGTCGTCAAGCTGAATGCATGGTTCCGTCAGCAATTTCAGCCGATCGTCGAAAATTTTCTTAAAGTCGAAACTTATGCTGGAAAGATACTCCTTGGAGATCGCCACGACAATGAACTCGAATCCGTTGTCGCCTTCATTGCCCAGCCTGTTTATCTTTATGATGTTCCCCGGGGTGCCGATGAACAGCGTACCCTTGACCACTTTGTAAGACCGAAGGTTGATCTCCACGTTCAACTCTCCTGATTTGCAGAAAATAGCGATGTACGCATCGCTGCGGCAAGGATATTTCAGAAATTGAAGGTTGTCGCTATACTTCACGTCCATGATGAAGAAATCGTCTTCAAGCTGGATCTCGTTCTGGACGGGGACGAGTTTCCTGATCTGCTTAAGACCTATGTTCAATAACGAATCTGGCATTCCATAAAATGTTTTTAGCGTCTGGCGGCAAAATTAGGAAATATTCTTGTCATTGCAAAATTTCGCAATATTCTACCTTTTGACAATTATAGAGTCCAATCGTTCATTCTAATGGTATAATTTGGCAGTCAATTTGTAGTGAAGCCTATCGCTTGTAAGAAGAACAAAAAATTTATGAATATGAACAAGTACATTGTCAAAATCTCAACATTGGTCGCTATGGCTCTTGTGCCAGTTGCGATGAATGCCCAGCAGACTCTGACGCTGGAGCAGTGCCGTGAAATGGCAATCGAGAACAACAAGACCTTGAAACAGGCCGAGACCAAGATTGAAATGGCAGGCTATGACCGTAAGATAGCGTTCGCGAATTATCTCCCGAATATCTCGGCGACAGGGGCGTACATCTATAACGCCAATGACATCGCCCTTGTCAGCGACGCTACCTCGCAGAAGCTCCAGAATATGGGAACGCTCATACATTCCCAGACTCAAGGTTTCGCTCAGGAACTGATGACCGCTATAAAATCCAATCCGGCGGCCGCTCTTGAATATGCCAACAGCCCTATGTGGCAGACGGTTCTCGGAGCGCTTTCGCAGACGGATATGTCACAGACAATCAACGCCCTTGGCAAGGAGATCGATGACGCTTTCCATCCGGATATGCAAAACATTTTCGCAGGTGCCGTGACAGTTCAGCAACCGGTGTTTGTGGGAGGCAAGATCATAGCTGCCAACAAGATTGCCAAATTGGCGGAAGAGCTGTCAAAGACCCAGTACGACCAGCAGTACCAGCAGGTTATAGTTGATGTTGATCAGGCATATTGGCAGATTGTTTCCATCGCGAACAAGAAGAAGCTTGCCGATGCCTACGCCGACCTTCTTCACAAGATGGAGCACGATGTGGATCTTTCTGTCAAGGAAGGTGTGGCCACGGAGTCTGACGCTCTCCAGATAAAGGTGAAAGCCAACGAGGCGGACATGCTCAAAACCAAGTCAGACAATGGCTTGACTCTTGCCAAAATGCTTCTCTGCAAGCAGATAGGTCTTGATCTCAGCACTGAGATCGTACTTGCTGACGAAACCCTCTCCGACATTCCTGTCCCTCAGATGGGTGCGGACAAGGATTTGGATCAGATATATGCCGACAGGCCGGAGACAAAGAGCCTTGAGCTGGCCTCTCAAATCTATGACGGAAAAGTCAGGGTGGCAAGAGCCGACATGATGCCGAAAATAGCTTTGATGGCTTCGTATTCGGTGACCAATCCTAATATTAAGAATGGATTCCAGAAGGACTGGGGTGGATTCTTCAATGCCGGCGTGATGGTGAATATTCCTATATTCCACGGCTTTGAGGCTTTGAGCAAGACCCGCAAGGCAAAGGCCGAGGCCACTCTCTACAGGACCCAGCTTGAGGATGCCAAGAACCTCATCAATCTGCAGGTCACGCAGTTGCGTAAGCAGGAAGGCGAGGCTTTCGAGAAGCTCACGATGGCTCAGAACAACCTGTCCAGCGCTGAGGAGAATCTCCGCACCGCGACTGTCGGCTTCGAGGAAGGCGTGATCGAGACCAACACGGCTCTCGCCGCCCAGACCGCTTGGCTAAAGGCTCATTCTGAATATATAGACGCTGGAATCGAGCTCCAGATGCTTGCTGCCAACCTGAATAAGGCCGAAGGCAACAACCACGCTCAGGCAAGATAATCAACGGATAATGATAAAAATTTAAGAATATTATGGAAAAGGAAAAGAAAAGCTACAATCTTGTGATTGGCATTGTGGCGCTGATTGTAATCATCCTTCTGATCGCCATCATCGGCTATTTCGTCTCTAAACCTAAGCCTCTGATGATTCAGGGCGAGGCAGAGGCCAGTGAGTATCGTGTGTCCGGCAAGGTTCCGGGCAGGATCGAGGAACTTTACGTCAAGGAAGGCCAGATGGTCCACAAGGGAGACACCGTCGCCCTCATCGACTCTCCTGAGGTACGTGCCAAGCTGGCGCAGGCCAACGCCATCAAGGCGGCTGCCAGCTCACAGAGCAGAAAGGCTCAGAACGGAGCCCGCAAGGAGCAGATCGCCGGAGCCTATGAGCTTTATCAGCAGGCTCTTGTGCAGGAAGACGTGATGAAGAAGTCTTTCGACAGGATCCAGAAGCTCTATGACCAGAAAGTCATCGCGGCTCAGAAATACGACGAGGTGAAGGCCAAGTACGATGCCTCCGTCGCTCAGACAAAGGCTGCCAAGAGTCAGTATGACATGGCTGTCAACGGAGCGCGCGAGGAGGACAAGGCTGCGGCCAAGGCTCTCGTCGATCAGGCTGACGGCGCGTTGATGGAGGTGGAGTCTTATCTGAGCGAGCTGTACCTTACGGCTCCTGCTGACGGAATCATCTCGGCTCTTTTCCCTAAGGTCGGCGAGCTTGTCGGCCAGGGAGCGCCTGTCGCCAGCGTTACGGACCTGAATGATGTATGGTTCACGTTCAATGTACGCGAGGACTATCTCCACGGCATGAAGCAGGGCGACAAGATCACGGTGATCATCCCGGCTCTTGACGGCAAGGAGGTCCCGGCCACCATCAACTATGTGGCTGTCCGTGAGTCCTACGCCACGTGGAAGGCCACCAAGGAAACTGGCATGTACGATGCCAAGACCTTCGAGGTCAGGGCCGTTCCGGATGTGACAGTGGACGGCATTCGTCCTGGTATGTCCGCAATCGTTAAGTAAGGACTATCATCATGACTAATTGGCAGAGAATAATTGCGGTGGCCCGCCGCGAACTCAGGATCATCAGGCAGCGCCCGATCTATATCCTGGGTTCGGTAGGCGTGATAGCCTTCTGCACAATATTCTACCTGACGTTGATGCGGGATGGATTGCCGAGTGACATTCCTATTGGTCTGGTGGACGAGGATTATTCATCGACCTCGCGGAATTTCAGTCAGCAGTTGAATGCGACCCAATTGGGTAAGATCATCCACTACGACTCGTTCGCGGCGGCCAGAGAGGACATGAACAGAGGTAAGATCTCGGCTGTCTGTGTCATTCCTGTAGGGATGAACGATGACATCCAGGCGAACCGTCAGCCGAAGATCACGTTCTACGTCAACGGCTTGTACTTCGTCAGCGGGGCGCTTGCGTGGAAGGATCTTCTCCAGATGGTCAATCTGACCAACGGAGCCGTGCAGAGGCAGGCCTTCAGGGCAAGAGGCTACAATGACAGCCAGATCATGGGGATGATTCGTCCTATAGATGTCGATACTCATCAGATTGGTAACGTCACAACAAACTATAACTACTATCTGTCGAGTATCCTTCTGCCTGGGGTGCTGGAAATGATAGTGATAATCGTCCTGATATATTCATTGGGTGCGGAGCTTAAGTATGGTACCTCAAGGCATCTGCTGCGGACATCCGGCAATTCGATTGTGACCGCCCTTGCCGGCAAGCTGCTGGTGTGGACGCTTATTTTCTCTGCGTTGGGCTTCATCTTGATCATGCTTATGTACCACTGGCTTCATTTTCCGCTTGCTGGATCTATCTGGAACATGTTCATAGGAATGTTTCTGATGGTCTTTGCCTGTGAGGCCATTGCCGTATTCATTATTGAGATGCTGCCTATTCCGAGACTTGCGCTCAGTATTGGTGCGTTGTACAGCATTCTGGGATACTCGCTTTCTGGTTTCACGCTTCCGATCGAGGCCATGCCTCCATATATTCAGGGTTGGGCAGCGGCTTTCCCGCTACGCCATTACTATGAGATCTATGTTCAGGAGGCTGTCTTTGGAGCCGGATTCGCCGGATGGTGGAAGCAAGTCATCTATCTTTTGTTGTTCATCTTGATCCCTTTGGTTGGATTGCCTAGGCTCAAGAGCGTTTATATCAAACAGAACTTCCCTAAAGACTAAGCGACAATGAGTAGATTGAATAGGTCATATGCGAAAAATTGGCTCAAGGATTTTTGGGGCATATTCTGCCATGAACTCCGACAGATTTTCTCGGACGGTGGCGTGCTGCTGATCTTCCTTGTCGCCGGGCTTCTTTACCCACTGCTGTACAATGTTGTCTATCTGAATGGTATTCTTTCGGAGACACCGGTGGCTATTGTCGACAACTGTGACAGCCCGGACAGCCGTCGCTTCATCAGGGAGATCGACGCCACCCGAGAGGTCGAGGTCGCGGCGAAATGTATGAATATGTCCGAGGCGGAAAAGATGATGCAGGAACGCAAAGTCAACGGTATCATCTATTTCCCTTCCGACTTCACAGAGAAACTGGCTCGAAACGAGACCTCCACATTCTCCGTCTATGCGGACATGAGCAGCTTCCTCTACTACAAGAACGCTCTCATGGCCACCAACTTCGTGATGCTTCATGAGATCGGCCAGATCCAGATGGAGAGGTTCTCGTCCCTCGGGATGACGGAACAGGCCGCGTCACAGACTGTCAAGCCGCTTGGCTACGAGGACAACAATCCCTACAACAGGGCTTTCAGCTACAGTTTCTTCTTGATCTCGGCCATCTTGATGATCATCATCCAGCAGACCATGTTCTATGGAATGTCCCTGCTGGTGGGGACTGCAAGGGAAAGAAATCATAGTTTCGCCTCTCTTCCTGACAGGCTTGAAGGACGCGGGCTCGTACGTGTCGTTCTTGGGCGCGGAGGTGCCTACTGGCTGCTGTATCTTGCCATCGGCATGTACATCGCCTTCATCGTTCCCGCCATATTCGGAATCCCTCAAAGGGGACAGTTCCTGGATGTCCTTGCGATGCTGGTCTTCTTCATCACTGACTGTGTGTTCTTCAGCATGGTCTGGAGCACGCTGATCACGAGGAGGGAGTCCGTGTTCATCCTCTTTCTGGCGATGTCGCCTGTGGCTTTGTTCCTGACCGGTTGCTCATGGCCGACATTCGCATTCCCGGGATTCTGGAAGGTGTTCTCCTACATATTCCCGTCCACTTTCGGCGCGCAGGGGTTCATCAACCTCAGCACTGCCGGCGGCGATATGGGAGCGGCTGACGTGCAGATGAAGGCCATGATCATCCAGACGGTCATCTATTTCTTCCTTGCATGCGTGGCTGTCTATGCCGAGAACTGGGTACTGCGTCACAAGGAGCAGATCCGTCAGAGGAGTGAGCGGCTCGCCAAGCGTGTGGGCATCGACAGCGCCGAGGACGCTAAGATCATCGCCGGAGAATAGAACCATCCTGTTGACCTATAAAAGAAGAGGCTGACTCCAAAATGTCAGCCTCTTGCTTTTGGTGCTTAGGCTAAAGCGGACATATACTGCCGTAGGCGGCTTTGGCTCCCGAAGAGGGAGGTCGTGAGCGATTAATGAAGGTCCAGTGGACC
>ERZ1026854.1712-NODE-1712-length-13422-cov-5.428593_pt1 | contig 13422 bp, 14 predicted proteins | sample MGYA00380157_ERZ1026854 | MGnify/ENA primary metagenome ERZ1026854 (study PRJEB33269, sample SAMEA4719793) | human gut metagenome | biome: human-associated habitat; feature: organic feature; material: feces | place: Cameroon | collected 2013-10 ...
CGTGGGCTCGGAGATGTGTATAAGAGACAGGTTTTAGGATTAATGCCAATTTGTTGAGTTGAAACCGAGAAACAGGTTTGTATGATTACCCAGCAATTGTTTGCCATTATGGGGAAATTAGGCACTTAATGAATAGTTACAATATCTTCCTGTGATTCGATAGCCCCGGAAGCTTCAATGATTGGAGACATAACTTTTATTTGATTATCACTTGCTTCAATAGAGCGGGCCTTGACTTTTACCATGGATATCAAGTTTGTGCTATTTTCCTCAAGTTTTGCTCGCCCATTTTTTGTGCAAACTTCAAAAATTACAAAGCAAGCGGTAACATTATAGCCGTATTTCCGTAAATCTTTGATTGTGCTGTTTACCATCGCCCCTCCTGTGATGCTGTCGTCCACAATAAGAGCTCGCTTTTGTTTTGGAAGAATATCCTCCATGTCAAACCGAGTTCGAACATTATCAGGATGGTTATGGATGCGGTTAGTTTCTTCGTGTAAAGCAAATGGTACGCCGATTAGCTTTGCAAATTCATATCCGAGTGTCGGGCTTCCTCCTTTTGGTGTAACAACGAAATCAAATCCAAGCTCAAATTTTTCGGCATTCATTTTAGAAAAGCGCCCCCAATATTGAGCCATCCAAGATGCAAACTGTTCCGCTTTTTGTGGGGAACACACAGCTCCAATAATGTCATAGTACCGGGGAATTTCCGTCCTATTTGTATGACCAACGGCACATTTTTCGTTAAACAAGTATTGTTTCATTCCTTTTATTGTGCAGCTAATGATGTCTGCGGGGTCATTACTCTTAGGGAAGCGAAGGGACATAGTCGCATTATAGTAAGATCGTGTATCTATTCCAAATTCTTTGAGAGTATCCATGGTTTCTTGCATACGATTTAGGCGAAGAAAACGCCGCATTTTTGGAGGTAACCATCCAAGATAGTCCAGCACAGTCACTAATGTTGCAATTGACAGGATGATTAAGACGAATTGTGTTATTGTACTGTTAATAGTATCTGATATTTGGGAAGAAATTGAGGTTTGTTGCCACGAGGATAGGGCGGATTGCACTGCTTCATTGACAATCTCTGCTAGTTCTGTCGGCTCTGTCATTTTAGTTACCTTCCTGTTCTATGTATTCTTTTACGATATCTACGCTGTGCTTGTATATGTCTGCATACGGACGTAATGCGGCTATAATGCAACCTTGTTCATCGTCCGTTTCCATAAACCAAGATTGACCAACCCGGATAGTTCCAGCCTCTTTTTCTTGATGTGGATGCAGCAGTCCGCCCACAACGCACTTGATACGGTAGGTTTCCAGTATATGGCGATATCCAGGAATGTCTTTAACAGTTATTCCTGGCAAGACGGGCTTAATATACAATACGAAGGAGATATTGTGTAATAAGTGCTGATATTTTAACATTTCTAAGCGTTTATATGCACCATCCGTTCCTGATTCAATCTCCGAAGATCTACTCAGAGTTGGAACACTGACATAAATTCCTATTTGGTTTTTGTATTGGGCGAATCTATCCAACCTCAACAAGTCACTTTCTGAAATTCTTCTTTTTGTAGCTAACTGAATGTGATTTCCAAGGGGTGCAACTTTTTTTATTAGGGATAATGTCTCTTGCCGGTTTTCAGGGCTAAAACATTCGGAATAACACCCAATTGACAAGACGGAACCCATCGGACCGGGCTTATAATATGGCAGGCTAATTAGCTCATCAAATACCTTCTGATGGCCAAAATATTCAACGCCTACTACCCCAATATCAGGAAGATAACAGTATCTGCACATGCAATCGCAGCCTATCGAAGTATTGAGAAATATTCTGTTTTGAGTTCCAGAAACGAGCAAACTCATGGAACAGCACCTCCAAATGGTTGAATCTGCTATTAGGATGGTATGGGTAATAACTGCATTCACTATTTCAATGTGGCTTTACCTAATAAAATAATATCATATGCAACATAGGAATGCAATGTGGTTCTTCTCTAAATGTTTTTTTGTGGAGAAAGCCAAAGAAACAAATTACTATTTACTAACAGTTTTATATGATTTGGTCCGTCTTTGCTGCCTTTAGCTATATCTTTGATGTATTGGATCATCAGTCTTATGTTTTATAACGAGTCCACCTACAACTGCCACAATGGATACGCCCAGTAATAAAATAACTGCAATCCACCAAGCGATAGAGTCATTCCCAGAGATATGCCTATCTGGTGCCTGTACGCACTCGACAGTTACTTGTGTGGTTTGAGTATCGGATGCTGTACTTTCAAGTGTTCCATCATCCCTAAGTAAAAATAGATCCATTTGTTTTTCCTCCTATGGATAGTTTGTTTCACAATAAGAGTAGCACAACCATTTTCAGAATACAAAGCAACCATCTTATAATGGCATAAACTACGCATGAAACAGGAAAAGGCCCAGTACCAAATCAAGCTGGTACTGGACCTTTCGGATTTATTAAAGTTTCTTCTGGCTAAACAAGACAGCAATCTTCTGAATGATCTTAACCTGTTGAGGAGATAGCTCTTCTCCGTTACCTGTTGGAGTGGTGAACTCGCCCATCAGGAGATTTAGTACTTCCTTTTGCTGTGCATCCAGGTGAAGTGTAGAGATACCATTGTCGCTTGTCTGTCCGGCAAGGTATGTGATTGGGACATGTAAGACTCTGGCAATACTTAGCAGAACATCAGTAGGCGGTGTTTGCATGCCGACCTCATATGCGCTGACTGTAGCCGGGCTTTTGTGAATTCTATTTGCAAGATCCTTCTGCGTAAGTCCCCGCTGTTCGCGAACTTGCTTTATGCGTGTACCTACAATGCTCATGCTGAAATCTCCCTGCAAACTCTTTTGTATATCATACCATTTCGCAATCTTGTATAATTGTTGCTATTGACAAAAATGCTATAATTATACTGTATTCGATTGATTATACTTTGACAGAGGGAGGTTTCTGTGTATGATAAAGACAGCAAAAAATGAGACAACTTCTTCCATAATATTGTGGAACGAAACAGGAGTACCTATGATTCGGATAATCCTATGTGATGATGACGCAATTTTCTTGGAGCGCATGAGGAGAGATATTCGCGCTACGTTAAAAAAGTTGGACGTTGAAGCTGTTATTCAGATATTTACGGAAGCAGAAATGATTCCGCAGAAAACGATGCAGGAATGTGACATTATCTTTCTGGATATAGACTTTAATGACAAGAAATACACTGGAATTGATGTGGCGAGAAAGATTCGTGAGGCCCGGAAAAGCGCTATCATTATCTTCCTTACCAACTACATAGAGTACGCTCCGGAGGGATATGAAGTTCAAGCCTTTCGTTATGCCCTGAAAAGCGAAATTGACAAAAAGCTGCCACAATATTTGCGAGCTGCTACGAATAGACTGTTTGCGGAAAAAGAGCCATTTCAGATCAATGTATCCGGCGAACCAATCACATTGTATTTGGAGGATATTCTCTATATCGAATCCCAAGGGCACAACGCCGTTATTTTCACACAAAACCCCGGGAAAAAGAGTGGAACCCAGAAGGAGTATAAGGTGTACTCTACCCTGGCAAGGTTTGAACAGCAACTTTCAGAACGTGGTTTTCTGCGTATTCAGAAAAGCTATTTGGTCAATATGCGCAGGCTAAAACAGTACCGCTGCAGTGAAGCGGTCTTGGACAATGGAATTACATTACCCGTAAGCGAGAAAACTTATTCCGAAAATAAGAAAAAATTTCTGCTCTGGAGAGGATAGGATGGAGAAAATAATTAGTGCGTTTTGGTCCGCACTGGAAATGTGTTCCCAGTTACTTTTCTGGAAGGCGATATTTCAACCAAGGGTCCAGAAAAGAATATATCTACTTGTGGTTGTCGCTGTGTGGGCCTTAAATCAATTATACATTAACAGCACACTTCCTTCTGAACTTATAGCGGGTCTTACGTTACTGCTGTACACTGTTGCTTCGTGCATAGTAAACAAAGGAAAGTGGCACCAACATATACTGACAACATTTATATTTGTTGGTTTTAGTGGCATATTCGATACGATTTTTCTGTATGGAGCTAGTTCAATGATTGGAATCAGCGTCTCCGATTTGGTGTGGAGGAAGTTCTCATATGTTGTAATTGTTACAAGTGGAAAGCTGTTTTTGTTGCTTGGCGCATGGATATTTTACCGTTTCCCTGTATTCCGAAAGACACAGTCGCTAGAAGGGAAATGGTTGTTTCTTTCTCTTTTGTTTCCCATAACCTCAACGGCGACACTCCTTCTTATTTTTAACAACTTTCAGGATGAAGCAGATATATCCGTAGGAATCGTTTTCTTTTGTGCTGTATTGGCTATTGCAAATATAGCAATCCTATATGCGATTGGCTTGGTACAAGATAGTACAGAACGCTTAAAAGAGAACGCGCTGCTCAGCCAGCAGATGGAGATTCAGACAGATAACATTGTAGCTCTCGAAAAGAGCTACAGGGCCCAGCGCAGAGCAACGCATGAGTTCAAAAATCAGCTTCAAGCGATATCAGATCTCCTGGCATTAGGAGAAATTGATGAAGCGAAAAAATATATACAAACCATTCAGGGACAGCAGACTACCAGAATCTTTTGCGTTAATTCGCATCATCCCATTATTGATGCTGTCCTCAACCATAAGTACCAGACTGCAAGGGAACACGGAATTGATGTTCAGATTAAGGTAAACGACCTTTCTGGTGTAGCGCTTGAAACAGACCAATTGGTTGTTTTGCTATCCAACCTTCTGGATAACGCTATCGAAGGATGTTGTCGTGTGGATGGTGAGAGGAATCTGTATTGTAGCATAATTGCCGACAATGATCTTCTGCTTTCGGTGCGCAATACATCCCAACCAGTAAAGATATGGAATAATACAATTGCAACCAGTAAAAAATCAAAAATTAATCATGGTTACGGACTTTCCCAGGTTCAGTCCATCTTAGGTCAACTTCATGCGGAGTATGCGTTTGATTATCAAGATGGTTGGTTCACGTTTGTGGCGGAAATTCCACTGTAAATACTGATAGACCGCATGTGGTTCATTGCCACATGCGGTTTTCCTGTTTCATGCTGTACTTTTCCCGTTTTGCGCTGAACTGTTTGAAATTATTCCGTGATATTGCTATTATCTGGCCAAGGAGGCAGTGAATGACACCTTTTATATCTAAACTATCTGCTATTTGCATTAAGAAAAAACTCATTGAGCCGGAAGATGTGCCATGGTTTGAGTATGGCGTTGAAACTCGTATTGCGACTGCGATCAGCATGATTCCATTCACATTGCTTGCAGTGAGGCTAGTTTATCTGCAGGAGCAACTTGGATTTGTTGGTAACAACGTCGACGGGATTGTTGGCTACAACACATGGGCGGCAATAGCACGGAGTCTTCGACTGTATCCCTTCAAGGATTCAAATCCCGAATGTGGCTCTATTCGACGCCCCATGGGCGTACCTAATGAGCGGGTGTATATGTGGGAAAATTTTACTGGTATCTGGAATTTTGAGTATTTTCTAGAGAATAATTTTGACACGGACCCTATTTAACCTAATTATAGACAGGTTCTAATATAGTTCATACTGCTGCCCTTTTGCGGTCAGCAGTATGAACTATAAGCATGGAGGACTCCTTATGAAGAACAATTATAAGAAAATGGTAGTTGTAGTAATTGCTTGCATATCTATGTTGAGCGGATGCGTTCAAAGTCCAGCAAAAAAGGTAGTCGAAAGCAAGAATGCGCAATCTTGGACCAATGAATCTCCTAACTTGAGTGAGAGTAAAGGTTCGTCGGAAAATTCACAGCCCCCAAAAGAGTTCGTTTCTACAGACCAATCCGTACGTTTCCTTTTCAATGCAGATGAAAATGTAGCATTCGAAAATATGTCTGTTATTGAAGTTGCACCACACATTGCATCGACTGCGGATGCCATTCGAGTTTCCAATGTCCTTTTTGGAGGAACGCAAGGCTATGAAGGGAAACCTCTACTAGAGCAGTCTTACTCAAAATCCGAAATTAATGATTGCATTGCAAGGTGGTCCCCGTACACAAGTAGAGAAGGCATTAAATCCCTTTATGGTATTGATGACGATTTCGTTGTCGATATTGTTAAGCAAAAAATCGAATATTTGACAGAAATTTACGACAATGCTCCAGATTTAGATACTTCGGAACTGTGTAAATGGGAGTTTAAAAAGGAAGCTTACTACAACTATTCTGGTGAAGAAGCTGTAGAGGCAGAATCGGAGCTCGATAATGATATGATTATGGCTACATTTGAGCTAAATGGGGCAAAATACGACTACAACGTTGCCATCAGAGATAAAAGCGATTATAAACTCAGCGACATATCTGCATATTTCCATACTGCAGGTAGCCCGATGAGTATTGATGCAGCAATATTCCAGGCCAATTTTTGCCGGACACCCAAACCATCCGATGAAGAGGTAAATGCGGTTCGAAATAAAGCCGAAAAAATGCTATCTGAAATGGAATTAGGAGAGTGGTATGTTAGTGATTGTACGGTAGAAAATAGAATTCCAGAAATCGGAGAATATGTAATTAACATCACGGCGTATCCCATTTTAAATGGAGTGAAAACGCTTCCCGCACAACAGCTTACTAATTTAAAGAGTCAGGCTAATTACGCATCTAATTATTACATGTCAATCACTAATTTTGAATTTTCGGCTAATGGAGATTTGATATCGTTTCATATGTCGTCCCCTATTGATACCACGCAGGTTATTGATGAAAATACTAGCGTGCTAGATGCCAGAGAGCTTATCGTTAGGGCCCAGGAACATTTGACATTAAGTGATGCAGCATCCTATCTCCCTTTTGAAATTGATGCTAAAGCCGAAAAAAATATCGCATGTGTAGTGAGTATCGATGATATTCAATACGGCCTTTCCAGAGTTAAGGTGCCCAATACAGATAATATCTACTATTATGTACCTAGCATGATGTTGATGGGGGATGTGGTGGTTCAAAGTAAGGATGGGCAAAAAACATTCTACGCAACTGAGAGCGCTCAACCACTTGTACGTATAAATGCCATTGATGGTACAATTATTGAGAAGAACTAAGAATCAGAGATATATTTGCCGTACAACTATACGCCAACGGTACGGTTGTATTGAATGTAAAATTAATATTTCAGTCAGTGACAGATATAAATTTTCAAGGTATTAGAACAGTGCGCAAAATATTATCGTTTGTTCAACAAATACCCGTTGAAAGGGTTATAATTGTGGTGGTAGCAATTACTGTGCTGCTGATTATATCATCTTTTGATTTCTGGGTGAACTGGGTAAGAGTAGGCACGCCTATGCCGGATGGATATCACATAACTCTTTTCGTACAAAGCATTAGATCTGAGGTATTCGGGTCGTTTATACCTATTTTAGCCGCTGTGCTGACTTCCGCAAATTATGTTGAAATAATTAAGAATAAGGTTACTGCATTTATCCTCATACGAAGTGATTACTATTCATTTCTTTTCAGCATTCTGGGACTCTGCTTTCTTTCAGGCGGTGGAGTACTGTTAGGTGGAGCAATAATATCCTATAGCGGAGTAGCACTCCTATTATCGCCAGCTGAAGTGATTGAAAAGACGCAGGTAGTTCCGTACATGAATCTTTGGCAAACACTTTGGCTTCTTTTCTTGAATGGGGGATTTTGGGCAAGTGTTGGAATATCCATAAGTGCATTTATAGAGAGTAAATACGTTGCCTATCTAGCTCCTTTTGTTAGCTACTACATACTTGTTATTCTCTGCGAGCGATATTTGCCTGATGTGTTCCTGCTGAATCCTCGGAATTGGTTAAGCCCGGATGTTTGGCCTTATGGAATATTGGGAGGAACAGCTTTTCTGCTGGAACTAACAGTGCTATGTGGTGCTGCATTTGTCATCCGAGCAGAGAGAAGGTTACACAAATTATGAAATGCATAAAACAAATTTTCTCCATCACCGCCTATAACTTCCGTCTCTGGCGTGCCAACCCCCGCATCATCGTCACATTTGCCCTGACCTTCATTATGAGCTTCCTCCTGACAGACAAAGCCGTCCGTTTCGCCATCGACCACAACACCACTATGCAGATGGTAGAATCCTTTATCTGGAGCTTCGGTGACAGCAATTCTATCCTTTTATCCTCGGTGCTGCTAGTGCTGCTCTTTGCGGATATGCCGTTCCTATCCTCCGGGACTCCATTTTACCTGGTGCGGACAGACCGGAGGACCTGGATTACAGGACAGGTTGTGTATATTTTGGCAGCTACCACGATCTACCTGATCTTTGTGCTAGCAAGTACCGTAATGCTTTCCATTCAGCAGTCCTTCGCCGCCAATATGTGGAGCCCCACAGCGGCAATTCTCGGCTATACCAACGCTGGAGAACGTGTAGCAATTCCGGCGTTGGTAAAGACATTGGAAATGAGCTGGCCTTATCAGAGCATGATTTCCATTTTCGGCCTCATGCTGGGTTACACTTCCGTCATGGTGCTGCTGATGCTGGCCTGTAACCTGCGGTTCGGGCAGGTTGCGGGGGTGGTCAGTGTGTTGGTGTTCAGTCTGTACGGAATTCTCATGCAGCCGGACACCATCCAGCTTATTCTAAAGCTGCCGGATGAAGCCTACTACATTGCCAATGTTATTATCGGTTGGCTGTCTCCACTGAACCAGGCCACATACCATATGCACAATTTCGGCTATGACAAGCTGCCACGGTTATGGCAGTCCTATTGCATTTTTATTGGCCTGTCCATAATTTTGTATTGTGCCTCTATCCGGGCGGCCAAGCGGTACAATTTCAGCTTCACAGGAACGGAGGGGTGAGCTATGGAAAACGTGATTGAAGTATGTGATGTCAATAAATACTTTGGGGAAGAACACGTTCTGAAAAATGTTTCCCACACCTTTGAAAAGGGGAAAATTCACGGCATCGTTGGCAACAACGGTTCCGGCAAAACTGTTCTGATGAAGTGTATCTGCGGCTTTTTGAAGCCGGACAGCGGTGTGATCTATGTTAACCACAAACAGGTGGGGAAAGAAACGGATTTCCCGGAGGATATCGGCATTATCATTGAAACACCGGGATTCCTGCCCCACCTGTCAGGAACCCAGAATCTAAAAATCCTGGCCTCGCTGCAAAAAAAGGCCAATGCCTTGACCATCCGGGCCGTCCTGGAACAGGTAGGGCTGGACCCGGATATGAAGAAGCCAGTGGGAAAGTATTCTCTGGGAATGCGGCAGCGTTTGGGGTTCGCCCAGGCATTGATGGAGGACCCCAGTCTGCTGATCCTGGACGAACCCTTTAACGGCCTGGACAAGCACGGTGTGGTACATATCCGAAACGTCATTAAGGGCCTCCGGGAAGAGGGGAAAACCGTGATCCTGGCAAGCCACAATCAAGTGGATATAGACGAGCTCTGCGATACGGTCTGCGAAATGGACGCTGGCGTTCTGACGGTGGTGCGGTAATGGGACATTTGATAGAAGCAGGCTTTATCCCGGATTTGCGAAGCGCAGGCAATCTGGAACGGATGCTGACATTTGAAGCCGATGCCGGGGATACTATTTTCATAAACAGTTCGCCAAAACGGAGTGAGCTGTTCTTTGAAGCCCTTTGCGGCCTGCGAGAGCCGGATGCGGGAACGGTCCTTATCAATGGTGTTGACCCGTATACATTGACACCGGACCAAGGGGCCGCCTTCCGGCTGGAAAATATTGGCGCGATCCCGCAAGGCTTGGGTTGGATTCCGGAGCTGCGGATGATCGACCAAATCGTGTTTCCGTTGCGCTTGGCAGGTATTGAGAATGCGGAAATTCTAAAGGCAGTAAGGAGCTTGACTTCGGAGCTTCTGCCACCTTACGACCTTTACAATACGCCGGGAAAATGCTCGGCCCGCAAGCAGGCCCATGCGGCGATTCTGCGGGCTGTGATATGTAAACCGAAAGTTCTGGTGTTTCATGGATTCTTGGACGATTTACCGGACCTGGATACAGATACATTATGGCGAACTCTGCGGAAGCTCCGCCCGGAGGGCAGCGTGTTGATTTATCTCAGCGGTGCCCCGGCTCCAAAGCAAGTACAGTGGACACGAGAGCTGCGTGTGTAAAGATGGAGGAAAAGAAATGATTCAGAAGATTTTTGCGGGATTGCTGGCCGCGGTACTGGTGCTGACAATGCCGCTTTCCGCTTTGGCGGAGGATACCGCCGATACCACGGCCACCGAGGAAACTGTTGCTACACAAGGGGAAAGCACGCCGGACCAGGAAGAAGAGGTCACTTCGACGGAGCCGTCCGATCCCGCACCCACGACACAGCCTACGGAGTCAACGACTCCCACGACGGAACCGACGACACCAACCGAAACAGGCCCGACAGAACCCTCTACAACCCCTACCTCTCCGACGCAGCCCTCTGAACCCACCGAACCCACTAAGCCCACGGAATCTACCCAGCCGACACAGCCTACCCAGCCTATCCAGCCGACGCAGCCAACTACACCGTCCAAAATTCCGACTGCGGTAGAAATTGACACTGAGCATGTCTACCACGGCATGGACCGGGCCTATGAGGATGGCTATATCCCCGGAACAAGCGGCAACACCATGTATCTGGTACTTCCCCTACGCACCAACGGAAGCATTTACAAGAACGAAATCAAGGTCTCTCTGGGTCTGGGAGCCAGTGCGTCTGCTCCCTTTGAAATCGCCAACTACGAAAAGATATTTACACTGGAATCCGTTGTTCCTAAGGATACCGAGGAACCCCAGGATGTATTCCTGGTGCAATTTGATGTTGCTCTTTCCGAAAAACGGTACAACGGTGTTTATCCCGTAACGGTCAATATTTCTGGTTATGATGCGGAGAACAATCCAATTGACTGCATTTATACCATCTATGTGACCATTACGGATGGTCGATCTACAGAAGCCAAGCAGACAGCCCCGGAGGTCGCAACCGCCGAACCGGTCATATACATTTCCGGCAGCAGGGTAGAGCCGGAAAAGGCGATGGCGGGAGAAGAATTCACCCTGACGGTCACACTTAAAAACTCCCTGACAACGAAATTTGTTCGGAATATGCTGGTAAAGGTAGACACCGGAAACCTGCATATCAATCTGCTGGAGGACAGCAATGTTTTCCAGATCGATAAAATCCCCGCTGGTGGAGAAGCGGAGCTGACCATTCACTTCGGAACGGATTCTTCGCTCCCGGCAGGTAAATATCCATTGAACTTCACTTTTAATTATGATAGCAGCAAGACCTTGAACCTATCCTCCTCCGGTACAACGCTGGTGGAAATTCAGCAGCCCGCCAACATGGAATTGGTGATGCCCCGTTTTGCGGACAGCGTAACTGTAGGCGAAACCATCCCTGTAAACTTCCAGGTGATGAATATGGGCAGGGACCCGATGTACAACGTCCGCTGTGTTGTTTCTGGTTTTGGTTTTGCGCCGTCCAACACGGGATATATCGGCACCATGGGGGCGGGAACCTCCGCAACGACCAAAATTGAACTGTATATTATTGCTCTGAATGCCAGCAAGGGAAACGAAAACGGCAACCAGTACGGCAATACAGTTGGTACAGTTACTTTGATATATGAAAACGAGAACGGAGAGGCATTCCAACAGGAAACCACCTTTGAAACAACAGTAAACCGCCCGATTGTCCAGCTACAGCAAACGGATAACACGGAAGAAGAAAAGCAAAAGGCAGCAAGCCAGTGGTGGGTTTCCGTGCTGATTTTAGGAGGTGTGATCCTTGCCGCAGTCATCGGAATTATCCTTGTCAAGAAACGCCAGAAGAACCATGGCGGGGCATATCTGTAAAATTGCGGCAAAGACCATCCCCCGCTGCGGTTGGACGGCCATCATCATGCTGTGCCTTGGCCTCTACATGTTGTTCCCCGGCTCTCAGACGGCCCAGCAGCTATATACGGAAAAGCACACCCCATTTGAGCTGATCGGCTCTACGGACGGTACAACAATTGATTTGAATACGCTTTCACAAATTTCTGGTGTAGAGCGAGTCAGCCCAATTTTGCAAATCAATTGTCAACTGACTTATGGAGAAAAAGACGCAAGCAATCAAATTGATGCGGTGTACGCATCCTATCCGGATGTGCATCTGACTGACGGAACCATCTTCACAGATCATACAAACATGCCGTATCTTGTACTGAATGAGGCCGCAACTAGGCTATTTGCAGAGAGGGACGACGAACCTGGAATTGCGGTTCAGGAAGAACTTCTGCTGAAAAGCGGAGATGTGGAGACAAAAGCGCAGGTTTGTGGGATTTATCAGGATGATTCAGAAATACCCCATATCTACATGAGCTATGAAGTGGCCCACAAACTGTTTGGAGCGCAGTTTACGGGAACAGATGTTGCTTTTCTGTTGACAAACAAAGGCGCAGTGGAACAAGTGAGCGCAAAGCTGCGTAAACAGAATTTTTCAGTAGGCGCAAATACAGACACCAGCCTTGCATGGAACCTACTGGAACAGCAGACATGGCAGACCTTCCTGGTAAGTGCCGTGTTTGTTGTTTGTTCCGCCATGCTAACACGGGAAAAAATCGTGCAGGAAAAGCGAAGTGCGGGCGGGGAATATGCTGTTCTCCTGACGGCAGGACTGTTGACCTGCAAAGTTGAAAAAATCATTCCATTACGAATCCTAATCATGGAATCAATCCTGATGTGTGGCACTCTAGGAATAACCGTGGTCATTGGTAGTTTCAGTATGCTTGCGATTATTCCAGGGTTTGAGTTCATACTCCTTCACTACGGTATTTCCTGCGCTAAATTGTCCGGTAGAAATACGGCGTAATCACATAGATTGAAGAAATACAAGCGTTCGAGCCTGCATTCCAAGCAACTTGGTAATGCAGGCTCAAATTTTTTGCAATTTTTCAGAATTTGGTTGCCAAAATCCATTCTTTCGGATTACCCAATTGAAAGGGAGAAAATCACCACCCGCCTTCGCGGCTGCGAAGGGAGGTGAGAAAATGAAAGACTCCGAAGAAAAGCGCATTCAAAATCAGTTCGGTGGGTTCTGCACCAGGGTTTTGAAGAACGAGGCCAACCGTATTCACAACGGCTACAGCCGGCAGCGAGAATGGGAGGAGCCTCTGGACCATATGGGGCCGGAGGAACTATCCCAAATCGCTGTGGAGGACCGGTACTTCCAGGATGACCACATCTTTGAAGTGCTGGGTATCCCCGTGGTTGTGACGGGGGATGTTCTGGCGGAAATTCTGGCACAGCTTCCAGAGGGAAAACGGGATATTATCCTGCTATCCTTCTTCCTGGAAATGACAGACCGGGAAATCGCGGAATACCTCCACATCGTTCATCAGACGGTCAGCAAACGCCGAA
>ERZ1026854.1713-NODE-1713-length-13418-cov-5.339594_pt1 | contig 13418 bp, 9 predicted proteins | sample MGYA00380157_ERZ1026854 | MGnify/ENA primary metagenome ERZ1026854 (study PRJEB33269, sample SAMEA4719793) | human gut metagenome | biome: human-associated habitat; feature: organic feature; material: feces | place: Cameroon | collected 2013-10 ...
TTTATTTTACCCTGTAAAGGAGTATTCATATGAAAAAAATCGGTTCTTTTTTCTTTACCTTTATACCATTTTTACTTGCACTTGCATTTCAGTATCTTGCCATGTTTTTCGTAATGGGAGTTGCACTGCTTTATAAACATATTCATTATATTTTTTCTTCGAATCATATTTATGCAGATCTTTGGAACAATATTTTAGACTTATGGTCCTCGACGCGTGTAAATACCATAATCATGATCGTATTTTCCCTGCTATGCATTGGTGCATTTGGTTTTTGGTATCATGCCGGATATCATGGCGTTTATCTGATCCATCCGCGAAAAATTTTTCATCCACTTTCCGTTATCGGAATCATCCTTTTAGTGCCAGGTACCCAGTGTCTGTCGACCTATCTGGTCTCTTTCACTGCCTCGCTGTTTCCACAGTGGATGAAGGCATACGAAAAACTGATGGAAACCGCCGGAATCAGCAGCGGATTAACTGTTTCCATGTTTTTTTACTCCATCCTGCTTGCCCCGATCGGCGAAGAACTCCTCTTTCGCGGTGTCACAATGCATCAGGCAAAAAAAGTATTCCCATTCTGGGGTGCAAATATCATGCAGGCCCTTTTATTTGGCATTTTCCATATGAATATGATCCAGGGAATCTATGCTTTTTTCCTCGGCATGGTTTTAGGATACATCTGTGAAAAAGGCGGCAGTATCTATCAATCCATCCTGTTTCATATGATGTTTAACTTCTGGGGAACCATGATAAGCGGTCTTTTACCGACCGGTAAAAGTACACTCTTTTTCATCTTGTATTTTGCCATCGGAATAATCTGTACTTTTGGCGGTCTTATTCTCTTTCGTTTTGGAGCAGACTGTCTGCATCAAAAGCAGACGGCTCCTCTATACGTTGAACATACCGGTTATGATACTTTTTCTTCACACAGTTAACACACTGCCTTCTCACTGCAGATAATTTTTCAGAAAACGGATCAGTTCTTCCATCTCCTCCCTCGTTCCAATACTGATTCTGAGATAATTGCTGATTCGTTCTTTTGAAAAGTACCGCACAAAAATATGTTCTTTTTTCAACGCCTCAAACAATTCTTTCGCTGGCACACGCTCATGCGCCGCAAAAATAAAATTGCTCATAGAATCCCCAAATAAAAAGCCCAGTTTTGTAAGTTCCTGTTTGGTCCACTCACGTGTTTCTATTACGCGCTGTCTGGTCTTCTCAAAGTAGTCTTTATCCTTAATTGCTTCCACACCAAGTGCTAATGCCGTCTGATTCATGGTATAGGAATTAAATGAATATTTTACATCATTGATATATTTAATGAGTTTCTCATTTCCCATCACATAACCAATACGCATGCCCGCTAAGGAACGTGATTTTGAAAATGTCTGTACTACCAGCAGATTGTCATATTTTTCAATCAGCGGAAGTGCACTCTCCCCGCCAAAATCAATATATGCCTCATCCACAACCACAATAACATCCCGGTTGTGCTGTATGATATCCTCAATTTCAGACAATGGTATTAAGATTCCAGTTGGTGCATTCGGGTTTGGAAAGATCACCCCACCATTTTCGTCATAATAATCTTCTTTTATGATCTGAAAATTTTCATCCAGCGGCTTTGTCTCATATGGAATCCGAAGCATATCTGCCCATACATCATAAAAAGAATAAGTAATGTCCGGAAAACAGATTGGCGTTTTCGAATTAAAGAACGTCATAAAAATCATTGCCAGTACATCATCCGATCCCACTCCGACAAACACCTGACTGCTTTTCAAACCATAATACTCCGCAATCGCATCCACTAAAACTTTACAGGTTGGTTCCGGATATAATCTCAGCCGGTCTGTATCAAATTCTTTCAATGCCCGTATTACCCCCGGAGCCGGCGGATAAGGATTTTCATTTGTATTTAATTTAATCATGCGCTGTTCCTGCGGCTGCTCCCCCGGAACATAAGGCACTACTTTTCTTACATAAGATTCCCAGTTGCTCATTCTACTCCTCCATTATTTCAGTCCATAAACCTCAGCTAATTTTGCAAATGCAGGTAACGAATTTTGGATCGTCTCATGAGAGACACAATAGGCGAGACGTACAAATCCGCCACATCCGAATGCACTTCCTTTTACCATCAGAAGATGGAGTTTTTTACCTTCTTCTACAAATTCTTCTTCATTGTCGACCGGGGATTTTACCCAAAGATAAAATGCTCCTTCCGGCTTGATACAAGTAAAACCAAGTTTCGTCAGGCCATCATATAACATTTTTCTGTTTTCATCATAAAAAGACACATCTGTTTTTTCATCTAAACATCTTGCAACCGCTTTCTGCATCAGGGATGGGGCATTGACAAATCCAAGCGTACGGTTTGAAATCTCAATACCTCGGATCAGATCCTCAGCGTCTGATGCTTCGTTTGGAACAACTACATAACCGATACGTTCTCCCGGAAGTGATAACGATTTGCTAAACGAATATCCAACGATCGTATTTTTATAATATTTTGTCAGAAAATCTTCCTTGTTTCCATCATAAACAAGCTCACGATAAGGCTCATCTGAAATCAGATAAATATCATGACCAAATTCTTTCTGCTTCTTTTCTAAGATCCCAGCGATTGCTTCCATTGTCTCAGGTTTATAGATAACACCCGTTGGATTGTTTGGTGTATTGACGATCAATGCTTTCGTCTTTTCTGAAATCTTCGCCTCAAAATCAGCTAAATCCGGCTGAAATGTTTTTAAATCCGGATTTACCGTTACAATCCGGGCATCAAAATTGGCTGCATACTGGCGATATTCACCAAAAAATGGGGCAAACACAATCACTTCATCGTCAGGATCTAAAATCGTCTTAAAAATAATATTAAGACCTCCTGCTGCACCAACTGTCATCACGATATTATGACCATCAAATGCTGTGCCAAAACGCTTGTTTAAATTTGCAGCAACTGCCTCACGCACATCTTTATACCCTGCATTTTCCATATATCCGTGTAATTCCAAAGACCCCGCTGCACCTTTTTTATCTGCTTCATCCAATAAGTCCCTTATACTATTGTTCAATGCTGCCGGAGCCGGTGTTGCCGGATTACCTAAAGAAAAATCATAGACATTCTCTGCGCCATATTTTTCCGCCATTGCTTTTCCTTCCACAAACATCGCACGGATTGCGGAATTTCCGAGCAGTGCTTTTTGTATTCTTTTTGAAACCATAGTTCTATCTCCATTCCTGTACACTTCATCTGTTACAGACCACACAGATCTTACCAGAAACAATATATTTTCTGTAACATTATCTTTAAATACTTTACCACAGCACCACAAAGAAGTAAATGCTGTTTTCAAAGAATCGGGTACAAATCTTATGACTCACAAAATCTCCAACAAATGTGAAGTAATACCTGCATCTAAAATCAATTTTCATGAATGCAAAATGTCAGCATCCCTCCTTTGGACGCTGACACCTGCATATAACCTGTTTACTATTTTATTTGAAATTCATATTGCTTATTTTGGGCAAAGAAGCGTTTCACTTTAGTCCCCGTCTTTGTCCTAATCATTCACTTTATCTACAAAGCGCATGAAAGCAGTTCTGCCTTCTTCCGTGCATTTATAAACACCGGCATCTTTCAATACTTCCATAAATACCAGACCAATCTCTGTCTGCACGATCTCATGCAATTTTTCCGGAGTTACTTCGCCCTCTAAACCAGAGCCAAATGTATATCCGTATTTCGGAAGGAACTCTTCTACCCAGTCTGCATGTTTTTCAAGAACCTCATCCTCACGGATGGATGTTCCATCAAGCAATGCCTGCTCTAAATCTGCCATCTCTTTTTTCAGACGTGCCGGAAGTACTGCAAGCCCCATAACCTCGATCAGACCGATGTTTTCTTTCTTGATATGATGTAATTTGGCATGCGGGTGATAAACACCGAGCGGGTGCTCCTCTGTTGTGATATTGTTGCGGAGTACCAGATCGAGTTCATATAAATCTCCACGTCTTCTTGCGATCGGAGTAATCGTGTTGTGCGGTTCCCCATCTGTCTCAGCAAAAATGAATGCTGCCTCGTCCGTATAACCTCTCCATGCAAGTAAAATCTTATCTGCCAGTTCGATCAGACGCTCTTTTTTCTCTGCACTGATACGGATTACGGACATCGGCCATTTTACGATGCCTGCTTTTACATCCTCAAATTCCTTGAATGAGATCTCTTTTTCTACCGGAGCCTTCGCCATGGCAAATTCGTAATGACCACCCTGAAAATGATCATGACTCAAAATAGAACCGCCAACGATCGGGAGATCTGCGTTTGATCCTACAAAGTAATGCGGGAACTGCTCTACAAAATCAAGCAGTTTGCCAAAAGTAGCACGTTCAATCTTCATCGGTGTATGCTGTCCATTGAAGATAATGCAGTGTTCATTGTAATAAACATATGGAGAATACTGGAAGAACCAGTCACTGCCATTGATCGTTACCGGTATTATCCTGTGATTCTGTCTTGCCGGATGGTTGACACGTCCTGCATAACCCTCATTTTCCTTACAGAGTAAACATTTCGGATAACCGCTCTGTTTTGCAAGTTTTGCTGCTGCGATCGCTTTCGGATCTTTTTCCGGTTTCGATAAATTGATCGTGATATCTAATGTACCAAACTCGGTATCTGCAGTCCATTTCAGATCTTTTTTGATGCGATATCTGCGGATATAGTTTGAATCACAGCTTAATTTGTAAAAATAATCGGTTGCTGCCTGCGGGGACTGATGATTGTATAGTCCGCGGAATTTTGTGATGACCTCACTCGGTCTTGGCATCAGCATGCTCATGATCTTCGTGTCAAACAGATCACGGTATGTGATCGTATCTTCCGGCATGAGCCCCTGCTCTGCAGCATAGTCAAGCATCTCTGTGAGAATGCCCTCTAATGCTTCCTCAGCAGTCTCCTGTGTCATCGGTTCTCTCTTTTCATAAGCTGCTACAACTTCATCTTCCAACTCGTCTAATTTAAAAAGTTCTAACAGGCGGTTGATGGTAAATCTCTTATCTTCCGGTGCAACAAGTCCCGTCACCAGACCATATTCTGTTAACTCTAAAATCTTTTCCTGAATCATAATATTCTCCATTCCCTTGTATGAACTGTCTTACTTTTCATACAATCTCCAAGTCACTAGGCTAATTTCACCGGGCCATCACCAATCTCAACAACATAGAAATCTGCAGCATATCCGATTTTTTTCTCATAAGCTGCGCCGACTTCTTTGATAAAAGTATCTACAGCCTCATCTTTTACAATGCTGACCGTACATCCACCAAAGCCTGCACCTGTCATTCTTGATCCGATCACGCCATCGATTTTCCATGCTTCCTCAACTAAAGTATCCAGTTCGATACCGGTTACTTCATAATCGTCACGAAGGGACACATGGGATTCGTTCATCAATTTTCCGAATAAAGCAACATCATTATTTTTCAGTGCCTCAACTGCCTTGATTGTTCTCTGGTTCTCATAGACTGCATGTTTTGCACGTCTTACACATACTTCCTCTTTGATGGCATCTTTGTGTTCCTCAAACTGTGCTTCTGTCAGATCTCCAAGTGCATCAATAGAGACAACTTTCTGTAACTCAGCCAGTGCTTTTTCACATTCACTGCGGCGCTCATTGTATTTTGAATCACCAAGTCCACGTTTCTTATTGCTGCAGGAAATAACGATCTTTGCATTCTCCAGTTTGATCGGTGCATACTCATATTTTAAAGTCGCGGTGTCAAGGAAAATTGCATGTCCTGCTTTGCCCATGGCAATGGCAAACTGATCCATGATACCACAGTTTACACCATTGAATTTATTCTCAGAATACTGACCGATCAGTGCAAGATCCTGATTTGTCACATCAAATCCAAACATATCACGTAAGATAAATCCTGTTAAGACCTCTACAGATGCGGAAGAAGAAAGTCCGGAACCATTCGGGATATTTCCGAATAAAACAAGATCCATACCCTGTTCTACCTTCATGCCCTTTTCTCCAAAAGCCCACATAACGCCCTTCGGATAGTTCGTCCAGTCAGCTTCTTTCTCCGGTTTCAAATTCTCTACAGATGACTCTAACACACCAAGCTGCTCGAAATTCATAGAATAAAAACGCAGCTTCTTATCTTCTCTTTTTCTTGCAACACCATATGTACCGATCGTCAGCGCACATGGGAATACATGACCCCCATTATAATCGGTATGCTCTCCGATCATATTCACACGTCCCGGTGCAAAATAGACACCGATCTCGCCTTCCCCACCAAATAATTCCTTAAACTTTGCTAATACGTTCTCCCAGACCATTTTAAATCCTCCTTTAATTTTGCCACTTTAATTTTACTCTTTTTACAATACATCATTTGTTCTTATTTTGTTACACGTCATCCCAGCTTTTTTTCTTTCCAGAAGCAGCCGGATATATCTGTTTCGTTTTCTCTGATAATCTTATTATAGCGTATCCGACTCCCTTTGCAATGGTTAAGGTCGAAACTGCAACAAAGTGCAGAAATCCTGCAACATTTTTACATAAATATTGCAGGATTCCCAATTATTTTCCATATTGTAATTTTCTTATCTGCCAGCTCATAAATTTATGCCTTAAAATCACGGATCAGTTTCAATGCCGGCAGCGTATTTCCCTTATAATCAAACAATGCCTGATTTGCCCACTCGTTGCCACATGGTCCCGGATCCTGAATATATTTTAAGGATGCAGGTGTTGCCCAGCCGGAACCCGGAACCGGGATCCATGCCGGCTCCCAGTAGAAAAAGCCCTTGCCTTTTCCACCATCGATATGGCTGATTCTGTTTAAGAAATCTTCCATAAAATCATACTGTCCCTGTACTGTCATCGGATATTCGATCTTCTCAACCAGCGCCGGTTTTGTTGCATAGCCTTTGCGATCTTCATCAGAGAGTTTCTCGTAGTCTTTGTAATCTTCCATCGTATATCCCATGGAAACCTCTGCCACGATCAGATCTTTGCCATAACGCTTAGCAATATCATTCATATTGTCATTTAACATCTGAAGAGATCCATGCCAGAACGGATAGTAAGACAATCCGATCATTTCAAAATCCTCACCACGTTTCGTAAAATTATCAAACCATTCACGGTAAAGTGCATTGTTGCCGCCATTGTCAAGATGGATCATAACCGGAATCTTTGACAATTCTTTCAACTGCGGACATACCCCTTTGATAGAACCGGCAAGACGTTCTTCATCTGCTTTACGGACAGCGCGGATACCCGCATTGACAAATGTTGCAATGTTATCGTAATTTGGCACTTTCCCTTCCGGCCAGAGTAAACCATTCGAAAGCTCATTTCCGACCTGCACCATTGTAATATTAACACCATTTTCCAGATAAAGATGCATCATCTCCAACGTAAAATCATAGACAGCCTGCTCTAACTCTTTGACACTATAATTTTCCCATGCCTTTGGTTTGAACTGTTTGCCTGGATCTGCCCAGAAATCACTGTAATGCAGATTTAAAAGCACACCGAAGCCAGCATCGGTCACACGTTTTGCTATCTCAAGAGATGTCTTCGGGTCATTTTCTCCGGCACCGTAAGACTCCCCCGTCTCTGACCACGGATCATTCCAGACACGGATACGGATCGTATCCACATCATAGGATTTCATGATCTCTAAGATATCCTTTTCCTCTCCGTTGTCATAATATTTTGCACCACACTTCTCTAACTCTGCAAGCGTGGATAAATCCATTCCTTTTACAAAATTCATAGTCATTCCCTTCCTTTTCATAAGCTGTAATATTTGTGCCAAAACATAAATAAATCAGGCAGCCGGGCTTATTTCTTATACTTTATTACTTATACTATATTCCTTTAAAGCGGAACGTAAATTCCAGCGGTTTTGTCACATCAATATGATATTCCGGATGTACCCATGAACCCCAGCTGTCATCGCCGCCGACTCCCATCTGTGCGAATGCCACACGGACGATCGTGTGATGTACCTGCGGTAATTCATAAGCATGGGCTGCATTTTCCAGTTCATGCGGTGTATACGGAAGTGCTGAAAAACTTAATTCATCTCCCTCAAACAGAATCCCTCTGCCTTTTGCATCTACAAGACGTGCATACCGCACACCAACTTTATTACCACATTCCTGTGGGACTAAGTATTTTGCCATATTATCCGCCACTTTATTGCTGTAGATTCCAAGCTTTGCTCCATGTCTCCGGTCTGCATAGGTCTCATCCGGTCCCATGCCATACCAGGTAAGATTGTCATAATCTGCATTAAACCAGAACATCATGCCAAACTCCGGCATATCCGGAAGTCCCTCGACCGGATCATACATCAATTTCGTCTCGATTGTTCCATCACCGAAAACCGTGTAGGCAACCTGACATTTACTTGCCGGTGTTGTCGGCATAAAATAAGTATACGTGACTGTCACGGTATTGTCTTTTTCTTCCACTTTCGTTTGGACATTATCAAACATGCCGCCATTTCTGTGGCTGATATACATGCTCGCGATCTTCCACTGTGCATAGCGCGCCGGTGCCATGCTTCCGTTATCATTGTCAACCGGTGCCCGCCAGAAATTCGGCATCGGGATCTTTTCAATCATTTCTTTTGCGGCATAACGGTAGGAAACAAGTCCTCCGCTCAACATCGAAAACAGGCAGTCAAAATCTTCGCCTTTTACCCCGATATTTACCTTTCCATGAACCACGCGGATCGGTTTCCCGGATGCGGCAAAAGCGGGCGTCTTTTTGTAGATCTTCTGTCCAAATGCAACTTCATGTCCTGCATCTGCCCAGCTTGTATCCTCCTTTAAAAGGAATGAAACGGTAAGCGTATATTCTGCATCCAGTTCTTCTGCTTTCTGTTTTCGGCTATCTGTATGCAAAATAGAAAACGGAATCTCATAGTCCTTCGAACTAAGCGGAGGCACTGCTGTCTCTATCTCCCGTTTTTTCACAACAACCCCGTTTTTCTGTAAAACTGCCATACAGCGGAACCGGTCGGTATTTGCAAACAGGTTTTTATTTATAACGGTAAACTTCCCGTCCTTTTCAAACAGAATGCTGATATTCTGGTAATTGAATTTCACTTCCTGCATCTTCGGGGACGGATCTCGGTCTCCGCCATAGCAGATTCCATTTCCACTGAAATTATAATCCGTCGGGCGCTCTAAGAAATCGCCGCCGTATGCCTGAAAATCTTTTCCATAACGGTCTTTTTTCAAGATGGACTGATCAATGTAATCCCAGATAAAACCGCCCTGATATCTCGGTTCCGTATCCGTCAGATCCGTGTATTTGTGCATGGCACCGCAGGAATTTCCCATCGCATGTGTATATTCACACATAATAAACGGTTTATCCTTATGCTCGGCGAGGAATTTTTTTACATTTTCCACACTGGTATACATCTGGCTTTCCATATCGCTGGTCGCTTCATATCTGCGGTCATTGAAAATTCCTTCATAATGAACCAGACGGTATGGATCTAAGGCACGGAATTTTTCGGACATGTCAAAAATTACTTTTCCACCGTAAGATTCATTTCCGACTGACCAGATCAGAACTGCCGGATGGTTTTTATCTCTCTGGTAACAGGAATTGACGCGGTCAAGCATCATCGGCTCCCAGTCCATATTGTCTCCCGGAACGATCGTATCTTTCGGCGCGGATCCATGCATCGCAGCATCCCATGAACCGTGTGATTCGAGATTATTTTCCGCGATCATATAGAGTCCATACTCATCGCAGAGATCATATATAATGGAAGCATCCGGGTAGTGGCAGGTGCGGATCGCATTGATGTTGTTCTGTTTCATCGTAACGATGTCTTTTAAAACCTCTTCCCTTGTCACTGCACGTCCTGTTTTGGAACTGAACTCATGACGGTTGACACCCTTAAATACGATACGCTTTCCATTTAATGTCATGATGCCGTCTTTCATCTCAAAACGACGGAATCCGATTCTTTGGCTGACAAGCTCGCTTCTCTCCCCGTTTTGATCCAAGCATTCGATCGTAAGCGTGTATAAATTCGGGATCTCCGCGTTCCACAGATCCGGTTTGTCTACCTCCTTCTCAAAATGAACTTCCCCCTCAGAGACAGGCAGCTCCTCCGAGAAAAGAATCTGTTCTTCTTTTTCTTCCAAAACGGAATAATTTCTGCTGCCGGTCAGTGTCAGTCTTGCTTTTCCCTCACCGCGCATCTGCATTGTGACAAGAAGATCTGCATTTAAAACCGCCTCATCGACAACCGGCTCAACCTTTAAATCATACACATGCACCTTTGGCATGGTATACAGATAAACCGAACGGAAAATACCGGAAAACCGGTAGAAATCCTGATCCTCGCACCAGCTCGATGAAGTCCACTTAAACACCTGTACTGCCAGCTTGTTTTCACCCTCTTTGACATATGGGCTCAGATCAAATTCCGACGGGGTAAAACTGTCCTCACTGTATCCGACATACTGACCGTTTAACCACAGTGCAAAACCGCTCTCCACACCCTGAAAAGAAATATAAAGTCCGTTTTTCTGAAAACCTTCCGGCAGTGTAAAGTATTTTACATAGCTTGCCACCGGGTTAAACTCACTCGGCACTGCGTCGCGCCAGACATCTTCCCTGCCATCCCACGGATACTGGATGTTTACATACTGCGGGATATCATAGCCCTCCATCTGAATATGTGCCGGCACCCGGATATCCTCCCAGCATTTGCAGTCAAACGTTTCTGCCTCAAAACCGTTTACGGTCTGTGTATAATTTCTCGCATAATGGAATTTCCAGATACCATCCAGTAATAACCGGAAGCTGCTCTTTTTTTCTTCTGCTTCTGTTTCATCCGCATATGCCACATGATCGGAGTGTGCTGCCATGCAGTTTTCCTTAAAAAACTTCGGATCATGGATCTTTTTTATTTCGAATGACATGTCATGTCCTCCTTATCTTTTTCTTATCTCCATTTTAACGAAAAAATGCGCATTTTGCATCTGTATCTCAACACAAAACACGCATTTTTGACCATTTATTTACCAGCCCTTCAAAGCGGAAATATTATAATTAAGCAGCTTTCTCTCATAATTTTCCGGACTGATTTTCCACTGATATGGAGATGTATTCAGATATTTTTTGAAGTTCCGGTTAAATGTAGATGTTGTGGTAAATCCAACTTTCTGGGCAACCACATCCATCGGATCATTTGTCTTTTTCATGATATCACATGCTTTCTGCACCCGCATCAGATTGATATAATCCATCGGCGACATATTCATATACGATTCAAAGACTCTTCTGAAATGTGTCTCACTCATATGGCTTGCCTTTGCAAGTTCCTCGACACGAATATTGTTCGCATACTCTAATCTGACATAATCAAGTGCCGCCGTGATCTGGGAAACACCTGTCTTTTTCTTTACTTCATTCTCCGATATATCACTTTCACACATACGGAGCAATTCCGTGAAAAATGCAATCAAAAGACCTCTGACACAGTCATTAAAATGATTTTTTTTCTGTCTCATTTCATCCATGAGCATCTTCACAAGAACGGAAATTCCGCGGTTTTCCCATTCATGGAAAAACAATGCCTTCCGATTGATCATCTGCAATACTTTTTTTTGCATGACAGCATTATCCGGGTACAATTCCTGGATCATGACCATCGGATCAAAAAATAAATACTCCCAATAGCTTGGTCCCTCCGCAATGTCACTGATCGTCACGTGCGGGTAATTCTGCGGAATAATACTGACCATTGCCGGTTCATAACGTTTTGTCTCTTCATTTAAGATCAACTCGCCGGTACCGTTTTTACAATATCCGATTTCCATGAGATTATGAAAATGAAGATTACTTTCATCATGTCCGTAATCACGAATCCAGTTGTCTCCTAAAAGTGCCAGAACATATTCACCCTGCGGAACTTCGTAAAACCTTAATTCCATCGTGTCTTTTTTCTTTTTCCCCATGGTTATTACCTCTTTTTAAAACTGCCGTACAATATTTCAGTACGGCAGTCGATTTGTTTCTGATATCAGAATTTAATCAAAATCAAATTTTGTAATTCTATCATGCATTGCTTTATAGCGGAAACGGATCATTTCGTTTTTCTCTAATACATCCTCTTCCGTTCCACGATACTGGCAGCGGATACAGCTGTAAATACCGGTTTCTTTATTGTAGAACATGTCGATGTCGAGATCTCTTAAAAAACAGGATGGGCATCTATAATTTAATTTGCCTTTGCCAAGTTGAGCCATGTTGCAAATACCTCCTTATCTGAGATTGTTTTTCTGTATCCCAATGTGAACATTGGTGAGAATGCATATCCTTCTTTTACATATCCTTCTGCATTTGCATCGGATGCTGTCATGGATACTCTTGTCTCGATTTCAGGAATAACTGCAGAAACTTCTGTAGCTCCTACGACACCTTCCTCACGGCATTTGTATTCATAATTGATCGTTTTCTCTTCCGGTCCGTCAATCTTTAATGTGATATGACTCATATCCTCGGAATACTCGGTTGTACCATAGCATGCAACCATGTATTCATTTAATGTTACTTCTGCAGTCGGATCGCTCATCTCTAAGATATTACGTTCGATCTTAATGTTCGAAGAACCTTCCTCAAAGTACTCTTTTGTCTGAAGTTTTACAGTCAGATCCCTAAACTCGACCGTAACCGGATCTAATGTAAGGATTCTTGTCTTTCCTTCCTGGGAGAAGTGTGCGTGTGTCGGGCAGAGGCAAAGATCCACTTCCTCTCCTTTATAAGAAAGTTTCGCACTTCTTACAGTTCCCTCTCCTGCATAGTGTGTAAAGTAACCTGCACGGTATTTCTCCTGAATTAAGAATGGGTAGGATGCATCCTGAACATGTTTTGTTCCGATGCCGACCGGCCACTCTAATTTTGCTGCATAAGGGCGAAGATCAACTATCGCACCGCCCTGATCCATGTTGACACATGCTCTCATGTACGGATCGCAGTACCAGAATAACTGTTTGTCTGAACCATATAAGATATCCCTCCAGAGAGCACATTCCGGCTCGTTGTAATTGTTCTGGTTGACACCTTTTTTCTCGCGGTAATAATCAGCAAACTCAGACATAGTCATATCGATCAACTGACCTTCTTTTTTCAGCTTGCCATAGTAAGCACATCCATCACTGTAGGATTTGTAAAGAAGTTCATATGGCTGCTCCCAGCGTCCCATCTTGTTCATCCAGCCCGGTCCAACGAACATCATGTTGTAGGAATATCCGTTGTTGTATTTTTCCAGAGAACGATACTGGTCAATTAAGTTATAAAGATATGGATACTCCCATGTCTTTGTATCATAGATCATTCCACGAAGTACAT
>ERZ1026854.1714-NODE-1714-length-13415-cov-5.802769_pt1 | contig 13415 bp, 14 predicted proteins | sample MGYA00380157_ERZ1026854 | MGnify/ENA primary metagenome ERZ1026854 (study PRJEB33269, sample SAMEA4719793) | human gut metagenome | biome: human-associated habitat; feature: organic feature; material: feces | place: Cameroon | collected 2013-10 ...
CGTCCTGGAAGGGCGTGCCCCAGAAGTCACTGCCCATGCGGCGGACGTTGTTCTCCGTCATGGAGCGTATCACATCCAGCTGCTGCAAAATGATCTGATCTTTCTTATCCATAGTGGCACCTCTCAGTGAAATCGGATATGCCGCGTGGCACGCAGCAGAAGCGCAGTGATGAAGCCAGTCAGCGTACCGGTGAAAAGGGACACGGCCAGCAGGAAGGGAAGATAGCCCAGGACCATGGTGCTGCCAAGGGTGATGACCGCCGCGGCCATCTGGCCGATGTTGTGTGCTGCCGCGCCGCCGATGGACACGCCGTAGACGCTGAGCTTCGGCAGACGCCGCAGGAATATCATCACCAGCATGGCGGTCAGTCCGCCCAGCACGGAGAACAGCATGGCCGACAGGTTTCCGGCAAACAGTCCGCCCAGCAGGCAGCGGGTCAGCAGAATGGCCAGCGCCGCGCCGGCACCCAACTGATACAAGGCGAACACAGTGACGATGTTGGCAAGGCCCAGCTTCACGCCGGGCAGGGGCACCAGCAGGGAGATGGGGAACAGCCCCTCCAGGGTACTGAGCCCCAGCGCCAGCGCTGCCAGCACGGCGCAGAGGGCGATGTTTTTTGCTGTCCACTTCATGTGCTCACCCCACGATCACGTCAGGAGCGTCCGGTACGGACGCGCCCTCCAGGTGGACGACCACCTGGGCAGGCAGGCACACGATGGACTGCCCGGCGCGGGAGATGGCCCCGGTGTGGACGCAGTCCTGGGTGGGACAGTCGCTGTCGGTCACGGAGACATTGCCGCCCTCGGCGGCAATGTGCAGCGTATAGCCGCGGCTGGTGACGGTGGCCTCGGTGAAGTCGGACAGGGGAACGCGACGGAGCTCCTGGCCGGAGGCCTCGATGACCACGGTGAGGGTACCGCTTTGGCTTCGGGGCAAATAGAACAGCAGTGCCGCGGCCACAGCCAGCAGCACGACCGCCAGCGCCACCAGCGCATCAAAACGGTTCCATTTCAGTTCAGGCGGCGAGGAGTTGGTAGACATAGGAGGTTCCGTCCTTTTCGTTGAAACAGTCGGCCAGGCCGGGGGTATAGACCACGCGGCCGTCCCGGGTGATGAGTACCATGTCGAAGGACATATCCTGGGCGCGCCAAAAGTCCACGGCGCCCTGCTCGCCCATGACGTACAGGGCGGTGGAATAGGCGTCGGCACGGGTGCCCTGCCCGCTGTCCCGGGTGCTGCGGGTGATAATGGACACGCTGGTCAGGTCACTTTGGACGGGATAGCCGGTCTTAGGATCGAGAATATGCTGGTACACCGTGCCGTCCGGCGCGGTGAAATAGCGCTGGTAGCCGCCGGAGGTGACCACAAAGGCGTCCGACAGGCTCAGGGTGCAGACATAGCCCTCGCTGTCGGCGGGATCCTGAATGGCCACCGACCAGGGCTTGTTCTGGGCGTTGGTGCCGTAGACGTACACGTTACCGCCCAGATTGGCGCAGCCGCCGGTGAGGGCGCTGCGGTGGAACAGGACGGCGGCGCAGTCGGAGGCGTAGCCCTTGGCGATGCCGCCCAGATCGACGGAGCAGCCCTCATCCAGAGAGATGCTGCAAAATTCGGACTGGTGGACGTGCTCATAGCCCACCAGAGGCAGCAGTGCGTCGATCTCCGCCTGAGAGGGGACGCGGGGACTGTCGGAGGTGATGCCCCACAGCTCCACCAGCGGGGCGATGGTGATATCGAAGGCACCGTCCGTTTCCTGGCTGTGCTGCAGCGCCCACGACAGCAGCTGCGCACCGTCCTCGTCCCAGACGGCGGAGCCGTCACGGTTCAGACGGGAGACCTCGCTGGTGTCCACCGTGCGGGAGAGGGAGGATTCCAGCGTATTGACGGTGCGGCTCAGGTCGGCCAGCACGTCATCAGCGCCGTCGCCGATGGCCACGAAGGTCATGTAGGTGTCCATGGCAAACAGGGACAGCTCGGTGGGCCGGGCGGCGCCGCAGCCGGTCAGAGACAGCGCTGTCAGCGCGGCCAAGATAAGGCAAGCAAATCGTTTCACAGTTCCCGCCGCCCTTCCAGGGCCCGCATGAGCGTGGCGTCGTCGGCGAATTCCAGGTGGCCGCCCACGGGAATGCCATAGGCCAGGCGGGTGACCTTGACGCCGAAGGGCTTGAGCAGCCGGGCGATGTACAGCGCCGTGGCCTCTCCCTCAGTGTCCGGATTGGTGGCCATGATGACCTCAGTGATGCCGCCCTGGGCCACGCGGTCCAGCAGGGATCTGATGTGCAGATCATCGGGCCCCACGTGGTTCATGGGGGACAGCACGCCGTGAAGCACATGGTAACGGCCGCGGTACTCCCGGCTACGCTCGATGGCGATCACGTCCCGGGGGTCAGCCACCACGCAGATGGTGGCGTCGTCGCGCTTCTGGTCGGCACAGATGGGACACAGGCCGCCGGCGGTCAGGTTCTGACACACGGGGCAGAGGGTCACGTTGCGCTTGGCGTCCATGATGGCGTCGGCAAAGGCCCGGGCCTCCTGCTCCGGCAGGGACAGCACATAGAAGGCCAGTCGCTGGGCGGATTTATAGCCCACGCCCGGCAAGCGGGCGAACTGCTCCACTAATTTTTCCAGCGGAGCGGGAAAATACTCCATAGGATGTTACCCTCTCAGTTCTTTGATCTTGGCGGGGATGTCCGCAGCCTTGTATACGGCGCTGCCGGCCACCAGCACGTTGGCGCCGGAGGCGATGCAGAGCTTGCAGGTGTCGCCATCCACGCCGCCGTCTACCTCCAGTTCACAGGCAGGGTTCATGGCATCGATATAACCGCGGATGGCCTGTACCTTGGGCATCATATCGGCCATAAACTTCTGACCGCCGAAGCCCGGCTCCACGGTCATGACCAGGATCAGCTCCACCCTGTCGATGAAGGGCAGGACGGCGCTGGCCGGGGTCTTGGGCTTGACCACCACGCCGGCTTTTTTGCCCTTGGCGTGGATCTTGTCGAGGGCGGAGAGAATATTCTCCTCGGTGTCCGCCTCCACATGACAGGTGACGATATCCGCGCCGGCGTCGCAGAATTGCTCTACATAGCGGACCGGGCGATCGATCATCAGATGGACATCCAACGGCAGGTCGGTGGTGGGACGAATGGACTTGACCACCGGAATGCCGATGGAGATGTTGGGCACGAACAGACCGTCCATCACGTCCACATGGACGTAGTCGGCGGTGGAGATCTTTTCGATGTCACGGGCCAGGTAGGCAAAATCCGCGGACAGGATGGAGGGGGCGATCTTGATCATAGAGCAGCTTCCTTTCGCACCGCACCGGCAGCGGTGCGGCGGCATAGTATGGGATATGCAGGCCCCGCAGTGCGGCAGACAGCGCAGCCGATCCCGCCCGGAGAGGTCGGGGCCTGCGGCGAGCCGGCGGGTGACCGCCGGCTCGCGGTGCATAATCAATTTATTATAGCATAGGTTTATGGCGAATTGCAAGGCGGCGGGACTGGTTTTGCACCGGCAGTAAAAAAACAAAAATTTGTCCATTCTGTGAATTTTGAATAAAAGGGGTTTACCTTTGCTGACTTTTCCTGTAAAATACCTTGTCAGAAAACCTGCGGTGTGGACGCGGAAGGCAAAGGGACGGTTTTATGAACTTCTTGCAACGTATTGGCAACGCGCTGTCGCGCTTCATGTATGGGCGCAACGGTGTGGACCGGCTGACGCTGACCATGGTCTGGACGGCTCTGGTACTGGATATCATCAACATTTTTCTGCGGGAGAAGGTGCCGCTGGCATACAGCATCATCGGCACCGTGGCCGGGATCATCACCCTGCTGGCACTGTTCCGGATGTTTTCCCGCAATCTGGAGAAGCGCCGGGCGGAGAACGCGAAGTTCATGGAGAAGGTCTGGTGGCCCATCAGCCGACGTATGGCCGGGAAAAGGCAGCAGCGGATGGATAAAGAGCACTGCTACTTTACCTGCCCGGGCTGCGGCGCGGTGTGCCGGGTGCCCAGAGGGAAAGGGCGCATTGTCATCACCTGCCCCCGCTGCGGCAATGAGATACACGGAAAGTCATAAGGATAATAAAAAGTCCACCCCTTTTGGGGTGGACTTTTATCGTTGTCACAGCACTTTGCTGAGGAAATCCTGCAGCCGGGGGTCCTGGGGATGGTCGAAGATGTCCGTGGGGGAGCCTTCCTCCAGGATCTTTCCGTCGGCCATGAAGACCACACGGTCGGCTACCTCACGGGCGAAGCCCATCTCGTGGGTGACCACGGCCATAGTCATCCCGTCCTTGGCCAGGTCGCGCATCAGGTCCAGCACTTCACCCACCATCTCGGGGTCCAGGGCGGAGGTGGGCTCGTCGAAGAGCATGACCTCCGGATCCATGGCCAGCGCACGGACAATGGCGATACGCTGCTTCTGACCGCCGGAGAGCATATTGGGGTATTCGTTGGCCTTGTCGGACAGGCCGATGCGCTCCAAAAGGGTGCGGGCTTGGGTCTCGGCCTCAGCGGGTGTTTTTTTCTTCAGGGTGACGGGCGCCAGCGTGATGTTCTGCAGCACCGTCTTGTGGGGAAACAGGTTGAAGTGCTGGAACACCATGCCCATCTTCTGACGGTGGAGATTGATGTCCACAGACTTATCCGCCAGGTCTACACCGTCGAAGAAGATGGCGCCGGAGGTGGGCTCCTCCAGCATATTCAAGCTGCGGAGCAGTGTGGACTTGCCGGAACCGGAGGGGCCGATGATGGCCACCACCTCGCCCTTATGGATATCCAGGTCGCAGCCGTCCAATGCGTGAACGGTGCCGTGGTTGTATTCCTTGACCAGGTGCTTTACGGAGATGAGAACTTTACTGCTTATCGCCACGGCGCATTCTCCTTTCTATGGCCTCGATGGCTTTGGAGGCCGGGTAGTTGATGCAGAAGTAGACCAGCGCGGCCAGTACATAGGGAGCCAGGGTGATGTAGCTGTTGCCGGAGACGGTCTGGGCGGTGTACATGATCTCTGCCATGCCCAGCACGGAGCAGATGGAGGACTCCTTCACCATGGTAACGACCTCATTGGCCAGGGCGGGAAGCACGTTCTTGATGGCCTGGGGCAGCACGACCAGACGCATGGACTGCCAACTGCTGAGGCCCAGAGAACGGGCCGCCTCGGTCTGCCCCTTGTCCACGGCCAGTATACCAGCGCGGAATATCTCGGCTACATACGCCGAGCTGTTCAGCGCCAAAGCGACCACGCCTGGGATAAAGCGGTTGATGGCGATGAAGCCGAACAACAGTGTCCGGGGCAGGCTAATGTAGTGGAACAATCCGAAGTAGATGATGGACAGCTGCACCAGCATGGGGGTGGAACGGAACACGGCGATATACGCGCCGGCGAACCACTTGATAGGCTTGATCTTGCTCAGGCGCATCATGGCCAGCAGCAGGGCGGGGATCACGGCCAGCAGCACGGACACCACCGCCAGCAGCAGCGTGTATTCAAAGCCGCGGACAAAGGCGGAGCCGTACTTGGGCAGGAACGAGAAGTTGAAGAAGTTGGTGTTGTCCATGTTGACAAACAGATCATTCCACGACATAGACGAAGCATCCTTTCAAAAGTTCTTAAGAACACGCAAGCGTGCAAGGCATCTGCCTTGCACGTTTGCGATAGGGGACAGGGAGATCAGCCCACGTAGCTCAGACCCACGTTGCCATCCAGCACCAGCAGGTCGATGGTGCCGTTTTTCAGCTCGGTGACCAGGGTGGGGACCAGAGACTCCAGAACCATGCCGTTGGCAGCTTCGGGGAACATATCCGCGGCGGCCATGGCCTTGGTGGTGTTCTTCTGGGCGCCGATGATGACGGAGGCCTGGTTGATATCGTCAACGGTCTTGTACTTGTCGGCGTCGGAAGCCTTCACCAGAATGACGGGAGGCAGATCGGTGTAGTAGGGCTCGGAGAAGTCGCAAGCCTTGGCACGCTCCTCGGTGTACTCGCAGGCGGCCAGTACCACGTCAAAGTCGCCGTTGCTCAGGGAGGTCACCAGGTTGTCGAAGTTCATGGACTCGATCTGCAGGGTCATGCCCATGGACTCGGCGATATACTTGGCTACTTCCACGTCGATGCCGGCGTACTCGGTCATAGCGGCATCTGCGAAGAACTCATAGGGGGGATAGTCGGGGCTGGTGCCCATGACCAGAACGGGCTTGTCGCTGGCGGCGGTATCATCGGTGGTCTCGGCGGCCAGGTCAGAGGAAACAGCGTCGGGCATATAGGTATCCTGAGAAGCGACCTTGTCCTCGATCTCCTTGATAAGAGCGCCGTCGTTGGCGGTCAGCTCAGCGATGGCCTTGTTGATGCCCTCCAGCAGACCCTTGGGGTCGCCCTTCTGCACCAGGACACGGTAGGGCTCCGTCTCGCCCCAATCCACCACGTTCTCCAGAACCACCAGAGAATCATCGGTGTTATCGGTGTTGGCATCATCCTTGGCGGTGTCGTCAGCCTTCTGGCCGCAGGCCACCAGGCTCAGCGCCATGACCAGCGCCAGCAGCATTGCCATAAACTTTTTCATGTTACTTACTTCCTTTCAAAACATGTATGGTCCTATACCGGGAACCGGAATATAGACGGTCATATTGGAGGTTCCCCTCCTGACGATGGCTACTATACACCTGACGTGAATAAATGTCAACATGAATTTGTATAAAAATCCGTACGAAATGTAAATTTGTACAAGAAGCACATGATAAACTGGGGAGCAAAGGAAAGATGGTTGTGTATATTGCTGCATACGATAGTCGCATAATTGAATAAATATGCAAATATGCGGAATGCAGGAAGAAAAAGCGGAAGCGCCAGCCTTTTGACTGGCGCTTCCGAATCCAAAAAGGGAGCCATGAAGAAGCTGCCGTGTTTACATTTCGATGAGCCGTGCGGCATACAGGTAGGTGCGGGCGTAGTAGCTCTCGTACAGGGAGCTGATGATGACACCGCTGGAGGTGCTGGCGTGGATGAACTGCCCGTTGCCCAGATAGATGCCCACGTGGCCGATGCCGCTGCCGCCGGTGGCAAAGAACACCAGGTCGCCGGGGGCACGTTCCTCTGTGGTGACGCCGCGGCACATATAATACTGACTGGTGGCGCCGTGGGGAAGGCTGATGCCGAAAGCACCAAAGACCTTCATGGTGAAGCCGGAGCAGTCGATGCCGCTGTAGCTGGTGCCGCCGTAGCGGTAGGGGGTGCCCAGATATGTGTACGCCTGAGAAATGACATCTTCCAGCAATGTATTGGTGGCGGCGGTGCCCTCATAGTCCGCGTAGTGCACGGGCTGGCAGTACTCGGCCAGAACGTATCCGGTGTCGGTACCATAGGTGACCTTGTACCATTCGCCGTCGTCAGTAACGTCCAGCAGCTGGGCTGCCTTGCCGTCAAAGATGATGCGAAGGCGATCGGCAGAGGTGTCCGGCTCGGCGCGCAGGGAGAGATAGGAGCCGCAGTCTACCAGAACGCCGTCATACTCTGCCAGAAAGTTCTGCTTTTCCAGGGCTGCCGTTTCCTGCAGCAGGGCCTGGGCGGCCAGTTGATTGAGGGTGGGCGTCTCGCCGCCGTCCAGCAGGCCGGAGGCCTGGGCCAGACGCAGGCCGCTGCCGGTCTGCATAGCGGTAGCAGCGCTGGATGCCACGCCGTTGTCCGCCAGGACCTCGGCCGCGGCAGCGTAGCCAGTGGTGTCGATGGGCGTGGCCTCGTCCGCGTTAGCGGCGGTGACAGCGCCAGAGAAAAGCAGCAGGCCGGAAAGGCTCAGCGCTGCGATCTGTTTTCCAAGCATGGGATATTACCTTCCGTTCGCATAGGATCTGCCGGGGTAAGGCTCCCGGCATATACCGTCAGTCGGCGGGGAAATGGCTCCCCCGACATCTAACATGAAGTATCATAGCACAAGTCTATCAAAAAAGCTACACAAAAATTACAAAATGGAAACAAAATTTTCAGAATGGTTATAATTGAAAAGAAAACTTGCAATATTTGCATAGCGAGTGCTATAATAACGGCAAAAAATGCGGAGGTGAGCGCATGGAACCACTGCAATATGAGGTGCGCGGCTACCTGAAAGAGCCGTTCCGACTGTTTCATCTGGCGGACGGGCGGGGGGAATATATCGAATATCACTACCATACGTTCCACAAGATCATCATTTTGCTGGCCGGAAAGGCCTGCTACGCGGTGGAGGGGGAACGGTATGAGCTAGCGCCGGGGGATTTCGTGCTGGTGGGCAGCGGGAGCATCCACCGGCCGGTGGTGGAAACGGGGGATTATTATGAGAGGATGATCCTGTATATCGCACCGGACTATCTGCGTGCACTGACGGTGGGGGACTGCGATCCGTCCGAGTGCTTCCGACAGGCACAGGAGACATTTCAATATGTATACCGGGACGAGGGCGGCAGCCGGGTGCGGCCGCTGTTCCAGGCATTGGCGGAGACGGTACGGCAGGGCGGCTACGGGGCAGCACTGCTGGCGCAGGCGCAGTTTACGGAGCTGATGGTGGAGGTGAACCGGGTGGTCCGGGGCGGCCACCGGGTAGGCGCCGCCGGCGGCGACAGCAAGGTGGTGTCACTGCTGCAATACCTGAACCTGCACCTGGCCGATCCACTGACCATTGATGAATTGGCCGCGCGGTTTTATATCAGCAAGTACCACATGATGCGCCGGTTCCGGCAGGAGACGGGGTATTCCGTGCATGGATACCTGACAGAGAAGCGGCTGCTGCTGGCCCGGCAGCTGTTGGGCCAGGGCTGCACCCCGGCGGAGGCGGCGGCACAGGCGGGGTATCAGGATTACTCTACCTTTTCTCGGGCCTATAAAAAGCAGTTTGGCCATGGGCCTTCGGCGGACACCAAAGGAAAACAGCAGGATTTGCAAATAACAACGCAGGAATTCTGATTTACTTTGCGAAAAATGCCCGTATAATAGGGGCTGTAAGACTTCATTTGAGAGAGTTGGAGGTCACTATGAAAAAATTTCTGAAGAACTACTGGTTTATTCTGTGTATGCTTACCGGCATCGTGGCAGGCTGCCTGGTAGGCGCGTTTGCGCCCAGTTTCGGCAGCAAGATCGAGTTTTTGGGCACGCTGTTCATCAATATGATGTTCTGCGTGGTGGTGCCTATGGTGTTCTGCTCCATTGCCTCCGCCATCGCCAATATGAAGAGCGTGAAGCGCGCCGGCAAGATCATGGGCGTGACCATCGCCACGTTCCTCGTCACCGCCGCCATTGCCGGTGTACTGATGTATATCGTCTGCCGCATCTTCCCGCTGGTAGATGGACATTACACCATCGTGGAGGGCGAGGTCGGCGAAGCACTGGGCTTCGGCGATATGATCGTCAATTTCTTTACGAAGCCTGACTTTGCGGAGCTGCTGAGCCGCCGGGCCATTCTGCCCCTGATCGTGGCGGCGGTGCTGTTCGGCTTCGGTGTCCAGATGAATGGCGGTCCCGAGACCAAGACGGCGCAGTTCCTGGAGGATATCACCAACTGCATTATGAAGACCGTAAAGCTGGTCACCTACTATGCGCCCATCGGCTTCTTCGGCTTCTTCGCCAGCCTGGTGGCTACCTACGGCCCGACGCTCATCGGCGATTACAGCCGTACGCTTATCATCTACTATGTGATGAGCTTTGCCTATATGTTTATCTTCTTCCCCATCTATGCCCGGTTCGGCGGCGGCAAAGGCGGCGCCAAGATCATGTTCTCCAAGCTGTTCCGCCCGGCGGCGGTGTCCTTCGGTACCTGCTCCAGCGTGGCTACCATTCCCACCAATATGGAGGTGGCGGAGGAGTCCGGTATCAGTAAGGACGTCAGCGATATCGTGCTGCCCCTGGGCGCTACCATGCACATGGACGGCTCGGCCATGTCCGCCATCATCAAGGTGGCATTTCTGTTCGGCGTGTTCGGGATGGACTTCTCCACGGATAAGGCTATTTTGGCTATCATCGTGGCGGTGTTCTCCTCTGTGGCCATGAGTGGTATCCCTGGTGGAGGCGGTACCGGCGAACTGGTGGTTTGCACCATCTTCTTCCCTGACCAGTTGGCCATCGCGTACCCCATCGCGCTGGCTATCGGCAATCTGGTGGATCCTCCCGCCACCATGGTCAATGCCGCAGGTGACTATGTGGTATCCTTCATCGTGTCCCGGTATGTGGACGGCAAGGACTGGCTGCAAAAGAAGCTGCACGGCAAGACGGAAGCATGAATACGTGAAAAAGGCAGCGGCGGACGCGAAGCGTCCGCCGCTGCCTTTTTGGGGGAGAGAAAGGCATGGTGATGTGTGGTTTATACATGGAGCTCCGCTTCGGAGTACAGCGCGGCCTTCGCGCCGGGGGCAAACTCGTTTTTCCCTATCGTTACCATCTCCCGGACTTTTTGGTGACCTCATTATATGCTTAACTTATAAATAAGTAAAATTGATGTTCATTATATGAACATGCAGAAATGTTATTTGAGCATGCATCGATACAAAGCGTTTTTGAAGGTGGCGGAGGTGGGCAGCTGCTGTGACGCTTTACAGCTTTAGTCGACAAAAATATTTTTAATAAGGTGGTTTACTTTCGCGGACTAAAATGCTATACTGGCATCAGTACCCGAAAAGGGAGAAAGAAGGAGAGACGATCATGGTTCGAACCGCAAAGTCCAAGATCGGAAAGAAAGAAAAGAATGACCGGCTGTATAAGGCCATTCTGATGCTGGAGACGGAGGAGGAGTGCTATAACTTCTTCCAGGACCTGTGCACGGTGTCTGAGCTGCGGAGTATGGAGCAGCGCTACGAGGTAGCTACGCTGCTGAACGATGGGATGATCTACAACGACATTCTGGAGCGCACCGGCGCGTCCAGCGCTACCATCAGCCGCGTGAACCGCAGCTTGATCTACGGCAACGGCGGGTATGAGAGCGTGCTGGAGAAGATGAAGGAGAAAGAGAAGAAATGAGCTGCTACGAGGCGCTGGCCGGTTCATATGACGCGCTGACCGAGGATGTGGGCTATGGAAAGCGGCTTGATTTCATCGAGAAGCTGCTGTGCCGCAGCCGTATCCCGGTGAAGCTGGTGCTGGACCTGGCCTGCGGCACCGGGACCATGAGCTGGCTGCTGACGCAGCAGGGCTACGAGGTCATCGGCGTGGACGGCAGCGAGGATATGCTGGCGGCGGCCATGAGCAAGGGCGGGGAGACACAGGGCGTGCCGCCTGTTTTCCTGCACCAGTCCATGCCGAGGCTGGACCTGTACGGTACGGTGGACGCGGCGGTGTGCTGCCTGGACAGTCTCAACTACTTGACGGACCCAAAGGACGTACAGCGGACATTCCGGCGGCTGCATCTGTTTGTGGCACCCGGCGGGATGCTGGTGTTCGACGTGAACACCGCGGCTAAGCTGGCGGCGCTGGACGGTCAGGTATTCCTGGATGAGACGGAGGATACCTACTGCGTGTGGCGGACGGAGTACCACAGGGGCCTTTGTACCTACTACATGGACCTGTTCCGCCGCCGCGGCGACGGCGCATGGCGCCGCAGCGCGGAGGTGCACCGGCAGCGGGCCTACTCTGTGGAGGAACTGACCGCTTGGCTGGCAGCGGCGGGCTTTGGCGATGTTCGGGTCTACGGCGATATGCGTATGCGCCGGCCCCGTGCGGATGAGCAACGGGTCTACATCAGCTGTGTCCGCAAATAAAGCGGCCCGGTACTCGGGCGGATCAAAAGGAATGACCGCGCCCCGCCCTTTTGGGCGGGGCGTGTGAGGCGAAAGAGGGTTATATCTATGGCAGATCGTATCGTAAGAGCTATTTCCACCGACGGCATGGTGCAGGCGGCGGCCATTTGCAGCCGTGGCCTGACGGAGCGCGCCCGGCAGATACACAAGACGCTGCCTGTGGCCACGGCGGCGCTGGGCCGCACACTGGCGGCGGCGTCCATGATGGGCAACGCACTGAAAAGCGACGGTGCCAGCCTGACGCTGCAATTCAAGGGCGGCGGTCCGCTGGGCACGGTGCTGGCCGTCAGCGACAACGAGGGCAACGTGCGGGGCTACGTGACCAACCCCCATGTGGACCTGCCTCTGCGGCCGGACGGCAAGCTGGACGTGGGCGCGGCCGTGGGTCATGAGGGCACATTGACGGTCATCAAGGACCTGCACATGAAGGAGCCCTATGTGGGCACCATCGATCTGCTGGGCGGCGAGATCGCCGAGGACGTGGCGGGCTATTTCGTGGAGTCGGAGCAGATCCCCACCGCCTGTGCCCTGGGCGTACTGGTGGACCGGGACCAGAGCGTCAAGGCTGCCGGTGGATACCTTATCCAGCTGATGCCCGGCGCGGGGGAGGACGTCATCACCAAGGTGGAGGGCGGCATCATGGCCGCGGGGCCGGTTTCGGCGCTGCTGGACAAAAACGACGACCCGGAGCAGCTGCTGCGGGACGTGATGAGCGACTTTGACCTGAAAATATTGGAGACGTGCCCGGTATCCTACAGGTGCTATTGCAGCCGGGAACGGGTGGAACGGGCGCTGATCTCCCTGGGCCGTGACGAGCTGGAGCAGATGCTGGCGGAACAGGGCGGCTGCCAGCTGACGTGCCAGTTCTGTGACGCGGTGTACGACTTCTCGGCGGAGGACCTGAAGGGCCTGCTGAAAAATATGTAAGGAAAAGGACAAAAATTGAAAAATTTTTGTTGACAGATGCGGATGGGAACGTTATAATATGCCTTGTCGTTTGAACGACAGGTACGGGAGCATAGCTCAGCTGGTTAGAGCACCTGCCTTACAAGCAGGGGGTCACTGGTTCGAGTCCAGTTGTTCCCACCATTCACATGGCCAAGTAGTTCAGTTGGTTAGAACGCCAGCCTGTCACGCTGGAGGTCGAGGGTTCGAGCCCCTTCTTGGTCGCCATATGCCTCGGTAGCTCAGTTGGTAGAGCAGCGGACTGAAAATCCGCGTGTCGCCAGTTCGATTCTGGCCTGAGGCACCATTTGCGGGCGTAGCTCATCTGGTAGAGCGCCACCTTGCCAAGGTGGAGGTAGCGAGTTCGAGCCTCGTAGCCCGCTCCAAAATGAATGACCCTACCCAATCCGAACAAGTTGATGAGACTTGCAGATCGGGTAGGGTTATTTTATGCCTTAAAAGCCTTGGTATAACAGCATTTTTGAAGATATCATGCCAAAACGGATATGAGACGCTCAAATTCAAACCTCTTCAAACCGAAGTAGAAAACATAAAAGTCAGGCGATTCGAACACCGATGTCTCATTTGGCGTTTTTATTGAAATTTTCTTCCATCTGGCATGGTGTCAGATTTTTCAATGTTCGATGCGGCCTTTTGGTATTATAAAACTCAATATAGGAAGCGACACTGGCTTGAAATGCTCTATCGGAAGTAATAT
>ERZ1026854.1715-NODE-1715-length-13406-cov-10.308142_pt1 | contig 13406 bp, 10 predicted proteins | sample MGYA00380157_ERZ1026854 | MGnify/ENA primary metagenome ERZ1026854 (study PRJEB33269, sample SAMEA4719793) | human gut metagenome | biome: human-associated habitat; feature: organic feature; material: feces | place: Cameroon | collected 2013-10 ...
ATACGCAAGATTATGCTCGATTTTTTGTATAGTTTTTAATTGGTTCTTAGTATTAGAATTTTTTATTTGTCGGCTTGCAGGTCAATTATTTATGCCGCTGGCAAAAAGATTTCGTAGGTAAACGTAGTTTACCACTGCGAAAGCGACGACCAAATGGCTCCGCCCTTTGGAAACCTGCCACCTTTGAAAAGGTGGGCTAAACTTTTTACCTTGACCTCATTTCTGCGATTTCTTTTATAAGCACATATGCTTCTCGTACCACCTGTACATCAAACCTCGAAAGGATTCTCCCTATGGAAAGGATAAAAGTCATAACTCCGCCTGACAGCGCAGCGATGAAGCGTGCGCAGGATAAATGGAACAGCGTTGCAAAGCCCCTGCACAGTCTGGGTCAGCTGGAGGATGTCATCATAAAAATTGCGGGCATAACAGGCAGCGAAAGCTTTTCTCTCGACAAGCGCTGCGTGGCAGTTATGTGCGCCGACCACGGTGTTGTTGAGGAGGGCGTGACCCAAAGCGACAGCAGCGTTACTGCCATAGTTGCAAAGTCCATAGCAGAGGGCAGCTCCAACATAAACCTTATGGCCCGCTCCTGCAATGCAGACGTGTTCGCCTATGACGTGGGCATGAACCGTGATGTGGAAGCTAATGGGCTTATCCGCCGCAAAATATCATACGGCTCGGAAAACATTGCAAAGGGCGCCGCAATGAATTATTCTCAGGCGCAGGCAGCTCTTTCCGTGGGAATGGACGCAGTGCGTGACCTTAAAGAAAAGGGCTACAAAATAATAGTCACGGGCGAAATGGGCATAGGAAACACCACCCCTGCCGCCGCCGTCACCTCAGTGATAACAAACGCACCGCCCGAGGCCGTTACGGGAAAGGGCGCAGGGCTTGACAGCAAGGGACTTGAACGGAAAATATCCGCCGTAAAGCGTGCTTTGGCTATAAACCGTCCTGACCCTGACAATGCCCTTGATATCCTTTCAAAGGTCGGGGGCTATGACATCGGTGCAATGACGGGGCTTTTCCTTGGGGGCGCATATTATCATATCCCCATTGTTGCGGACGGAATGATATCCGCCGCTGCTGCCGCTCTGGCGATAAAATTCAATAAGCTGGCACGGGAATATATGCTTTGCTCCCACACCTCCTCCGAGCCTGCGGCGGCAATGCTTCTGGAATATATCGGGCTTAAAGCACCCATATGCGCAGGGCTTCATCTGGGCGAGGGCACAGGCGGAGTTTTGCTGCTCCCCCTTATTGACGCTGCCATGGCGGTATATAACTCATCTCATCTTTTTGAAGTGCTCTCAATAGAGCAGTACAAGGAGCTGTAATGCTTACACTTATAACAGGCGGCTGCAAATGCGGGAAATCCTCCATTGCCGAGGATTTCCTTTCCGACTTCTGCGGCAGAAAGATATACATAGCCACAATGGAGCCTTTCGGCGAGGAAGCTCACGCTGCCATCAGCCGACACCGCATAATGCGGAGCGGAAAGGGCTTTGAGACTGTGGAAAAATACACGGACATTCAGGATATAGCCCTGCCCGAAGGCTGCGCCGTGCTTCTTGAATGTGCCTGCAATCTTATGGCAAACGAGATGTTCTCAAAGGGCGGGAAATCCCCTGCGCAGAAGATAATGTCAGGGATAACAAAGCTTTCAGATCGTGCCGAACGCTTTATAATAGTCACAAATCAGGTAGGCGATGACGGCATAGAATACCCTGATGAGACCATGGAATACATCAGGCAGATGGGTCTGCTGAACGCCGCAATAGCACAGGCGGCGGACGTTGTTATCGAGGCAGTTTACGGCGTGCCTGTGTATCTGAAAGGAGCTGCAAAATGAGATCGCTAATATCGGCATTTGCCATGTACTCACGTATCCCCATGCCGCCCATTGAGTGGAAAGAGGAAAACAGGCGGTATGCTTTGTGCTTTTTCCCGCTGATAGGTGCGGTCATCGGGGCGGTAATGCTGGGCTGGCAATGGCTCTGCAGCGTGCTTGGAGCAGGCGATATGCTTTTTGCAGTCGGCTGCACGGTCATACCCATAGCCATAACAGGCGGCATTCATCTGGACGGCTTCTGCGACGTAAGCGACGCAAAGGCTTCCTGCGCCGAAAAGGAAAAGGCCCTTGAAATAATGAAAGACTCCCGTGTGGGAGCCTTTGCGGTGATAGATCTTGCAATATATCTGCTTATACAAACGGCACTTTTTGCGGAGCTTAGGAACACCTCTGCCATGCTGTGCGCAGCGCCGGTTTTCGTGCTTTCACGCTCTTTCAGCGGACTTGCGGCAGTGACCCTTAAATGCGCAAAAAAAACGGGCACGCTCCAGGATTTCTCCCTGCCTGCCCATAAAAAGATAACTGTTACCGTGCTTTCCTGCACGGCTGTATTGTCCGCCGTTTTGATGGCGCTCGCCTCCCCTGCCGTGGGAATATCCGCCGCTGTGGGTGGAATACTGTCATTTGCATATTACCGCAGCTTTTCATACAAGCGCTTCGGCGGCATCACCGGCGACCTTGAAGGCTGGTTTTTGCAGATATGCGAGCTTACATCTCTCGCATTCATCACAGCCGCTGTTAAGCTTGCTGCCTTTTTGACATAAAGCTTTTGAAATAAAACCGCTTGTCGATAATATCCCCTGCTATGCCAATGCCCTTGCCCATGGTAAAGGCAGCCAGAATAGTACCTATTCCCAGTCCGTCAATGCGGCCGAGGCAGAAAAATGTAAGTCCTGCGGTGACGGCAAGGCAGGTAACATCAAAGCCTATCTTTATTTTGGGATAGGCTATTTTTGTTATATCCGCCAGCTCTCGGGGGAACAGGTCCGTGGGGACAATAGGCAGCTGACAGCGGTTTGACAGCGCTATTCCTATGCAGATAAGCACGTAGCTTATAACGAAATATACTATCCTCCACGCAAGAGAAGAGGGCAGAACGTTTATCCACAGCTCATGAACGTCCAGCAGCTCGCTGAACACAAAGCCCACCGCAAAGCTGAACAGATACGAGGGGACGAACTTCTTCCGCATTATCATAAGGCTCAGTATGAGCGCTCCCTGAAATATGTATGTCCATGTTCCCAGCGACAGCTTTGGCAGCACTCTTGAAAAGGCATATGGCACGCTTGATATTGCCGAAATGCCTGCTCCCGAATACAGCATGAGCACCACGCCGAAGCTGTTTATCAGCACAGCAAGAGCCAGCGCAGCTTCACCTCTTAAAAGCTTTTTTCCGTTTGTTTCTTCCATTTTGCATGACCTCTCCATCAACAATTTCCGCATTATACTAATCTTCAATCGCTCTATAGGCAAAGCCGACAGATGAAATAAGACCAGTCAAGGAAAGCGACCGCAGGCGGGCTTGCCGCCCGGCAAGGGAGCTTGACGAAGAATGGGCTTATTTCAGCCGAGGATTTGTCTGTAGGTTGATTGAAGATTAGTATTATATTTTACTACTATGAAAAGAACAAAGCAAACAGATTTTTTTGATGATATCTTAACAAAAAGGGGCTGCCGCATTTCTGCGACAGCCCCGAAATATTTATCGGATATTTTGTTATCTTATGGTAGGTGCCTTTTCCTGGCTTGCGCATCTTGCGGTAACAGGAGAGCTTGCCTTGCCTGCGTCATACTTTCTTGTGGAAGAGTTATAGACAACTGCTGCAACACGGAACTTGTAGTCCTTGTCGCCGATGATGCCAGTTACGGTGCACTTTGTGCCTGTAACGGTCTTGTAGCGGACATACTTGCCCTTGGCTTCATCGTACATATAAATTCTGTAGCCGTCAGCACCCTTGACCTTGCTCCATGAAAGGGTTATCTTGTTGGTTCCCGACTTTGCCTTTACGTTCTTGGGCGCAGCAAGCTTTGCCTGAGAAGCAATGGTGTCGGTGGAAGTGGAGGTAGAGGGCTTGGAGCTTGGCTTATTGGGCTTGTTTGCAGGCTTCATGGTGTCGTAGTTGGAGTCATCGGTATTGGCAGCATTTGCGGCAGCCTTTACATTAACGGTTATGGACGCAGCTGCCGAGTAGGTAGTGTTGGTAACGGTAGCTGTGTAGGTGTTGTTGTAAAGCAGCTTGTTGATAGTTATGGTGTTCTTGGTGGTATCGGAGAGAGCCACAACGTTTCCTCTGCTGTCGGTAAGTCTTACACGGAAGGTATCCACATAAGCCTTGTTGGAGGAAGCCACGGGATTTGTCCATGTAAGGGTGATAGAGGAATTTGTGCAGGAAGCGGTAAGATTTTCGGGCTTGCCGTATGCTTCGTAGCTGCTCATATCAGGCTTTACGGTGAACATTGCGGTGGAATCCACAAAGGGAACCAGGTCGCCTTCGTTGATGCCGTTGCCGTAAATTCCGATAACGCTGAGAGTGTATCGGGTATCAAGCAGTCTGCCGTTTACATCGGCATTAAGAGGAAGCTGGGTATAGGGAATAACGATAGAAGTTTCGCTTGCGTTTGCGTAGCTGGTAGAGATTATGTTAGCATTTTCATCGCACACCTGAATGAGGTAGTATGTGCAGGGTGTAACAGCCTTCCATGTAGCCTTTACGCAGCTGTTGTAAAGCTTATAGCTGATGTTTGTGGCATAAGCGTAGGTATTATATGCAGCGCTTACCGAAGTGCCGAAGCCGATATCAGCAGCGGGAACTGCAACGGCGGTTCCTGCCATCATAAGAGCTGCAAGCAGTGAAGCGGTGATCTTATAAGTATATTTCATAATAACCATCCTTTCGTCACGGGTCATAATGTATTATTCTGTACCTATATAATACCATATATTCGTTTGAATTTCAACTGTCTGAGGCATTTTGTAATAATTTGGTGTTAATTTGTAAAAAAAGCGTTCCCTTTTTTTCAAGAGAACGCTTTCCATAATTTATACATTTGCGGAGCTGTCGGCATTTTCCTTTTCACGCTCCATGCGCTCTGCCGCAAGCTTGTTTGAGTTTTCTTCCAGTGACTGCCTGCTGGGCTTGTGAAGCTCATCATACTGCTTTACAAACTCCAGTGCGTCCTCCGCATTAAGGGGCTTGCTCATAAGGAAACCCTGAATGTAGTCGCACTTCATCTCGCTGAGGATATTGTACTGCTCGATGGTCTCAACGCCCTCGACAACAGTTGCAATCCCAAGGTGCTTTACCATGTCGATGATAGAGCCTGTTATCTGATAATCCTTGTGCTTGCTGCAAATCTCATCAACAAAGGACTTATCGACCTTCAGGCACTTGATGGGCATATCTTTAAGATATCCGAAGGAAGAATAGCCTGTTCCGAAATCGTCAAGTGCAATGGCAATACCCATATCTGCGATCTTCTGGATCACCTTGTCGTTGCCGTCCATGAAATCGACCAGACAGGTCTCGGTAAGCTCTACCTGTATATTTGCGGGATTGATGCCGAACACGTCAATAGTTCTTGCCACCTTGTCCAGAAAGTCGCTCTTTTTGAGCTGAACTGCTGACACGTTTATGGACATGATGATGTCCTTGTTGTACTCGTTCATTTTCTTGAGATATCGGCAGGCGGTCTCGAATATCCATGTGCCTATCTCAACGATAGCGCCCGTTTCCTCAGCCACCTGTACAAAGGTAAAAGGAGGAACGAAGCCCAGCTCCTCGGATTCCCAGCGGATAAGCACCTCAAAGCCGTGGATATCGCCGTTCTGAACGGAAATAATGGGCTGGAAGTTAAGGAACATCTCGTTATTTGCCAGAGCGCTGTTGAGCTTCTGTGCGATAGTCGCCTTGCTGAGCACCTTCTGGTGAAGGGAAGCGTTGTAATAAGCAGTTCTGCCCTTGCCCTTCTCCTTGGCACGGCTCATTGCGATATCAGCGTCACGCAGGAGCATATCTGCGTTGGTATCATCATCGGGATAAACGGAGATACCTACTGAGAACTGCGCATACATCTTGTCGTTGAGTATCTCGATAGGCTCCCTGAAAGCATATCTCAGGTTTGCCACCAGCTCGTCGATAATGCCGTAATCGTCATTAAATTCGGTAAGGATAACAAACTCGTCGCCGCTGAACCTGAACACCCTGTTCACAACAGTCCTGAGCCTCTGACCGAATATTTTCAGGAACTCATCGCCCTGCCTGTGGCCAAGGGTCTCGGTGATCCACTTGAAGTTGTCGATATCAATGAAAAGAAGTGCAAAGCGCTTGCGGGACTCGTCCCTGCTCACTGCCAGATCCTCGATATACTCGTACATCTTGTATCTGTTCTGGAGGCCTGTGGTGGGGTCGAGGTTTGTGTAATCGTCGATAACAGCGTTCTTGTCCTGCAATGTCTGAGCCAGATTATCAACAGACTTTGCAATAAGACCTATCTCGTTTTCAGACTTGGAATTTATCCTGAAATTGTAGTTTCCTGCGGAAATCTCGGCAATGGAGCTGGATATCTCGGGGATATCCTTTGCCTCGTGGCGGATAACGTTCAGCGTTGCAATAAGCTCTATCACGAAAAGGCAGGCAAGAATGATTATCTGCTGGAGATACATCTTGCTGAAATTGCCGTCAGCCACATGACCGTCAAAAACGATGACCGTGCGCCAGCCCATGAGGACAGTCCTGCTGAGAACGTAGCTTGTGGTGTTGCCGCTTCTGAAGCCCATGAGCGAGCCGCTTTCGTTATTGGTTATAAGGCTCTTGAAATCAAAGCTCCTGTCGGGGAAAATGGAAAGGAAGCCGTTGATATCCTGGGGCATACAAACGATATTGTTATCGCTGTCCAGCACGACAGCATATGCGCCGTCGAAGAAAAGGCTGTTTTTGAGCGCTGCTGCAAGGTCGGCGGAAGCTATCTCCGCTCCCACGCAGCCTGCAAACTCGCCGTTGAAGTTTACGGGCTTTACAATAAGTATCTGGGAATCCTCGGAAAGGAAGCTGCCGTTTTCATCGGAAATGGTGTATAGGTACGAATTCTGCGAAACGGCGCTTGCCGCATTTGAGAACCAGCCGTAATCCTCGGTATTTATCTTTGTCCTTACTCCCGTGCTTGAAACGGCGGAGCCGTCATTTGCGGAAACGCACCATATTACCTTTGAGCCGTTTGACGCAGCAAAAATGCCGTTTATGGAATCCACCGCATACTTTTCGCCGCTTTCATCGGGGGAAGCAAGGTATCTGCATATCTCATTGTCCCTTGCCATTATTTCCAGCGGCATATTGGCAGCCGTTATAAAATCGTTGAACTCGTTTGCCGCTGCGTCCGACGAGTTCATTATCTCACGGGTAACATCGGTGTTGATATTGCTCCTTGTGATGATAGAGGTCATACAGGCAAACAGCACTATGAATATAACATTAAAAACGAATATCAAGGCGATTATTCTCTTGATAAAGCTCTCCTTGAATGTGTTTTTCAGCTTTTTAAACATAATTAACCCCGTTTCATGTTCATTTTTGCCGCTCTCCTGCGGAGGAATGCGGCCAAAAACAGCCTTGTGTCATTGCGTCATTTTTATAAAAAAAACTTCTAAAACAAATTGCAATATATTATAACATATATGTCCGATTTTTTCAAGTTAAATTTCCTTAATTTTCCGAGTTAATTTCGGATACATTTTCAGCCAGAGCTTTTTCATAGCTTTCCCTGAATTCTGCGGTAAGCCGCACAAAGCGCCTTGTGGCGGAAAAGCTGCCGTCAGGGCATGGTGTGACCTTTATCCTTGCGGAATATTCGCCGTGCTCGCTGCATTCTGCACAGTTTATGGCTATATTCTGCGCCGTGCGTATCCATTTGCCTGTTTTCATCAGCCGCCTGCAAACAGGGCAGCGGCAGGTCCTTATGCGCCTGCCGTACATGGCTTCCGAGGCGCTGCGGATATTCTGATAGGTGCGGAAATACTTCTCGCTCCTTATCCTTTCCGCTTCGGCTATCATGTCGTCATACTGGGTAAGATAGTCGGCAAAGCCCATTTTCAGCCCCACGCAGGCGGCATAATATGCGTCGTTCAGAGCATCGTGCGCCCTGAGATTCATTTCAATGCCGTAATGCTCCACCGCCGACTGTAAGCTGTGCTGCTTTCCGTCGCAGAGTATCCTGCGGGCAAATATGGTCTGGAGGTCGCAGAACTTGGGGTGTGCTTTCATATCCATGCCATGGACTGCAAGATTGGCTTCAAGAATTTTTTCGTCCTCGCCGCCCCATGTGAGGATTATGCAGTCATCGCCGCACCATTCAAGGAACTGCTCATATGCCAGCATGAACTTTACGCCGTAGGTCATGGCGGCTGTTCCCAGCCCTGTCACCCTGCCCACAGCGTGGTTCATCTTCTTGTAATACCGTGGTATAACGCAGGAATAGAACTTATCGCTAAGCGTTGTTCCGTCAGCTGATTTTACGGCTCCTATGCGTATTATCTCGCCGTGGAGAGGCACGGTGCTCATTACGGTATTTGCCTTGCCGTTGGGCTGGTTCCACTCCATGTCAAGAAAAATGTAGTTCAAAATATCATATCCTTTCGCTGAGGGACAATGGCTGAGTTATTTTTCGCCGTTTATGCCGTCTGTCAGCCTGTGCTTCATGTGCATAAGCACGTCCTTTCGGGTAACTATGCCCGAAAACATTCCTCGGCTGTCGATAACAGGCACGAAGTTCTGCTCGATTATCCTGTTGAAGAGAGTGTCCATATCCGCATCAATGGTCACAGCCTCAAAACGGGTGTCGCTTACAAGGTCGGCAACGGTGTGACCGTTTGCGTCAGCGGCTTCAACACTGCCTGCGTCCAGCAGACGGTAGAGGAAATCACGCTCGCTGACTACTCCCAGATACATTCCCTCCCTGTCGATAACGGGAACGGCGGTGAAGCCGTGGGCGATAAATTCTTTCAGGCCCTCCTTTGCGGAAAGGTCGCCGTATATATAAGCCACCATACTCTTGGGCTTTAAAAGCATTGCTGTATTCATAATGATTCTCCGTTTCTTACCCCGTGATTTTTAGATGTCCTATTATCATATCTCGCTGTAGCCGTAAAGGGATATCTTCTCAAAGCCGTCCAGCAGAGTGTCAAGGTGGTCAAAGGCAAGGCTCGTTCCCCTTGCAACACATCTCAGTGGGTCATCGGCAGCATAGGTGTGTATCTTTGTCTCGCTTTCGATGAGCTTGTCCAGCCCGCCTATCAAAGCGCCCCCGCCTGTAAGGATTATTCCGCCCGAATGGATATCTCCCGCAAGCTCGGGGGGAGTCTGCTCCAGAACGCCCTTAATGGCATCCACAAGCTCGTCCGCTATGTCGATAATCGCCTTGTAAATGTCATAATCATTGAGCTTCAGCCTTGCGGGAAGCCCTGTTACAAGGTTCCTGCCCTTAACGTCCATCTCCCTGCTCCCGTCGGGGGAGAACACATTTGCCAGCGTTATCTTGGCATTTTCCGCCGTGCGCTCGCCGATAAGGATACGGTACTTGTTCTGCACGTATTTGATAATGGCAGCGTCTATCTTATTGCCCGCAAGCTTTACGGAGTTCTTGGCAACTATGCCGTTCATGGAAAGCACGGCGATATCGGTAGTTCCGCCGCCGATATCCACCACCATTCGTCCCCTTGCTTCCGAGATATCAGCACCTGCGCCCATAAGCGCCGCCACAGGCTCCTCGATAAGATATACCTTCTGCGCTCCTGCCTGACGGGCAGCCTCTATGACCGCCCTGCTCTCAACATCGGTGATAAGCGAGGGCACGCACATAACTATGCGGGGCATGAGCATCTGCCTGCCCGTAACACGGCGGATACACTCACGGACAAGCGTTTCGGTCATGTCATAGTCGGAGATAACGCCGTCGCACAAAGGGCGGATAACGGCTATATAATCGGGAGCCTTGCCTATCATCTTGTAGGCTTCCGTTCCCACCGCCATAATGTCCTCAGTCTTTTTATTGTACGCCACCACGGCAGGCTCGTAGAAAACCACGCCCTTGCCCCTGATGCTTATCATAATGTTGGCAGTGCCAAGATCTATTCCAATATCCATATGACCGACCATCTTTCAAATAATTTAGCAATGATATCACCAGCGCCACTCGGACATCATTTTCGCAAGCTTTGACTTTTCTCCGCCGCTCTTTCGTTTGAGCGCCTCGCCCGACACTCCCGCAGCGGTAAGGATAACGCCTGCCGCCAGCAGATATATCCACCAAGTCCTGCTGTTCCACAGCCTTGCCGTAAGGAAAAGAGCTTCCACAACAGCGGAGACCGCAGCCAGCGCAAACCACCTTTTCTGCCGCAGTGCAAAGGAGATAAAAAGTATCAGCACTATTGCCGCTCCGAGTATCACTGCGTCAGCCGCATAGCCCGACTTCATTGCAGAGACAAACAGCACTATCACGCATATAACCGCATCTGCAAAGGAGACCAAGTCTGCCCCGTCGCTGCCCTTGTAAATAAGCCTGATAAGCACCGCAAATGCCGCCGCAGGGATAATGTTCCACTCTGTCACGATGATCTCGGGGAGAGTAAGCACGGGCTGTGTCCACCAGAAGGGCATTATAACAAGTACCGCCAGCGTAAGGAAAAGCTTATTTACGGAAGCAGAGTTTTCTTTTCTCACAAGGTTCAGCAGTATAAGCCCCAGCATTCCTATGCCGAGCCATACGGCGTATTGTCCGCCGTCGCTCAGAAGAACTATCAGCTCGACCGCTGCGGTCACGGAAAAGAAATCAAAGGACTTACCTTCCCACAGCTTTTTCCTGAAAATAACTCTGCCGATAACAGAAGCGATGATCGCACCTATGAGAACATATATCCACGGCATTTGGCTATTATCGCTGAAATACGAGTATGTAAGAAAGTACCACGCCAGCATATCTATTGCCGCAAAAACGGAATTTTTCCGCATAACAGCCGTACCGCAGCCGAAAAGCATCAACAGCACTCCGCAGGGATAAAGCAGGCGGTCGCCCTCGCAGCCCTCATACATCAGCAGCACCGAATAAAGGGGCATGGCAGCCGCAAGGAAGCTTCCCCCACAGCTGTCGGCAGCAGAAAGGAAAGTGCTTTCGCCGAAAGTGCTTTCGCCGTTTTTGGGGAAGATATACACGCCGAACATAAGTATCATCAGCACCGCCGCAGCAACATAAGCGGCAATACCGCCGCTAATTCTGCCAAGCTCATAGCCCAGCGCACATATCATAAACAGGGCAAAAAAGCCGTAAGCGTCCGAATATTTTCTTTTCACATCATAGCCCCAGCCGATGACCGCATATACAGTCACCGCTGCCGCCGCTGCAATTATCGGCTTATGTGCCGCAAAGGGGTAAAGCAGGCATATCACGGGTATCCCCAGAGAAAATGCCTTTGAAAACCGCCTGAGTGGCTTTATCAGCACCGCTGCGCAGGCAGCAATGCAGTAGATAACAGCCGTCACAGCGTAAGCGTCATAATATCTGAACTCGCCCAGTACCTTGAACGGGTCATAGGCATATATGGGGTACGCCAGCGCCAGAAAAGCTATAGGCAGCATTACTGAAGCCTTTCCATTTCTGCCGCCAATGACTGCCGCAGCCGCTGTCATGAGCCACATTAAGAATATCACCGCCGCACTGTATTGGCTGATATTTACGGCAAACATACAGATAAGCTCCGCCGCAAAAACGGCTATGCCAAGGTTATTGACGTAAAAATACTTTTTGAGCGGTGAAAGCTCCGATATCGCATAATAAGCCAGCATAAGTGCGCCGAGAACGCAGAAAGCCGCTCCGTAAGGGGTTATTGTATGCACAAATGAAGCTGTTTCATACGCCAGCCAGCCGAATGTCACTGCCGACTGCACCTTTGCATATCCGCCGTTTCTCACGTTCACAAAGGCGGACTGCGCAAACATGACCGCCGCAGATATGAGCATGGTAAGCTCAAAGCCCTTAAATCCGCCGCCTATTATCTCGCAGAGCACCGCACCGATGATTATAACTGTTGATATTACTCTTGAAAAGCCGCTCAGCACTGCCCGCACATCTTCGCTGAAAAAGTTCATCATGCAGAGCAATGTAACCGCCGCCATTACCGCAGAAGCGCATATTATCCAGCCGTCCGCCGATGAGGGGGAAATTCCCCTTATCACGCCTGCCAGCAGATACACGCCAAAGGCAACCACCCCTGCGGAGGGCTGCCGTGACCTTGCCGCTCCCGCCATGAAAGATGCGGAGATAAGCACCGCAGGAAGCAAAAACCACAGGCTTCCGTCAGATATTATAAGCGAAACAGCCGCAAGAGACCATGTGCAGACGGTGGTAAAAAAGTGAAATTCCTCACCCACTGCGCCCATGAGCCGTTTTATCTTCGGCTCAAACAAGGTCATTGCAAGCAAAACTATGCCTGCAAGCACAGCTGCAAAGTCTGCGTATTCCCTAAACTGTATCATCAGCGACACAAAAGCTGCGCTGAGAGAAGCATATGCTATCCTTGAAAAGGACGTACTTTTATAAATATGTGTGCCCACGAAAAAGCAGCCCGAAAGCAGCAGGAACATGGTCATAAAGACCAGTGCGCAGCCTCCGCCGAAAAATGAGAACCGGCTGCCGAAAACGCCCAGCATTCCCCCTGCCGCCGCAGCCGCAGGCAGAAGCACGCTTCCCAGCACGAAAAACACCTTTCCCGCCGCTTCAAGCTTCAGCTTTCTTGCCGCAATAAGGTGCATGGCAAAAAACACAGCCGAAAAGCTTATAAGCACCGCCGATTTAAAGAAACTGTTCAGATTTCCCCATGCGGCAGCCGCAAAAACAAAGCCTGCCAGCGTGATGAACATTGCACCCAGAACCATTATCACAACGGAAGCATTGGTGCCGTTCTTGGGGGTCTCGGAATGGTCTGCGGGGGGTATATATGGCTGAGTCTTTTCCTCATGCACAGGTGCTTGGGGGGCGGCAAACATATTTGCATATGTATTTTCGGATATATTTTCATTTTCCGACTTTGAATGATTTGAAGTATTCAAAGAAGATTTCTCGCCCTGAGGAATTGCTGGCTTTTCAGGCTCATGTATATCCTGCTTATGAGAAACATCACTGTGAATGCCCTCCTGCCTGTCGGAAAGCTGCTTTCTGAGCCTTTTAAGCTCGGCAGCCTGACAGATGCAGACCACTCCCAGTATCAGCGGCGAAATGAGCCATATAAGTATGAATAAAACCAATATCTCCATATAATACCGTCCTTTGTGCCATGCCGAAAAAATGTCCTTATTTAATGCAGTACCTTAAAATATTATAACCTTTAGAACGGCTCATGTCAATAGCGTAGTGAAGCGGTGAACCTATTTGCGGGCAAAAATATAAGGTCGGCGCAGCTGTCTTTTCTAACGGTCATAGTATCAGTTACCTGCCACACCTAATACTAATCACCAATAATACTAATCTTCAATCAACCTACAGACAAATCCTCGGCTGAAATAAGCCC
>ERZ1026854.1717-NODE-1717-length-13398-cov-5.476654_pt1 | contig 13398 bp, 6 predicted proteins | sample MGYA00380157_ERZ1026854 | MGnify/ENA primary metagenome ERZ1026854 (study PRJEB33269, sample SAMEA4719793) | human gut metagenome | biome: human-associated habitat; feature: organic feature; material: feces | place: Cameroon | collected 2013-10 ...
GCTTGAGCGATATTTTTTTTGACGTGTATATACTAGCATCGCGGATACGCTTACGCATAATTCATTGTGGCATGCAGCCCTCAGATTTGCCGCAATAAGAGGTGATAGATGGGGCTTTTCTTCATCATTCCTCTTTATTTTGTCAAAAATAGGGGTGTTATTCATCTTTATTTTATCATTTTTGTGGTGTTTATTCCTCTTTATTTTATCAAAAACAGGGGTGCTATTCCTCTTTATTTTATCAAAAAGTTGTATCTTTGCACATAGATGTGCTGTCTTTCTTCAGCGATTTGAATAAAATAATAGAATTATGTATATACAACGAACGATAGACAAGTATCTTTTAGAGTGGAAGAATGCAACCACGCATAAACCTCTTTTGTTGCGAGGTGCAAGGCAGGTAGGCAAATCTTCAGCCATTAGGCAATTAGGAAGGACATTCAAATATTATATTGAGGTCAATTTCGAGAGTCGAGATGACTTCAAGGAGATATTTGAGCAGTTGAGCGATGTGCATGAGATAGCTAATCGCTTAGGACTGATATTCTCTAAGCCAATTGTGCCAGGTGAGACCTTGTTGTTCTTGGATGAAATACAGTCTTGTCCAGATGCTATCAAGAGACTTTGGTTTTTCAAGGAAGATTTCCCTGAACTTCACGTCGTGGCGGCAGGTTCATTATTGGAGTTCGCTCTGAAAGATCTATCTTCATTTGGGGTGGGGCGTATTCGTTCCCTTTTCATGTATCCTATGTCCTTTGACGAATTTCTTGTGGCGCAAGGTAAGGACGGACTCTTGACGGAAAAGCAAAATGCCGATTATGCTCATCCTCTGTTTGCTGCATTTCATAATGATTTGGTTCAACAATATCGCACATACCTTATGGTAGGTGGCATGCCAGAGTGTGTCAAGGCTTGGATTGAGACAAAGGATTATCACCAATGTCAGGCAGAACAGGAGGACATCCAGCAAACCTATTATGATGACTTCGCCAAATATGCCAATAAAGTCGATCCTATATTGCTTCGTAACACCCTGCAGAGTGTCATCTTGCAAATCGGTGGAAAGTTTATGTATAGTAAGGTGGAGGGTGGTTATCGAGCAGATGATGTGAAAAAAGCTTTGCAGATGCTTTGTGATGCAGGCATCGTGAAGCGTGTGAGCCATACTGCCGCTTATGGGCTCCCTTTAGGAAGTGAGGTCAACGATAAGTTTCGAAAGTACATCTATTTAGACAGTGGATTGCTGCTTAGCATCTTAAATATGGATTTTGGTGGTTCCCAACCTTTGACGGAGTTGATTTTGGCTGGTGCTGCCGACGACCTTGTCAACAAGGGCGGATTGGCTGAGATGATGCTGGGCTGGGAACTTGTGAAATACAGCAATCCTCGTTCGCAGCATGACTTGTATTATTGGGAGAATGTAGTAAACGGAACTTCTTCAGAGATAGATTATGTAATAGTTAGGAACATGAAAGTGATGCCTATAGAGTGTAAGGCTGGAACGAGCGGCAAGATGAAGAGTCTTCGCTTATTTATGCGCAACAAGCATTTGAATGATGCCTATAGGTGCTCGCTCGAAAACTTTGCCCTCTTAGAAAATCAAGATGTCCAAGATGACAATGCTGTTAGGCGAATCGCCATTAACCCATTGTATGCTATCTCGAATTTGTGCAAACAATAGCATAAAAATCTTATCAAATAGCCCAAATATGGCGATAGAGGTGCTAAATCTATGCTTTTTTATGAGATTTAGCACCGCTATCGCCACTTTTTGGTAAAATCAAACAGTCGGGACAAGAAAAAAGCAGAAAGCCCCCTCTTTTTTTATGAAAGCTGTTTTTGCATATTTATGCATTTTCCGGGCCTTTTTCAGAGCCATTTTAAAAGAGCCCAACTTACGATTTGAAAGTGCCCATTTGACGTCATCAAAGAGGCTCTTTGACGAGCTCATTAAGGCCCTTTGACAGCCTCAAAGAGGCTCTTTGACAAAACTACCCCTTTTTTAAGAGTTGTTAACAAAAATAATAAGTTGAAAGCCCCTTATTTTTGAAAACAGAAAGAAAAACTGGTATAAATGCTTACAATCGCGTTTTGGATATTTATTCATTCCTCCCTTTATTTTTGCATATTTATACGTTTCTTCGTATGAACAAGATATGGAAGAACAGGGTCGACTAGAAAGTTGTGGAATAAGGCCTTGAGTTTAGCCTCTTTCCCGTTTTTAAGACCGTCTCTTTAAGCTCCTGTATAATGTTAAAGACGAGGAAAGACGAGGGAAACGAGGGAAAACAAGAAAAAACGAGAAAAAAATAAGGAAAAACAAGAAAAACGAGGAAACCGAGAACAGACGGTTTCCTCGTTTTTCGCTTAGCGGGAGGTGTTTTTATTGTTGTCTTACAAGTTTCAGATCGGCAAGCAGCACGGCAGTCTCCTTTTCTTCTTTGGGTGCACCTTTGCGTTTCCATGCCACAATGAACCGCGTTGTCGCTGCTGTGGGCATATAGCCCACTTTTCTCAGTTTCGCCATCCGCTCACGCATCGCTGCCGAATATTCGGCAACAATCTTGCCTGAAAGAGTGTGCAAGGTGTCGTTGTCGCACGTCAAAGGGTCACCGCTTTGCAGGGTGAGCACATCGTTGTGGCAATGCTGGAAGAAACTGAGGTTCACGTCCTTGTGTGACATCTGAATGACGATCTCCGTCGGCATTCCGTAGGAACGGGTATCGGTGACGTGTGTAGCCGACTTGATGCTGTTGAAAGCCATGCCGTTGGTGTGTATGGACAGGTTCCGACGTGCGCGGGTCATTGCCACATAATAGCAACGCAGCCGTTCGGCAGTGGGTTCTTGCCGTCCGTCAACGAGCATGAACACGTTGTCAAACTCGCGTCCCTTGGCCTTGTGTATGGTCGACACGATAATCTCGTTGCCTGATGTGTCATGGAAGTCCTCCACTTTCGATTCGAACAGATATTCACCGAAGTCGCTGTAATATTTGTCCTTGTTTGTCTTCTCAAACAGTTCAACACATCTGCAGAGATAAGGGAGGGCTGTGCTCCGCTTGTATTTTGCAAAGGTCTTGTCTTTAGCCTCTGTCCACGCTTCCTCACTGATGACCGGCGACGTCTTGTGTCGGACGAGACATTTGGCGAAATATCTTACTTCCGCCAGGTTGCAGAACCGCAGGTCGCCCATCGTCTGTATGAGTTTGGCCACTATTCCCTGTCGGCGCAGCAACGCCACGACCGTCACAGCCTCCTCGTTGGTCTGGGTGAGCACGCATGTGGAGCCTTGCCGTTTGCTCGCCGTGATGTCAGACATTAACGGGTCATACATGTAGCGTGAGCCGTGGTGAGTTATGCGCACGGTGCCTTCCTCCTTGTTCATTGAGACGATGGGCGACTGCTTCAGTCGTCCACTGACAAGTTTCACAAACTCGTTGGCAGAATCGACAATCTTCCTCGCGCAGCGGTAGTTTTCGGTCATCTCCACAAAACGCCCGCCCTCTTCCCTGCTCAGGTTGTACATGTATTGTGGGTCGGCGTTGGCAAAAGAGAATATGCACTGGTCGTCATCGCCAACGGCAATGACACGCATGTCTTCGTTGCTGTGCATGAGTGCGCTCACCAGGCGGCATGAGTCGGCGTTCATGTCCTGTGCCTCGTCTATCACTAGCACGGTCTTGCCGATATGGCTTTGCTCCACCTCACCTGTTTCTATCATCTCGGCAGCCCTTGTCACCACGCTGTTCACGTCGTCAAGATTGCCTATGCGTCCGAGCAGTTCGAAGCAAAAGGAGTGGAACGTCATGATGTCGACAAAGTGTGCGGCGTTGCCGATGAGCTGCATGAGCCGCTGCTTGAACTCGGTGGCGGCAGCACGCGAGAAGGTGAGCATGAGCAGTTGCTCGTGCTTCACGTCTTCGAGCAACAGAAGCGAGGCCAGCTTGTGCACAAGCACGCGCGTCTTGCCGCTGCCCGGTCCTGCGGCCACCACGATGCAGCGTGATTCATGGTCGTTGATGATGGCTTTCTGTCTTTCCGAAAGGTCGTCGAACAGTTGCTTGAACTTTGCCGGACTGATGTTGCGTTCAATCTCCCTTGCGCGGTTGCCCTTGAAATATTTGTCAATGAACAGGCGGTAGTCCATATTGAAATAATCGTGCACATAGCGCAGGGCGGCATCATAGTTTTCTACCATCAGGTTGGCATATTCGCCGACGATGTGGATCTGCTGTATTTTCTGCTTGTAGAATTCGTTGAGCATGCGGTAGTCGTCCTGTTTGTAGCGCACGCGGTTGTCCATCTTTTTACGGTTTATGGTCATGGCGTTGTAGAGCACGAGAAACCCTCCCTCCAGTTTCAGGGCGCCAATCTTGGAGAGATACAGCAGAGCCTCCTCGATGTCTTCTATTTTCAACTCTTCGCCGCTGCTGAACAGCGAGCGTTCCGCGACATTGATGTCGTTGAGCAGCTCCACAACGGAGAAGTTGATCACGCCGTTCTTTGCTGCCTCGCCCTCTGCATTTGCAGCACGCGCGTAAAGCCATCCTATGGCAAAGCGGCAGATGTTGAGGCGCTTCTCAAAGCGTGCGAGCGTGCTCTTCATGTCTGCCTGACGGCTTATTATCAGGTTCTGAATGCTGTCTTCCTTCTTGCGCGTATAGTTTTTTACAACAAGGAAATAGAGAAGCGTGCGTATGTGCTTCTCTGTCGACTCTTCCAGTCCGTCGTGCACAGCCTTGTCGTTGAGCTGCTTGTAGGAGATGCGAAGCGCGTCGTCGGGGATGTTGCTCAGCACATACTGCTCCAGCTTAGCGAAACATTCGAGCTTCTGCATGGCCTTGCGCTCGTTGCCAACGTCCTGCATGAAGGCGGAGATGTCTTTAGTGTCGCCAAGAATGCCTTCCTGTCTCATGCGTCCTACAGCCGACACCACGTCGTGCTTGCTCAGACCGAGAATGTCGGCGAGGTAGTCGATACGCGACTCTGCCTCGGCATCCTGTGCGCGCGATATGTATTTCTGCGATATGAGCGACTTTATTATTCTCACCGCATTCTCCACTTCTTCTTTGTCGAAGAGCGACGACGAGGCGATGCGCTGACGGGCCTCGTCCATGTTGCGCACGGTGATGCCCGTGGCATAGACATGAGGCACGTTGTTGCCGCGCTCAATGTAGCCGCTTTGTTCCAGGGCGGCAAGGGCTGTCCGCACGCGTGTCTCTATGTCCGAGACCGAATCGTCCCATCCTGCCTGTCGGGCTATCTCAAGGGCTGAGCATTGCAGGCGCGGTTGGTTGTGCGTGGCTTTCTTCACGGCCTGCCACACCTGCTGTATCTCGCTGATGCTCAGCTTTGTCTGGTTGAGCAGAATGAAATGTTTGTCAAGGTCGTTGTCGGCGTAGAGCACAAAGCAGCGGGCCGACAGCGAAGGGTCGCGTCCGGCGCGTCCGGCTTCTTGCACATAGTTCTCGAGCGAGTCGGAAATGTCGTAGTGGACCACCAGCCCCACATCGCTCTTGTCCACGCCCATGCCGAATGCTGATGTGGCGACAATAATGTCTACCTCGCCCGACATGAAGGCGTTTTGGTTCTTGATCTTGTCATCGGGCGACATCTTGCCGTTGAACGGCAGAGCCTTCATGCCGTCGCGCGACAACCGGGATGCCAGTTCGATGGTGCGCTTGGTGCGCGACACATATATAATCGTGGGGCATAAGGTCTCGCCAAGCAACTCGCGCAGCCTGGCATACTTGTCATCATCGGTGTCGACATGTATAACCTTGTACTGGAGGTTCTTGCGCGATGCCGACGAGGCGAACAGCTCAAGGTCTGTGCCCAGCCAATGTCTGAAGTAGTCGCAGATGTCCTGCACCACTTTCTGTTTTGCCGTGGCCGTGAAACACGACACGGGCACGGTGCAGGAGCCTTGCTTGTGCTCCTGATATTTCTTTATGAATTTGCCGATGTAGAGATAGTCTACACGGAAGTCTTGTCCCCAGGCTGAGAAGCAGTGTGCCTCGTCAATGACGAACCTGACCACATGGCGAGCCATGAGTATGCGCTCGATGGTGTTGGACCGCAGCATCTCTGGCGAGATGTAGAGCAGTGAGGCATCGCCGTTCTGCACACGCTCGATGGCGAGCGAGCGCGATATGGGGTCGAGCAGACCGTTTATGGTCACGGCATCGGTAATGCCGCGTGCCTCAAGATTGTCTACCTGGTCTTTCATGAGCGACTGGAGCGGGGAGATGACCACCGTCAGGCCGTGAACAGAGCGTCCGTCCATGAGGGCGGGAAGCTGGAATGTGAGCGACTTGCCGCCGCCTGTGGGAAATATGGCAAGCAGCGACTTGCCGTCGGCCGCTGCCTGTGCCGCACGCTCCTGAAGCGGTTGCCCGTCGTAGGTGCGGAACGAAGAATAGCCAAAGTGTTGTTTCAGGTTCTGGTGAATGTCGAGGAAGGTGTTACAGTAGTCGCATCCGTCGGCACATCGCCGGTGGCGCAGCAGCAGCATGATGTGCTCCACTTCCGGATAGTTGTAGAGCACCCATCCTGGTGTGACGGAGCGATAGTCGTTGGTGTCGACAAGGGCGAGGGCGTATGCCAGTTCGCACGGATGCTTCATGGCCATGGTGACGATATCGGCATGGCCACAGATGCGCCCTGCAAATTGCTTCTTTATCTGTCGCTCAAGCATGGGGTAGTCAATGTCTTCACGGTCGTCTGGTCTGTTTGTCCGCAGCATGCGCAAGCCAAAGGCGTTGACCATTGAAAGGAACCCCTCAAATTCTTTTTCCTTGAAGAGCAAAGTGGCGAAAATGCTCTGTTCGTCTCTTGACAACATGTTCCATTGTGCTATCTCGTCGAACAGCAGGCTGCGGGCTTTCTTGCAGTCGTTCACCGGATTGTTAACATCGTCAGAGACCAGCTTGTCGTCCTTCACAAGCTTGTGGCAAGGCCTTGCCGCGAACAGTAACGGCGACATATAGAGGGTGTCGACAAGTAGCCACTGGCTTTTCTGTGCTGTGGTAAACGGCGGTTGGTCAAAAAGATATTTGGCATCATGATGCACGATGTTGTGCCCACATACATAGTCGATGTCTTGCAGAAAGGTTGCAAGCTCAGCCTTGTTTGCGTTGTGAAACAAGGCCCCGTCGTGCCGTAAGGAGCCAATGTCATGCACTTTATGGTCTTTCATTCCCACTTCGGCATCAACAAAGGCATAGTTGTCGGCATTGCGGTGTCGGGGCGTTGCGTCGACGACATCGGCAGTGTCGCTTGTGTTGTTGTCTGATGACTTGTTGCCAAAAAGAAAATCTAATATTGACATTTGTGGCTTCTTGCAGTGTTTGAGTGAGCAAATCTACAATATTTTATTCGAACGGCAAAATAAATGCCGCCTTTTCTTATGAAACCGTTGTCAGCGGTTCTTGACAAAGCAAGTTTTGGCGGCTTCGGGTGGTGCTTTAACACTAAACAAACTTTAAAAAACACGCTTTTAATCATTAATTTACATAATAAACAAACAAAAGTGGCTTATTTTGCCAAATTCTGACTAAATTTGCAGCTAAAAACAAAAAAGAACAGAAAAAATAATGCAGAAGAAAATATTATCTGTCGTGATGATGCTCTCGGCAATAGTGATGTGTTCCTCATGTCTGAGCAACAGCGATGTCGAATACGACTACAGCGATGACAGCGCCATATCGGCTTTCTCACTCGGAAACGTGCAGTATGTCGCAGGACAACACAAGGCCACGGGCAAGGACAGCATCGTGTCGAAAGATTTCAAATCGGTGAAATTTAGAATCGACCAGCTCGGCGGAAAAATATACAATGTCGACTCACTGCCCATGCAGGCATTGGCAGCAAAGGTGCTCTGCACACTGTCTACATACAACTCGGGTGTGGTGGGCTTGAAGAGTGCCACCAGCGACACGGTGAAATATTTCGCCTCTACCGACACCATCGACTTCACGACACCGCGTACATTCATTGTCTACAGCAACTCCGGACTGGGCTTCCGCCGCTACACCGTGTCGGTGAACGTGCATAAGCAAGACAGCGCCGCTTTCGTGTGGAAGCAGATGCCGTCGCTTCCCGAGGAGCTGAAGCAGATGAAGGGCTTGCGCATGACCGCAACCAAGAACGGGCTGCACATCGCAGCTACCGACGGCGCAGAGAGCTTCTACTATGTCGGCTCAAAAGACAACATGGCAGCGGCACACAAGACCGCCACATGGACATCAGCTCAGGAAGGTGCCAACGTGTGGAACACGCTCGTCGGAAACAACGCCAAGGGCTTTGTGGCCGGCAACGGCGGCGTGGCCGAGTTTGACGACAACTCCCTGCAGACAACCGCTTCTGCACACAACTTCAACACCCTGCTGGCTGCCACCTCGCAGCGTCTCTACGCCAACGTGGACGGAAAGGGGCTCATGTCGGCACCCGTGGACAACCTCACAACAGGTGCGTGGACAGCAGAACCCGTGTCTGAGGACGACAACATGGCACAGTTCCCGACCAAGGGGCTTGCCAGCGCCACCCTGCCCCTCCCGACCAACAGCGACAGCCGCTACGTCGTGGTCGTGGGCCATAACGACGGCGAGGCTTACAGCTCTGTGTGGACAAAGATTGAGGAAGACGGACAGAACAAGCAGCAGTGGATGCAATATTCCTATGACGACAACGACAACCGTCTGCCGGCGTTCGACAACCTGCAGATGGGCGTCTATAACGGACGGATAGTGGCTCTCGGCCATAACAACGGACAGCAGACAGCCAAGATGTATAGAAGCGAAGATCACGGACTGACATGGCAGGCCGACACCGTGGTGACCATGCCCGAGGGCATCAGCTCCAACGGCACACTGGCGTTTGCCGTCGACAGCGACAACTTCGTGTGGATTGTCTGCGGCGGCACCGGTCAGGTGTGGCGCGGAAGACAAAACTTCCTCGGCTGGGAGAAGAGAGAGGATGTCTTTGAAGAAAAGAAAAAGGCAAACTAAGGCTTGAAAGCAGGGTGGCAAAGAGGGGAGCTTGTTAAACGGGCACCTCTTTTTGACGTCTATATATATAATAAGGTGGAAAAGATGCGCTTCGCACAATGTTTAGGCTTGCTCATGGCCCTTGCGCTGCACACAGCAGACCTGAGGGCGCAGACCGACGACCAATATAAGATGGAGATTGGTGTCGGTGTGGGTCTTGTGTCTTATGAGGGCGACTATAACGGCGGCATCTTCAGCAACATGCAACCGGGCGCTTCTGTCATCTTAAGACGGATCTTCAACCCCTATATGGGTCTGCGCCTCGCAGCCACCTACGGCAAGCTCAAAGGCAACGCCAATGATGTGAAGACCTGGTTCCCTACCCTCTCGACAGGCTCAACGGGAAACGAGCGGAGCAGCTACGAGTTTAACAACTCGGTGTTCGACCTCAGCTTGACCTACGAATATAATTTCTGGCCCTACGGCACAGGCCACGACTATCGCGGTGCGAAGCGGTTCACACCGTTCGTCTTTGCGGGTCTTGGAGCTACCGTGGTGTCGGGAGGCGGAAAGACGGTGTTCACGGGCAATGTGCCCATGGGTCTGGGTGTAAAATATAAGGCTGCCGAGAGGCTTAACGTGGGTCTGGAGTGGGCTGTCCACTTCTCCCTCAGCGATGATCTCGACGGCTCCAAAGACCCTTACGGCGTGAAGAGCTCGGGTCTGTTTAAAAACACCGACTGCTATTCGGCGCTACAGCTGTCTGTGACCTACAGTTTCATGCCTAAATGTCGAACCTGTCATAACCAAGACGAGTGATGAGCTGCAAGGGCTCTCTTATCAAGCAACAAAACAAAAAAACGATATGACCACAACGGTAAACCCCACAACCATACCTCAGCACATTGCCATCATCATGGACGGCAACGGACGCTGGGCAGCAGAGCAAGGCAAGCCGCGAAGCTACGGACACCAAGCCGGAGTGGAGACGGTGAGACGCATAACGTCTGAGTGTACGCGCCTCGGCGTGAAGTGGCTCACGCTCTACACCTTCTCAACAGAAAACTGGAACAGACCTGCCGACGAGGTGGCTGCTCTCATGGGACTGGTGCTCTCTTCGCTTGAAGACGAGATCTTCATGAAGAACAACGTGCGGTTCCAGGTCATCGGCGACATTGAACGTCTGCCAGCGGCCGTGCAGCAGAAGCTCCAGGAGACCATCGACCACACGGCGAACAACTCGGCCATGACCATGGTGGTGGCGCTCAGCTACTCGTCGCGATGGGAGATAACAAACGCCGCGCGACGCATAGCACAACAGGTGAAGGACGGGGCTTTGACGCCTGACGACATTACGGAGCAGACGCTCTCTGACAACATGACGACGGCAAACATGCCTGACCCTGACCTGCTCATAAGAACGGGTGGCGAGATCCGAATAAGCAACTATCTGCTCTGGCAGATCGCCTACAGCGAGCTCTATTTCTGCGACACCTTCTGGCCCGACTTCGACGAAGAAGACCTGCATAAAGCTATCGCCAGCTACCAGCAACGCCAACGCCGCTTCGGAAAAACCGAACAGCAGGTGGAGGAAGAAGATTTAAAGGTAAAAAAAGCTGACGCTTTTTAAGGGAAAAGTGAAAAGGGAAAAGTGAAAAATCCTATAGCTTTTTCTAAAGGGAAAAAGGGTATAACAGCAAAACTGCAACAAAGCAAAACTGCAACAAAGCAACAACAGCAAACAACAATAAACAAAACATGAACATCAAGAAACTGCTCATAGCTCTCCTCGCCATCATCTGCTCAGCGGCGGTGAAGGCACAGGACAAGGTTGTCTATCCCGACATCTCTTATGCCGGCTCGCCACGCACGCTGACCATCGGCGCAATAAACGTGACGGGTGCAGAGGGTTATGAGGACTACATGCTCACAGGCATCTCCGGACTGACAGTGGGCGAAGACATAACACTCCCCGGCAACGAGATCACCAACGCGGTGAAGAACTACTGGAAGTATGGCCTGTTCTCAGACGTGAGCATCGTGGCCGACTCGGTCATCGGCAGCAAGGTGTACCTCAACATTCATCTGCGCATGAGACCGCGTGTGTCGACAATCAATTATGTGGGTCTGAAAAAATCGGAGCGCACCGACATGGAGGAGAAACTGGGCCTCTTGAAGGGTGCTCAGATCACACCTAACATGATTGACCGCGCCAAGATTCTTGCCAAGAAATATTTCGATGACAAGGGCTTCAAGAACGCCGACATACAGATCCGTGAGCGCGACGACGTGGCAAACAAGAACCAGGTTATCCTTGATGTTATCATCGACAAGAAGCAGAAGATGAAGGTCCGCAAGATCTACATCGAGGGCAACAAAGCGCTGAAAAACAGCAAGATAAAGGGCGGCCTGTTCAAGAAGGGTGCCTTCGCAAAGACCCATGAGGCAGGAACGCTCGCTTCGTTCCTCAAGGCGAAGAAGTTTACACCCGAGCGTTGGAAGGCCGACAAGCAGAAGCTCATCGACAAGTATAACGAGTATGGCTACCGCGACGCTGCCATCATCAGCGACAGCGTGTGGAACGTCGACGACAAGCACGTCAGCATTCGCCTGAAGGTGGACGAGGGCAAGAAATATTATATACGCAACATAACATGGGTGGGCAACACCATCTACCCGTCCGACTACCTGAACCAGGTGCTCGGCATGAAGAAGGGCGACGTCTACAACCAGAAGCTCATGAACAAACGTCTCACCGAAGACGATGATGCCGTGGGCAACAACTACTGGAACAACGGTTACCTCTTCTACTCGCTGCAGCCTACAGAGATCAACATCGTGGGCGACAGCATTGACCTCGAGATGCGCATAACAGAGGGCACACAGGCTCACATCAACCATGTGCGCATAAACGGTAACGACCGCCTCTATGAGAACGTGGTGCGCCGTGAGCTCCGCACAAAGCCGGGCGACCTCTTCTCGAAGGATGCCCTGCAGCGTTCGGCGCGTGAGCTCGCATCAATGGGCCACTTCGACCCGGAGAAGGTGAACCCCGACGTGAAGCCCGATCCAGAGAACGGAACGGTGGACATCAACTGGGGGCTGGAGCAGAAGTCGAACGACCAGATTGAGTTCTCGCTCGGATGGGGACAGACAGGTGTCATCGGACGTGTGGGCTTGAAGCTCAACAACTTCTCTATGCGTAACCTCTTCAACAAGAACAAGGAGCACCGTGGAATATTGCCCATCGGCGACGGCGAGGTGCTGTCGCTCGGAGCACAGACCAACGGTACCTACTATCAGTCGTATAACGCCTCTTACTCAACCAACTGGTTCGGTGGAAAGCGACCAATCCAGTTCTCTGTAAGCGCATTCTTCTCGAAGCAGACCGACGTGTCGAGCAACTATTACAACTCGGGATATTATAACAACTATTATAATTATCTCTACGGCTACGGCAACTACGGCTACAACAACTACGAGAACTATTACGACCCCGACAAGTATGTGAAGCTCTTCGGCGCTTCTCTTGGATGGGGTAAGCGTCTGCGCTGGCCTGACGACTACTTCCAGCTCTCGCTCCAGCTGTCGTACACACGTTACATGCTGAAGAACTGGCAGTACTTCCTCATGACCAACGGCAACTCTAACAACCTGAACCTCAGCATCGCCATCAGCCGCACGTCTACCGACAACCAGCTGTTCCCGCGTCGCGGTTCAGAGTTCACAGCCTCTGTGACCCTCACACCGCCATGGTCAAAGTGGGATGGCAAGGACTACAAGAACCTGGCAACAGACCGCAACTCATCGCTCTATGAGCGCGAGCAGCAGGAGAAATATCGCTGGGTGGAGTATCACAAGTGGAAGTTTAAGGGCAAGACCTACACCGCGCTCACCAGCGGACAGAAATGTTTCGTGCTCATGACGCGCGTCGAGTTTGGTCTGCTCGGTTCATACAACAAGTATAAGAAGTCGCCGTTCGAGACCTTCTACATGGGTGGTGACGGCATGAGTGGCTACTCGACAAGCTACGCTGAGGAGACCATCGGTCTGCGTGGTTACGAGAACGGCTCGCTCACACCTTACGGTGCCGAGGGCTATGCCTACGACCGCATGTCGCTGGAGCTCCGCTATCCGTTCCTCTTGGGCAACACCACGATCTATGGTCTCGCCTTCCTTGAGGGTGGTAACGCATGGAGCGACACCAAAAGCTTCAACCCCTTCAACATGAAGCGTTCGGCTGGTGTGGGTGTACGTATCTTCCTCCCGATGGTCGGACTCATGGGTATCGACTGGGCTTACGGTTTCGACAAACCGTTTGCAGGCTACGCAAAGGGCGGCAGCAACTTCCATTTCATACTCGGACAGGAGTTCTAAAGCCCCACCTCAGCCCCACCCCCTCGCCACGCAG
>ERZ1026854.1720-NODE-1720-length-13381-cov-8.042548_pt1 | contig 13381 bp, 9 predicted proteins | sample MGYA00380157_ERZ1026854 | MGnify/ENA primary metagenome ERZ1026854 (study PRJEB33269, sample SAMEA4719793) | human gut metagenome | biome: human-associated habitat; feature: organic feature; material: feces | place: Cameroon | collected 2013-10 ...
CGAACTTTTTTCCGATAGGAGAAGGGTTCGGATTTTTTGTATTCTTTGGAAAACAAAACGAATCCATTGCGTCCATCGAAAAACGTCCTAGACCTTATCATAAGAAAGCACGACAGACCATTGTGAGAGTGCCGTAAGGCAGAAAGGACACAAACATGAAGTACGATGAAAGAATCTGCAAATTCAATATGGACACCGGCTGCGTGGAGCTGCTGCTCCGGGATGGCAGAAAGGTTTCTATCGACTGCACCGGGGTAGAAGATGCGCTGGATGTGACCATAGCGCAGAGGTCAGAACTTGATTATCTTATCTATAATGACCAACTGGGCTATGCGGATTTGATTCTGAATGGTGATCCGGAGGAATATTTAAAGAATGTGGCTGGGAGCCATGGGTTAGAGGATTAAGGAACGCGGCTTTCTATTGATGCTATGCAACGCCGATAGAAAGCCGCGCCCTTTTGCACACAAAAATATCCCTGCGGACGCTCCATGCGCGCAGGGGTATTTTTGTGTTTGTTCTGGTCGTTTTTACATCTTCTGGATGATGCCACCAAGCCAGCGGCACATGGTATCTCCCGCCTGATTTGCGATTTCCAGCACACGGGCATGGCTGTGCTTCACGGTTTGGATACCGGTGGCCATATGTGATGCAGCTGACCGCAAGAACCTTCATCCCCATATAGTTGCAGACCATCGTCTCCGGTACGGTGCTCATGCCCACGGCATCGGCACCCATGCCTGCAAAGGCGCGGATCTCCGCTGCGGTCTCATAGCAGGGACCCATAAATCCCAGATAGACGCCCTCCTTGTAGGCAACGCCCATTTCCTCAGCGGTGTGCTTGGCAAGCTCCAGCAGTTCAAGACTGTAGGGCTCGGTCATATCCGGGAAGCGGGGACCAAAGCGTTCATCGTTGGGTCCGATGAGGGGATTCGTGCCCATCATGTTGATGAAGTCGGTGATGAGCATCAGGGTGCCCGGAGCAAAGTCCCGATTGATGCCGCCGCAGGCGTTAGTCAGCACCACCTGTTCCACGCCCAGCAGCTTGAGGACATAGAAGGGATAGCAGACCTCCTTCATGCTGTAGCCCTCATAAAAGTGGAAGCGGCCTTCCAAGACGTAGACTTCTTTTTCACCCAGCTTGCCTGCCAGCAAAGCGCCGTTGTGCCCTGCTACTGTGGACACCGGGAAGTTTGGGATGTCCTTGTAGGGCAGCTCCTCCGTGTCGGTAAAATCTGCGGTCAGGTTTCCCAGCCCGGACCCCAGCACCACCGCCACCTTTGGGCGTTTGGTGATGTGTGCCTTGATGTACTCTGCACTTTCCAGTGCTTTTTCATAAAGATGCTCCATAGTGTATTCTCCTTTATTTCATGTGAGATCGTTAAACAAGATGGAACAGCAGCATTTGCCGCTTCCAAAGGTGAATGCTGTCAGTGACGAAAATCGAGACGAATATGATATGGATTCTCCCAGGCATACGCAAACGCGAACTTGTGTTGAAGCGGTCACTGGTGCTTTTCCCGGTATTCGCCCGGCGTAAGGCACACACGGGCTTTGAACACCCGGGAAAAGTGGCTGGGAGAAGAAAACCCAAGATAAGAACTGATGGCCGTGATGGGCTTATCGGAATAGCGGAGGAGGCGTTTCGCTTCCTCCGTTTTTTCTTTCAGGATGAAGTCCGTCAGGCTTTCGCCGGTTTCTTCCTTGAATTTTCGGGAGAGGTAGGGGCGGCTCATGAACAAGGCCTCTGCCATTTTTTCCACGGTGATGGGTTCTGAGATATGGTGCCGGATGTAGTTCGTCACCTCGATTATCAGCTTGGAGGTACAGCTCCCCCTCTGCAGACGCTGCACCCGCTCGGTATAATCCAAAACCATACGGTACTGGAGGTTCGTAATGTTTGCCAAGGTGGTCAGAAGCTCGCATTGCTGGATGTAGGAGTCGCTGAGGGAGAAGGCTTCCTCTGCTTCCATGCCGCCCTGAATGGCCGCCCGGGAAATGAGGGTGACGGACACCAAAAAGATATTCTTCCGCTGCCGCAGCTGCTCCTCGGCCAGAATGCCGCCCCGGATGGCAGGTGCATGGGCAATCCATTCCCGGAGGGCGGCGGTATCACCTTTGCGCACCATGCGCAGCATCTCCTGTTCCAGGTCGTAGGTGTTGTGAAGGCTTTGGGCAGTTTCTGCCGGAGAGGACAGCTTTTGTGCTGCCTGCTGCTGCTCCTGCCGCCGGATCATCTGCTCCTGTTCGGCATCGTAGATGGAAATATCCTTGAGGGAGAGTTTTTCTCCATTCAGCACATGGTTGAGGGTGCACAGCATCTGCAAAACGCTTTCCACAGGCATACGGATGATGCTTTTCATGCCGGTGACAAAGTCCTTCAGGTCGTCCGGCGGCACGTCTGCCCGGAAGGCCAGCTCCCGCAGCTCCTGCTCGCTTTCCTCGGTCTGCCGTGTGGGGCCGATGACGATGCGTGTGCTGCCGGAATTGACGATGCCGTAGTAGTGGAAGTGCCGGGTGGTCACATAGCCCACATGGGACTGCATGGCAAAAATTTCGTTCTGGTACACCAGCATGGGGTCCCGGGGCAGCCGGATCTGAGAATAGTAAAAGGTCAGCTGTCGGCCTTCAAAGATGCGGATGGGGATACCGGAAAGGTTGCCGATGGTGGTGCAAAGATAGCGCAGATCGATGGATCCCATATAGATTCCTCCGTTTGGATACCATTATACTATAATGGTTACAAAAGTGCAAGAAAAGCCGCTTTCTGCTGTGCTATACTTCCACTATAAAGTACCGGAATGCGAAAACTTTCATAAAAAACCACAATCAGGAGGAACTTGTCATGAAAACGGCTTCGCTGCTCGCGCGCCCGCTGTTCCAAAGCAGGGTCAACTCGGTCAATGTCAGCCCCAAAGAAAAGTGGCTGGGCTATCTCTTGGGTCCGGCGGGAGCGCTGCTGCTCAACGCTGTGCTGGCCACTTACCTGAACGTCTACTACACGGATGTTCTGAAGCTGACCCATGTCTGGGGCGGGGCGTTTCTGGTGATCTTCCCCATCGTTTCCAAGATCATCGATGCCATCACCAACGTGGTCATGGGCTATGTCATCGACCGCACCCACACCCCGGCAGGTAAGGCCCGGCCATGGCTGCTGCTTTCTGCGCCGCTGCTGGCGGTCACGGGCATTCTGCTGTTTACGGTGCCCAGCGGCAGCGAGACCGTGCAGGTGGTCTGGGTCATGGTCAGCTACAATCTGTTCTACTCCTTTGCCTACACCATCTTCAATATGAGCCATAACCTGATGGTGCCCCTGTCCACCCGGGATACCACCCAGCGGGGCGGTTTGTCGGTGTTCAACCAGATCGCCACCATTATGATGAGCGGCATTCTGGTAGCACTGGTGTTCCCCATGGCCATTATGCCCATGATCGGCGTGGATCAGGGCAAATGGATCGCTCTGATGAGTGCTCTTTCCATTCTGGCACTGCCGCTGACGCTGCTGGAATACTACTTCACCAAGGAGCGTGTCACGCTGGAGGAGCACAGCGCAGGCATTGAAAAGACGGTGTCCTTCCCAAAGCAGCTCAAAGCCATCTTTACCGACAAGTACATGCTGCTCATCTATGCCTACTTTCTCATCTACACCGCCGGGTCGTCCATCAAAAACATCAGCCTTGTCTATTTCTGCAACTATGTGCTGGGCACCTACAACGACGGCATCACCCAGACCATGCTTTCCGTTATCGGCGGCATTCCCATGGGCATCGGGATCTTTGCCGTTTGGCCCCTGGCAAAGAAATTCGGCAAGCGGAACGTGACGCTGGCAGGCTTTGTCCTCTATGCCATCGGTGGTGCCATCTGCTGGGCGTTCCCCACAAACATGACCATCATGCTGGTGGGACAGTTCATTAAAAATATTGGCGGTCTGCCCTGCTCCTATGTGTTCATGGCACTGTTCGCCGATGTGCTGGACCATCTGGAGTGGAAGACCGGATTCCGTTCGGATGGCGTGGCCATGAGTATGTATAACATCATCGCCGTTGCCATGGTAGGCATCTGCACTGGGGTGTTCAACGGTTTTCTGAGTCACGCAGGCTATATTGCCCCGGAGATCGTGAACGGTGTCACCGTGGCTGCCGCTCAGTCCGAGACGGTCAAGGGCGTCATTACCTTCGGCTTTGTGGGGCTGGAGGTATTTACCGGCGTGATCTTGGCGGTGCTGCTGGTGTTCCTCAATGTGGAAAATGACATTGAAAAGAAGCAGGCAGAGATCAAGGCAAGAAAGGAGAATTGAGAATGCAGGCAATCCGACTGAAAACGGAGCATTTGTTTGACCCCATAGGTGTGGACTTTACTGCACCCCGGCTTTATTGGAACTGCGATGGCGGCAAAAAGCAGACTGCCTATCAGATCGTTGCGGCCGATGACAGCGGCAGCGTCCTCTGGGACAGCGGCAGGGTGGAAAGTGCTGCCATGTGCGTAAAATGGGGCGGCACTCCTATGCCGCCGAAAACGAAAGTCCTTTGGAAAGTACGGCTCTGGGATGAGGAGAACGCAGCAGGCGATTGGAGCAAAGCATCCTTTGAGACCGGCATCGGTGCATGGAGTGCCAAGTGGGTCACCGGGGATTACAAGGTCAACAAAAAAGAACGCTATCCAGTGGACTGCTTCCGCAAGGATTTTCACACCACCAATGTAAAGAAGGCCCGGCTGTACATCACCGCCTGCGGCCTGTATGAAGCCAGCCTCAACGGGCAGCGGGTAGGGGATTTTGTCCGCGCTCCCGGCATTACGGATTACCGCAAGCGCGTACAGTACCAGACCTATGATGTGACCACCATGCTGCAAAAGGGCGAAAACACCCTGACCGTGCAGCTCGCTGACGGGTGGTATCGCGGCAGCTGCGGTGCGTGGGGGCTGAAAAACCAGTACGGCACCGAAACAAAGCTGCTGGCACAGCTGGAGCTGACCCATGCCGATGGCAATGTACAGACCATCGTCACCGATGAAAGCTGGGATTGGAGCAATGACGGCTCTATCCGTTTTGCCGACAACAAGGACGGCGAAGAGGTCAACGCACAGAAAGAACCCTCCTATTCCGGCAAGGCAAAGATCACGAACCATCCTGTCACGCCGACTGCATCCAATAACGTTCCGGTGACAGAACACGAGCGCTTGAAGCCTGTCTGCATCACCACGCCCTCCGGCAAAACGGTGTTGGACTTTGGGCAGAACATCGCAGGCTATGCGGAATTTACCGTAGCGGCTCATGCCGGGCAAACGCTCAAACTGCGGTTCGGGGAACTGCTGGACGCAGACGGCGAGTTCACCCAGAAGAATATCCAGTGCTCCAATAAGAGCATCACCACACCCCTGCAGCAGGTAGTTTACACCTGCAGGGAGGGGGAAAACCACTACAAGACCACCTTTGCCATCTTTGGCTTCCAGTACATTCTGGTGGAAACAGAGGTACCCTTCCAGCCAGAGGACTTTACCGCTATTGCGGTATGCAGGACATCATTGCAGGCCCCAAGACAGTCTTTGTCACCGGCGCTACCGGCACCATGGGACAGGAGACGGTCAAGCAGCTGCTGGCACGCAGCCCCCGCTTCAAGGTGCGTGTGCTGGCGCGTCCCAGCGATAAAAACCGCGCCCTGCTGAAAAAGATGGCCCACCCCATGCTGGAAGTGGTCTGGGGCGATATGGCAGACTTTGCCTGCGTCCAGCGCTGCGTAGCTGGCGCAGACTATGTGCTGCACATTGGTGCCATGGTCTCCCCGGCGGCGGATAAGTACCCGGAAAAGACCCTGTACACCAACATCGGCTCCACTCTTGCCATCATCAAGGCTATTCAGGAGCAGTCCAATGCCGATGATATCCACCTTGTCTATGTGGGTACGGTGGCAGAGACCGGCGACCGCCAGTACCCGGTGCAGATGGGACGCTGCGGCGACCCCATCAACCCCTCCATCCACGATTACTACGCCATCAGCAAGGTGTTCAGCGAGTTTGCCGTGTTTGAAAGCGGCCTGAAGCACTGGGTCTCCATCCGGCAGACTGGACAGTACCCCACCAACGAGGGTGCAGGGGAGGAGCCCATCATCTTCCACCAGCCGCCCAACAACGTGCTGGAGTGGTCCACCTCCATTGAAAGCGGCATCTGCATGGCCAATATCTGCGAAAACTGGGTGCCGGAAAGCTTCTGGCGCAAGGCCTATAACCTCAGCTCCGGCAAGGGCTGGCGCTTTACCTGCTGGGAGTTCACCAACCTGATGATGGAGGGCATGGGCATGACCTTTGCCGACACGCAGGACCCCCGCCGGATGGCACAGTATAACTTCCACGGCCACTATTTCAGCGATGCCGATGCCTTGAACGACATCCTGCACTTCCGCTGCATCGACCCCAAGACCTACCAGCAGGGCATCGTGGACAGCATGAAGGCCATGATGCAGAACCCCATGATCGCCGCCATGATCCCCGGCGCAGAAGCTATGAAGGCACAGAATGTGCAGATCGGCCACAAGCGCATGGGCTACGACTGGATGATGGAAAACAACGAGACCGACTGGATCAACGCTTTCTTTGGCTCCAAGGAAGAAGCCGAGGCCATTCCCAGCTTGGAAGAGGGCTACAAGCTGTTCCACCCCAGTGAGGAGGAGCAGAAGCTGGATCACGGCTACGATGAGAGCAAAGATTTTGAAACGCTGGACCTCGCGGACATGAAAAAGGCTGCTGCTTTCCGCGGCGGCGAGGTAGTCAGCGACAAGCTGGAAAGCGTCTATAAGCCGCTGGTCTGGAAGTGCGCCTTCGGTCACACCTTCAAGGCAACCCCCAACACGGTGCTGCGGGGCGGCCACTGGTGCCCGGAGTGCCAGCGCAGCGAGTGGCACTATGCCGAGATCGCCCGCAAGAACCCCTTCTACGCACAGGTCTGGAAGCCCATCCACGGCGATAAGCACGATTACCACATCCCCATGGCATACAGTGCCTTTGACATCACCAAGAAGCTGAAAGAAGAACTCGACATCGAAGATTAAGGAGTACGCCCATGTTACTGGAAAATAAAGTTGCAGTTGTCACCGGCGGCAGCCGTGGCATCGGTCTTGCGACCGTCAAGGCCTTTTTGCAGGAGGGCGCATCGGTGGTGCTGTGCGCCAGCCGTCAGGAGACCGCCGACCACGCGGTGGCCGAGCTGAAAGCCGAGCTGCCGGATGCTGTGGTGGAGGGCATCTGCCCCAACCTTGCCGATGCCGCTGCCGTGCAGGCTGCTATGGACGCCGTTGCCGCAAAGTACGGCAAGATCGACATTCTGGTGAACAACGCCGGTATGTCGGAAAGCACCCCCTTTGCAAGCTATACCCCGGAACTGTTTGATAAGACCATGGATCTGAACGTCAAGGGCGTGTTCAACTGCGCCCATGCCGCCGCCAAGTGGATGGCAGAGCAGCACAGCGGCGTCATCCTGAACGTCTCCTCGGTGGTGTCCATTACCGGACAGGTCAGCGGCGTGGCTTATCCCACCTCCAAGTTTGCGGTCAACGGCTTTACCCTGACCCTTGCCCGGGAGCTTGGCCCGCAGGGCATCCGGGTCAACGCCGTTGCCCCCGGCATTACCGAGACCGACATGATGAAAGCCGTGCCCAAGGAGATCCTTGATCCCCTCGTTGCACAGATCCCCCTGCGCCGTCTGGGTCAGCCGGAGGACATCGCCAATGCACTGGTGTTCCTTGCCTCGGAGAAGGCATCCTACATCACCGGCGTTGTACTGAGCGTGGACGGCTTGGCAAGAGTCTAACTGCCTTTTGACATTTTCTCCTTCATTTTCTTCTCTTTATCCGGCTGTTTCTGCCCCAAAAGGACGGGAACAGCCGGACTTTTTATTGCACGGCGCAGCCCGGTATGGTACAGTTATATAGAATAGAACAGAGGAAGGTGAAAAACATGGAGCAGTATCAGAGCATTTGTCAGCACCTGTACGAGGCTACCCAGATCCCGGCGCTTCTGGTGGCGCAGGACGGTCATGTGGTGGCGGAGTGGTCCCGCTTTTCCAAAACGCCGGTGCCGGAATACGGCTTCAAGATGGCGGTGCAGGATTTTGAGCTGCAAAAGCGGGATGCACTGCACCCGACCATTTTCCACATCAAGCCCGGCTATCTGTTCGCGGTGGCAAAGCTGGATGCGCAGCTGTACTGGGTCACGGGGCTGGTGTCTCCGGTGCATCGCAGCTATGAGGAAATTTTTGCCGCCTACGGGCAGGAAAGTCTGTTCACCCCGGAAGCGCTGCGCACGCTTGCCACCGGGCTGCTCAACTCTCCGCTGGTCACCCTTTCGCAGTTGAAAAGCACGGTCTGCCTTTTGTTGTGCCTTGTGCACGGCACCATGATCCCGGAGGAGAATATTCTGCTGTGCAACGATGAAGACCGTCTGCCCATCGGACAGCCGTTTCAGGCGGCGCTGTTCCAGATACGGGAAACCCCGGAGGCTCATGTTACCACCCGGCTGGAGGACCGCATCGCCGCGCTGGTTGCAGCAGGAAACGTGAAGGAGCTTGCCCGGTATATGCGCAAGCCGGAGCAGGGACAAAACGGAAAAATGTCGGATGACCCCCTGCGGCAGATGAAGTACCATTTTGTGGGGTTTGCCGTGATCGTGTCCCGTGCCGCCATCAAGGGCGGCATGGACGAGGAAGAAGCGCTGACCCTCAGCGACCTTTACTGTCAGCGGATGGACGTGATGACCCAAGCCATCGACATCCTGCGCACCTTCTATGATATGAGCATGGATTTCTGCCGCAAGGTGCAGCAGGGCAAGCAGGGCAGCTACTCGCCCACGGTGCAAAAGTGCCTACACTACATCTCCCGCCACCTGCACGAGAACATCCGCGCCGAACACCTTGCCCTGCTGACCGGGCTCAGCTCCAAGACCGTGGCAGAGCGCTTCCGGCAGGAGACGGGCTATTCCATCCCGGATTATCTCCATGCGCAGCGGGTGGAGGAGGCAAAGTATCTTTTGCGGTACACCGAGTATTCGCTGGCGGAAATTTCCGGCATCCTCAACTATGCCTCCCAGAGTTATTTTACCAAGATCTTCCGAGACCGCACCGGACAGACCCCGCAGCAGTACCGGGACTGCCCGCAGGAACTGACAAATACATAAGGTGATATCCCAGAGATGCGGGACGGTTTGTTCCGCATTTTTTTATAAACTTCTTTTTATTGATATACCCGCCCGCCTTTCCTTTGTTATAGTAAGGCTACCATCCGCTGATTCACCAAAAGAATGAAGGAAAGGCAAGGAATTTGTAGTGAAAGAGCGTAACGAAAAGCGCCCGCCCCGCAAAAAGGGCATCGTTCCCATTGCGGTGCTGCTGACCATCGGTCTCGTGGTCAACATCGCCTGCGGAATCTTCTATTCCGCCATCACCCCGTTTATGACCGCAAACTTCAACCCGCTGCTGACGGGTCAGAAGCAGGTGACCACCGGCCAGAGCCTGACCGTGGAGCAGGCGGCAGAGCAGAGCCGCGCCATGGCACAGGAGCTGGTGCAGGAAGGCGCTGTTCTGCTGAAGGATCAGAACAACGCCCTGCCGCTGGCAGAGGGCACCGCCGTCAACCTGTTCGGCTACGGCTCCGTGGACCCCATCTACGGCGGCAGCGGCTCCGGCGCAAGCGACACCTCCTCCAACATTGACCTCGTTACCGGCCTGACCAACGCCGGGTTCACGGTCAATCAGGAGCTGGTGGATTTCTACAAGAAGTCCGGTGTCAGCCGTGCAGCCCAGAAGGGCTTTGAAGGCTCCAACTTCACCCCCGCCGAGGTGCCCGCAGCCCAGTACACCGACACGCTGCTGCAAAATGCCAAGGCTTTCTCGGATGTGGCCATCGTCACCATCTCCCGCGTGGGCGGCGAGGGCGGCGACCTGCCGCAGGATATGTACGCCGCCGGTTACAGCAAGACCGATGACGGCAGACATTATCTGGAGCTGACGCAGGACGAAGAGGACCTGCTGGCGCTCATCAAGGCACAGGGCTTTAGCAAGGTGATCGTGCTCGTCAACTCCTCCAACGCCATGGAGCTGGGCTTCTTGGAGGATGACTCCATTGACGCCGCTCTGTGGATCGGCAGCCTTGGCTCCACCGGCTTCAACGCCGTGGGCGAGATTTTGTCCGGCAAGGTGAACCCCTCCGGCCGCCTGTCGGATACCTACGCCTACGACCTGACCACCGCTCCGGCTTACTGGAACGCAGGCGATTTTACTTACGCAAACCTCAAGCACCACTATGTGGAGTACGCCGAGGGCATCTATGTGGGTTACCGCTTCTACGAGACCCGCTATGTGGACAACACCACCGGCCTGTGCGATGAAGCCGCTTACGCAAAGGCAGTGCAGTACCCCTTCGGTTACGGCCTGTCCTACACCACCTTTGAGCAGTCCATCGCCGACTACAAGACCACCGACAGAGCCATCGAGATGACCGTGGAGGTCAAGAACACCGGCGCTGTGGCTGGCAAGGATGTGGTGCAGGTCTACTACACCGCACCCTATACCATCGGCGGCATTGAAAAATCTCATGTGGTGCTGGCAGGTTTTGCAAAGACTGGCCTGCTGCAGCCCGGCGCTTCCGAGAAGGTGACCGTCACCTTTGCCCCGGAGGATATGGCTTCCTACGATGAGACCGGCGCAAAGGCTTACGTTCTGGAAGCCGGTACCTACCAGATCAAGCTGATGAACAACGCCCACGACGTGATCGACCAGCGGGAGTATGAAGTGCCCGCCACCATCACTTACAGCGGCGATAACGCCCGCAGTACCGACCTTGTGGCTGCCACCAACGAGTTTGAGGATGTGGCACAGGGCCAGATCAAGCAGTACGTCTCCCGCGCGGACTGGGAGGGCACTCTGCCCACCACCCGCACCGACGGCAAGACTGCCAGCGCAGAGACCGTTGCCGCCAAGGAGAACACCCCTGTCTACGAGAATAACGACAGCGACCAGCCCATTACCATTGCCGACCACGGCTTGACTTTGGAGGATATGACCGGGCTGGATTACGATGACCCCAAGTGGAACGACCTGCTGGAGCAGCTCAGCGTGGACGACATGACCAACATGATCTCCAATGGCGGCTGGTCTACCCCGGAAGTTGCCAGCGTGGGCAAGCCCGCCACCAATGATCTGGACGGCCCTGCCGGCATCAACAGTCTGGTCAGCAGCCTGAAGGGCGTTTCCTTCCCCAGCGAGGTCATCGTGGGTTCCAGCTGGAACACCGACCTTGCCCAGCGCTTTGGCACCGCCTTTGGCGCCGAGGCCGCCGCAAACCATGTGGTGGGTCTGTATGCCCCCGGCATGAACATCCACCGCACCCCCTTCTCCGGCCGTAACTTCGAGTATTACAGCGAGGACGGCCTGCTGTCCGGCAAGATGGGCGCTGCCATGGTGCAGGGCGTGGACAGTCAGGGCGTGTACACCTATATCAAGCACTTTGCCCTGAACGATCAGGAGTCCAACCGTCTGTCCATCTCGGTCTGGGCAAACGAGCAATCCATCCGCGAAATTTACCTCAAGCCCTTTGAGCTTTCTGTCAAGGAGGGCGGCACCACCGCCGTCATGAGCAGCTACAGCCGCCTTGGCAACACTTGGGCAGGCGCTTCCAAGGCACTGCTCACCGATGTGCTCCGCAACGAGTGGGGCTTCCACGGCATGGTGGTCACCGACTCTGCCATGGGCAACACCAGCTGGATGGACATCAACCTTGCCCTCCGCGCAGGCGGCGACATGATGCTCTGCCTGATGGGCGTCAAGCTGGATTCCTCTTCTAACACCGCACAGCAGGCCATGCGCCGCGCCTGCCACAACATCCTGTACACGCAGGCAAACAGCATCGCCATTGCGGCAGCTGTGGATAACACTCCCTACTGGCTCATCCTGCTGGCCATCGTGGACAGCATCCTGCTCATTGCCATCGTGCTGCTGATCCTCAAGCGCATCCCCGCCGGTAAAAAGCTGGGCAAGGGCGCAAAGGCTGGCATCTGCGTGGGCATCGTGGCCGTGGTGGCACTGGTGTTCTGGGCCATGTTCTTCCGCAGCAGCAGCGTATCGGCTGCGGCCTCCTCTGAGAGCGCAGCCGCTTCCGAAACTGCCGAGAGCACCGCAGCATCGGAGGAAGCAAAGGACGGCCTGTTCATGGAGCTGTCCCAGACCGATGCGGGCGGCTGGCTGGGCTGCCATGTCTACCTGATGCAGGACGGCAGCTACTCTGTTACCTACGATTACAACGCTGAAAATGCCGGTGTCGAGGGCGAAAAGGGCACTTACGAGATCGGCGCGGACGGCACTTTGACCCTGACCGCAGAGGACGGCACGGTGCATACCGCCGCTGCCGCTGCCAACGCAGACGGTACCATCAGCTACACGCTGGAGTTCACTGAGGCGAACACTTCTGTGGTCTGCAACCCCACCGGCACCTTTGACCCCAGTGCAGCATCCGCAGCCCCTGCCATGGACGGCCTGTTTATGGAACTGTCCCAGAAGGACGCAGGCGGCTGGCTGGGCTGCCACGTCTACCTGATGCAGGATGGCAGCTACACCGTTACCTACGATTACACCGCTGACAATACCGGCATCGAAGGCGAAAAGGGCACTTACGAGATCGGCGCGGACGGCACCCTGACCCTGACCGCAGCGGACGGCACGGTGCATACCGCCGCTGCCACTGCCAACCCGGACGGCACCATCAGCTACACGCTGGAGATCACCGAGAGCAACACCTCTGTGGTCTGCAACCCCACCGGCACCCTCGACCCCAATGCAGGCTCCGCAGCACCTGCCATGGAAGGTCTGCTGGTGGAGCTGTCCCAGAAGGACGCAGGCGGCTGGCTGGGCTGCCACATCTACCTAATGGAGGACGGCAGCTTCTCGGTGGCCTACGACTACACCGCCGACAATGCCGGGATCGAAGCCGCCAAGGGCACTTATGTGGACAACGGGGACGGTACCCTGACCCTGACGGCTGATTCCGGTGATGAGATCACCGTGACTGTCACCGACAACGGCGATGGCACCAAGACCTACGCCGCCGAAGTGACCGAGGTAAATACTTCCATTGTCTGCAACCCCACCGGCAAACGCTGATGGCCTATGGGCGGCGGTGCTCCCACACCGCCGCCCATTTTATAAGAGGAGACGCTATGAAACACCCTGAAATTCTCCAAAAGCTTTCCCTTGAACAAAAATGTGCCCTGCTGTCCGGCAAAAATACCTGGCAGACGCAGGACTACCCCAAACAGGGCGTGCCCGCCATCTGGCTGTCGGACGGCCCCAACGGTCTGCGCAAGCAGGCGGGCGCTGCCGACCATCTGGGCTTGAACCCCAGCG
>ERZ1026854.1728-NODE-1728-length-13353-cov-9.121447_pt1 | contig 13353 bp, 9 predicted proteins | sample MGYA00380157_ERZ1026854 | MGnify/ENA primary metagenome ERZ1026854 (study PRJEB33269, sample SAMEA4719793) | human gut metagenome | biome: human-associated habitat; feature: organic feature; material: feces | place: Cameroon | collected 2013-10 ...
AACAGGGCTACTACATGCTTGGCGAGGTAAACGGAAATAACTGGGATGCTACAAGTCCTGTATGGATGACCAAAGTATCTGATGGTGTTTACCAGCTCAAGGTCACCACAGAGAAAGATAAGAACTATTTTAAGTTCTACGAAGGCAGCAAGTGGGATGAAAGTGGCAACTGGGATGTTATCAACACAGGTGTCCTGGGTTGCGAGAAGGACGGTTGCGAGGATGCTTCAGGTATAATCTATTATGCTGGCGACAGCTGGGGTTCTCCACAGTCCATGGTTATTGCAGGTACTGGCACATGGATTGTAACTCTCGACATGAACAACCTGACATATACAGTAGGCAAGCCTGTCCTCTATATGGCTGGCGATGCTAATGGCTGGAATCAGATTGACTACCTCTCAAGTGAGGATGGTGTTCACTTCACTGGTTACATGTACCTGAACCAGAATGGTTTCAAGTTCTGTACTCAGAAAGACTGGGATGGCACCAACTATGGTGGCGCATTCTTCGGTGAGTCTGAAGACAACATCATGATGACACAAGAAGCAGGTTTCTATCAGGTAGATGTTGACTTGTCTGCAAGGACTTACACACTGTCTCCTTTTAATATTGGTATCATTGGTAACGCAACTCCTTCTGGTTGGGCAAGCGATACGGATATGACATACAATCCGACAGAGCGCTGCTGGGAAATCAAGGGCGTTGAACTGAGTGATGGCGAAATGAAGTTCCGTGCCAACGACGATTGGGCTCTCAGTTGGGGTGGAGAATTAGATAACCTCACTACACAGAATGGTCCAAACATCGCTGTAACAGCTGGTACTTACGACATCAAGCTTTATATTGATTGGGAAGGAAACACAGCAAAGTGCGAGTTCATCAAGAAGTAATATCTCTCTAAAAATAACAATTAAAGGCGGTTTCTGTTCAGAGACCGCCTTTTTTTATGCCCTGCATTCTTTCCTTCATTTTCCCCAAAAAACATTTGGTGGTTACAAGGAAAAATCTTATCTTTGCCACCGAACAGCAATATTGCGTCCACGACCTTATAAAGCGTTAAAGATGGCAAGATTTATAGACCCACGTGTCGACTGGGCTTTCAAGAGAATCTTTGGAAGCGAGGACACAAAAGAATGCCTGATAACATTCCTCAACGGACTGTTTGAAGACGAGTTGGTAATCAAGGACGTGACGTTTGCCAAGACTGAAAGACTTGGCTTGCGCCCCGATGACCGCGGTGTGGTCTTCGATGTCTATTGCATCACAAACGAGGGCAAGCATGTCATCGTCGAGATGCAGAAGAAAGAACAGGAATACTTTGCCGACAGGGCATTGTATTACACGGCACGTGCCATTGTGCAGCAGGGCGTTCGTGGAATCTGGGACTATCACTTGGCTCCAGTCTATACGGTATGTTTCATGGATTTCGTGTCGTCGAGTCCGATATTAAAGAAGTTTCGCACCGACTTGGTGCTTACCGATTTGCAGACACGCCAGCTAGTGTCCGACAGGATGCGTATTGTGTACCTCCAACTGCCCTTGTTCGACAAGCATACGGAGGCAGAGTGTATGGATATATTTGATTGTTGGATTTATATAGTGAAGAATATGAACATGTTTGAACAGATGCCATTCAGCGAGAAGTATCCAGTCTTCCGCAAGTTGGCAGAGATAGGCGACCTCCGCAAGCTTTCCCGCGAAGAACTTGAGCTTTATGACGAGGACATCAAGAATATGCGTGATATATATGCCACCAGAAAATTTGATGAAAAGAAAGGTATGGCGAAAGGTATGGCGAAAGGTATGGCGAAAGAAAAGATAGCCACAGCTCACCGCCTTCTATCAATGGGGCTTTCTGATGAGCAAGTATCAACAGCTACCGAGCTTCCACTGGAAGAAATCAAGAAAATGAAGGAATAAGCCTGAATCTGACAGAACTTTCGAGAATTTAGCCATCAGCACTACCATTGCCATCATTGATACATTTCCCCTACTTCGCTAATTGGCAAGAACAAGGGATAAGGTGAATGCGGTAATGATTTGTTCAAATACCCTTCACCCTTCACCTTTTCGCCCGGAATGCCGATAAACACAGGGAATTCCAAGGAAAATGTGAAGGGTGAAGGGTATTTGTGCCTATTCTATTTTATTGAACTTTAGCAAGTTCTGAAGTTATAGAAATAAAAGAAGTTATCACTACCCTCGGTCGTTAGAAGTTATAGCCGATAGCCTTTATGTCATGACAGATACTATGAATTTGCACAGAAAATGCAAACGTTTGCACAAGTCATTTGCTTGATTTAGGTCAAGAAAAGATTGCCACTACAAAAGAAAATCATAACTTTACCACCGAAAACAAATAACAAGAAGAATATGAAGAAAATTTACTTGACACTTATTGCACTCATAGCAGTAATCAGCGCTTCGGCACAGGGATGGCCTGCTAACTACAATGGAGTCATGCTACAGGGATTCTCTTGGAATGCATACGAGGCTGCACAATGGAAAGCTCTTGAGGCTCAAACTTCTGAGTTCAAAGGATTCATTGACCTCGTATGGGTTCCTCAGAGCGGAAAATGTGCTGAAACCGTACAGGTAATGGGCTATAAGCCCTATTACTATTTCAACCACAACTCCAGTTTCGGAACAGAAGACGAGTTGCGTTCCATGATCAAGACTTTCAAGAACAATGGTATCGGAACCATTGCCGATGTAGTCATCAACCATCGCAATACCGAGGGTTGGTTCACTTTCCCTGCAGAGACATACAAGGGTGTGACCTACCAGATGAAATCTACCGATATTTGCAGGAATGACGATGGTGGCAAAACGGCAACACAAGCTCAGAAAGAAGGTGTCAGCCTCAGCAACAACAACGATGAAGGCTCTGACTTTGGAGACTGCCGCGACTTGGACCACAAGAGCGCAAACGTACAGAATGTAGTTAAGGCTTATCTGAAATTCTTGAAAGAAGACTTGGGCTACGAAGGTTTCCGCTATGACATGGTAAAAGGCTTTGCGGCAAGTCATGTGGGCGACTACAACGATGCTACAGGTATCAAATTCTCTGTAGGCGAGTATTGGGATGGAGTAAGCAGTATCAAGAACTGGATCAACAATACAGGCAAGAAAAGCGGTGCCTTCGACTTCCAATTCCATTACAACATGACCGATGCTATCAGAAGCAACAACTGGACAAAACTGAACAACAGCAGCCTGATGTCTGATCCTTCTTATCGTCAGTATGCCATAACCTTCGTAGAAAACCACGACATACAGGTACGCGAGGACAAGAGCAACGACAGCAGCAAGGATCCTATTCCTGAAAAATCTATTCCTGCTGCCAACGCATTCATGATAGCCATGCCTGGTACGCCATGTATCTTCCAGCCTCACTGGAAAGCATACGAACACGAACTGAAGAGCATGATAGAGGCCCGCAAATTGGCAGGTATTACCAATACAAGTTCTTACAATAATTATGCCAGCAACTCTCTGTATTTTGCCAATGCAGTAGACGGAACCAACAACCGCAAACTGCTTGTCGTTGTGGGACCTGGCAAGATGACCGAACCTTCGAAGTCTACATACACTAAAATCCTTTCAGGTGAAAACTATATATACTACCTGTCAAGCAACGCAGAGACTGCATGGGCAGACAAGGCTTCTGGAGAATACGAGGAGGGCTTTAAAGTAACACTTACCGCTGTCAGCCAGAACAGCAATGCCAAGTTGGTTTACACTACAAATGGCAACAATCCTACAGCCAGCAGTACTCAGGCAACAAGCGGCACATCGATCAACATCAGCAGTTCATGCACACTGAAGGTAGGTTTGCTCATCAATGGAACCGTAAGCGGCATTCGCACTTACAACTATAGCATCAAGCGTTTCGAGCCATACAACATCACTGTTTATGTAAACACAGATGCCACCAATTGGAAGAAGGTGAACTTCCACATCTGGAGCAACATCAACGTAAAAACAGACTGGCCTGGAACCACCATCACACAGACTAAGGAGATTGATGGCAAAAACTGGTACTATAAAGACTTCACCATTACCCAGAAAGACGGAATGCTCAACTTTGTTTTCTGTGAGCCTAACAATGCAGGAACAGCAGCGAATTCTCAGTCTGGAGACTGCCTTGGAATCAACTCAACCGTCTTCATCAAGGTTGGTCCAGGAAAAAGCAGTGGAAAATATGTCGTAACTAATGTCACTAAAGAAGTAGACACTGGCATCGACCAGCCTATCACCGAGAATATAGGCAAAAACGTCAACAATGCCTGGTACACCCTGAGTGGTATGAAGATGAACCAAAAGCCCAACCAGGCTGGCATCTATATCCACCATGGCAAAAAGGTAGTTATCAAGTAAATAAAAAACCTAACATATAATTCATCTATTCAACTGGCGGCTCACGTTATGCGAGGGTCGCCAGTTTTTCGTATAGGGTAAAATAGCCGAGAAACAAGAAATATCATTTTTTCGGTAAAACATTTGGAAGCAAAAGAGAAAAAATGTATCTTTGCATAAGATATCCTGCACTCGGCAATCTGAAAACAAGTTTTCAATGCGCTCGTTGGTGTCATCTTTGCATAAGATATCTTGCACTCGGCAATCTGAAAACAAGTTTTCAATGCGCTCGTTGGTGCCATCTTTGCATAAGATATCATGTTATCATTTAAACAAAAAGGAGGTTTTATTATGGCAGAACTGAGAGATAGATACATCCGTTTCGACTGGGCAATCAAAAGGTTACTCCGTCAGAAAGCCAATTTTGACGTTTTGGAAGGATTCCTTACAGTGTTTCTGAATGAAGAAGTAAAAATCATAGAAATACTGGAAAGTGAAAGTAATCAGCAGAAAGAGGATGATAAGTTCAACCGCGTTGATATAAAAGCCAGAAACAGCAAAGGAGAAATTATCATTGTGGAAATACAAAACACAAGTGAGCTGTACTACTTAGAGCGAGTTCTTTATGGTGTAGCTAAAGCTATTACTGAGCATATCAACCTCGGCAACAGCTATAAGGAGGTGAAAAAGGTATATTCTATCAGCATCTTGTACTTCGACCTCGGAAAAGGTTCTGACTACATCTATATCGGACAGAACAATTTTACAGGTCTGCACACGAAAGACCAGCTCGTGATAAGTACCAAGGAAAAAAACAATATCGTAAGAAAATCACCTTCTGAGATTTTCCCTACTTATATCCTTGTACGTGTCAATGAGTTCAATAAAGTGGCAAAATCACCATTGGAAGAATGGGTAAACTATCTGAAGAATGGCGTTATCTCTCCAGACACTAAAGCTCCTGGTCTGCAAGAGGCTCGCGAGAAGCTAAAATACTACGAGATGTCGGATGCAGAACGTCACGCATACGACGAGCATATCAACGCCATCATGATTCAGAATGACGTCCTCGGCAATGCTAAATTAGAAGGATTGGCTGAGGGAAGAGCTGAGGGAAGAGCTGAGGGAAGAGCTGAAGGAAGGGCTGAAGGAAGAGCCGAGGGAAGAGCTGAAGGAAGGGCCGAAGAGAAAAAAGCAATAGCCCGCAACCTGCTTTCACAGAACATTCCTTTGGAAATTATTTCCCAAGCCACAGGACTGAACATAGAAGACATTCGGTTATGTCAACCTCACTCATGAAGAGGAAATATTCAACTGTTGTTTGTGCGCTCTATTCTGAGCACTTGGTCGCAATAGTCGACCACAGCAGGACGATGGGTGATGAAGATGATGGTCTTGTCGTGAGAAGACAGGATGTTCTGCAACAGCTGGCGCTCGGTTTCTGGGTCAAGGGCACTCGTAGCCTCATCGAAGAGCATGATGCTGCGATTGCGTAACAGACTGCGGGCTATGGCTATGCGCTGCGCCTGTCCTTCACTCAGTCCACCTCCCTGCTCGCTGCAAAGAGTATCCAAGCCTGCGGGCAACTCCATAACAAAGTCGGCACAGCTCTTATGCAGTGCCTCCACCATCTCCTCGTCAGTAGCATCGAGCTTGCCCAACCGCAGATTGTCGCGGATGGTGCCGCTCATCAGCGTGTTGCCCTGAGGCACATAAACAAAATTGCAACGATGAAGAGGAGTGAGTGCCTGACTCTTCACCTTATTATATATAGAGAGCTGACCTTCCTGTGGGCGAAGCAGAGCCAGGATAAGGCGAACAAGAGTTGTCTTACCGGCCCCCGTCTCACCCAAGATAGCAGTACAGCTGCCTGGTGTGAAATCGAAATCGAGCTGATGGATGACATTGCGGGCATCGGAAGCTTGGGCGTCCACAGATTTCTCTGACTTATAGGCATAACTCACTCCCTCAAGGCGAATGCCGCAAGGCGAGTCTATCTCTATGGGCTCACCCTGTTCCTCCAATGGATTTTCCTCCAACTCCATGAGTCGTTCGGCAGCAGTAAATACCCCCACAAAGGCAGGAACCAGCTTGGCAAGGTTGCGTGCCGGACCCTGTATCTTGTTGACAAGCTGCAGAAAGGCTGTCATTCCGCCAAAGGTAAGCGAGCCTGCACTCATGCGCACGGCAGCCCAGAGGAATGCCACCAGATAGCCCAAGGCAAAGCCAAAGTTAAGAACCAAGTTGCTGAACACGCTGAACATCGTCTTACACACCACTTTGGAGCGAAGCTCGCACTGGGTGTTCTCCAAGCGTTCCACCATGGCGCTGTTGCTCTCCAAGGTCTTGATAAGCATGCGGTGCTGGATGGTTTCCTGCAGCACACTCTGCACCTTACTGTCGGAATCGCGCACCTGACGGGTAAGGAATCTCATCTTGCCCATATACACCTTGCTGAAAGCCAGGAAGATGGGAATCATAACGACGATGACTACCGACAAAAGCTTATCCATGGAGAAGAGATAGAAGAAGGCGCTGAGGAAAAGCGCCAGAACGCTCAAAGTGCTTGGAATGGTCTCGGTAAGGAAGCCAACCACTTGCGACACATCCCCCTCAAGCCTGTTGAGCACATCACCCGAATGTAGGCGCTCCCTGCCCTGCCACTCTGAGCGAAGGATGCGGTCGAGCATACGTTGCTGCATACGGTTCTGCGCCTTGATGCCCAAGAGGTTTCTTATCCAGATGCCAGAGATGTTGAGTGCGAAATCGCACAATATCAGTCCACCCATCAATGCCACAGCCCAATAGATATTGCCCTGCACGGCATGCGAAGCCACATCGATGGCATGCTTCACCGCCCACACTTGTCCTAAACTGACAGCAACAGACAGCAAGCCGACAACAGCATTGAGCGTGGCCTGCAGACGGTTGCCACGCCAGGAACGCCAAAGCCACTTGAGCAGGGTCTTGGCATCATACTTGAACTTTGGAACCTTGAATATCTTCATCCATCTCTGCATTTGAATTCTTCACTCTTCACTCTTCGTTCTTCACTCTTCACTTAAATTCATCTTCCTCTCTGGTCGGCGCCCCACATCAGCTTCTCTCTCAGAGTGGAGAAGTATCGCTGGTTGCGCTGCTTCACTATTTTTATGGTATGTGCTGCCTTGCGGATGACGAGACGTGTGCCTTCTGTCATTCGCTCACTGCGTCCGTCGATGGCTACAAGGTAGTTGTGGCTACGGCTCTCCACGTCAAGAGTTATCTCCGCCGTGTCATTAATGACGACGGGACGGATATTTAAACTATGAGGAGCCACGGGCGTAAGACACAGGCTGCTGCTCTGCGGAATGATGATAGGTCCGCCATTCGACAGGTTGTAGGCTGTAGAGCCCGTAGAAGTGGTCACGACCAGTCCGTCAGCCTGATAGGTAACCAGAAACTCTCCATCCACCTGCGTGCGAATAGAAATCATGGAAGCATCGTCGCGTTTCAGCACGGCAATATCGTTAAGGGCAAAAGGATTGCCTGCCAAGACGCCTCCCTCAGCCTCAACCTGAATGACGGCATGTTCCTCTATCTGGCACTCGCCGGCATACAAGCTGTCCAAGGCAGCCTCCACCTCGCCAGGCAGCACATCAGCCAGGAAGCCCAGTCGCCCCATATTGACACCGATGATGGGGGTTCCCTTGGCTCCCACTCTGCTGGCAGCCTTGAGGAAGGTGCCGTCGCCTCCCATGGAGATGACATAATCCACATCGAAGTTGTAATCCTCGAAAACTCCTGCCGCCTTCACATCGATGTGTTGGCTGCGGGTGAGGAACTCGTAATAGGCATTCTCCACATAGATTTCGGCGCCTTTCTGCGCTAAATAGTCCAGGATCTTCTCTATCGAAGTAGACTTCTTGGCCTGGTACTCGTTGCCAAATATCGCAAATTTCAATGGTTGTCGTGTCATTTATTTTGCAGTTTCAATTATTATTCTTACTTTTGCAAAGGTAATAATATAAATCGAATAATCAGACAAAAAGAACATAAAATTATGGCAAAGGTATACGAATTTCTTGCCAATGGCTTCGAGGAAATCGAAGGATTGGCTCCGGTAGACATACTTCGCAGAGGTGGTGTAGACATCAAGACCGTAAGCATTACGGGCAGCGAATGGGTAGAAACTTCTCATGGCGTAACACTGAAAGCCGACATGCGCTTTGAGGATATTCAGGACTTTGGCGATGCCGACATGCTCCTTCTTCCAGGAGGAATGCCAGGCAGCACTCATCTCAACGAGCACGAGGGCGTGCGACAGACTCTCATCGCTCATCACAAGGCTGGCAAGCGCATAGGGGCCATCTGTGCTGCACCTATGGTATTGGCAAGCACGGGCATTCTCAACGGCAAGAAGGCTACCTGCTATCCTGGTTTTGAGCAATACTTTGCTGCAGATACCGAGTATACGGGTAATCTGTATGAGGAGGACGGCAACGTGATAACAGGTGAAGGTCCGGCGGCTACCCTGCCCTATGCCTACAAGATATTGAGCTACTTCGTGGGCGACGAGGCTGTGGCAGAACTGCAGAAGGGCATGATGTATGCTCATCTCATGCAGAGCAAGTAAAAACAGCAACAAAAGCAATTGAATTCTTCACTCTTTACTCTTCACTCTTCACTTAAATTATGGATTACGTAATCATTGTTGCCGGAGGCAAAGGACTGCGCATGGGAACAGAGACGCCCAAGCAGTTTCTGCCTGTAGCCGGCAAGCCCATACTGATGCGCACTATAGAGCGCTTCTACGAATACAACCCCGACATCAACATCATCCTTGTGTTGCCCGAGAGCCAGCAGGAATACTGGCACCAGCTTTGCGAGGAGCATCATTTCGACATCAAGCACCAGATAGCCAATGGTGGCGACACCCGCTTCCAGTCATCAAAGAACGGACTGGCGCTTATTCCCGATGACGCCGACGGAGTGGTGGGAATACACGACGGTGTGCGCCCATTCGTATCAACCTCAGTCATAGACGAATGCTACGAGACCGCCCGCGAGGAATATGCCGCCATACCCGTATATGCTGTGACCGACACACTGCGCTATATAGACCAGCGTGGAGGAGGCAAAAACGTGATGCGCGACGACTATCGTGTGGTACAGACTCCTCAGACTTTCGACATTGCTCTTGCCAAGCAAGCCTTCAATCAGGGTTACAAGGCCCAGTTTACCGACGACGCATCAGTGGTGGAAAGCTTAGGTTGCCAGGTAGCAATGGTGGAAGGCAACCGCGAGAACATAAAGATCACCACGCCCTTCGACATCAAGGTGGCAGAAGCCCTCTTATCAGAATAAGAGCAAGAGAATTTTTCACTCTTAACTCTTCATTCTTCACTCTTAACTCTTCACTCTTCACTCTTCACTTAAAAATGAGTAGTATTTTAGACCAAGACATCATGTACCTGCCTGGCGTAGGTCCCAAGAAGAAGGAGATTCTGAGCAAGGAGCTCGGCATCTGCTCGTATGGTGACTTGCTCGAATACTATCCTTATAAATATGTTGACCGCACCAAGGTGTTCCACATCAGCGAGCTGACACCGGAAATGCCCTTTGTACAGATAAAGGGAAGAATCCTCAGTTTTGAGGAATTCGACATGGGGAAACGCAACAAACGGGTAGTAGCCCACTTCTCCGACGGATTCGGAGTGGCAGATCTGGTTTGGTTTCGCGGCGCACAATACATCTACAAGACTTACAAGACCGATACCGAATACATTGTTTTCGGCAAGCCAACGCTTTATGGCGGACGTTTCCAATTTGCTCACCCCGATATCGACGACGCACAGTCACTGCAACTCTCCGACATGGGCATGCAGCCCTACTATGGCACCACCGAGAAGATGAAAAAGATGGGGCTTACATCGCGCGCCATAGAGAAGATAGCCAAGGCGCTGATAGAGAAGCTTCCTGCCCTGCCAGAAACCCTGCCCGACTTTATCACCCATCGTCTGCACCTTGTCTCACGCGACGAGGCCTTCCGCAACATACATTATCCACACTCTCATCAGGAACTGCAGAAGGCACAGGTGCGGCTGAAGTTTGAGGAGCTGTTCTACGTGCAACTTAATATATTAAGGTACGCGAGCGACCAGCGACGCAAATACCGGGGATACGTGTTCAACCGTGTGGGAGAGATATTCAACAGTTTCTATGCGAACAACCTGCCTTTCAGTCTTACCGGAGCACAAAAGCGGGTAATGCACGAGATACGCGCCGATATGTGCAGCGGCAAACAGATGAACAGACTTCTGCAGGGAGATGTAGGATCGGGCAAGACACTCGTGGCACTGATGACCATGCTCATAGCACTCGACAATGGATTCCAGGCCTGCATGATGGCTCCTACCGAAATCTTGGCAGAACAGCATCTGCAAACCATCAGGGAGTTTCTGAAGGGGATGGACATCAGGGTGGAACTGCTGACGGGCATCGTAAAAGGCAAAAAGCGACAGGCCATACTCGACGCATTGGCTTGCGGAGAGGTGCAGATATTGGTGGGAACTCATGCCATCATAGAAGAAACCGTGCAGTTTGCACACTTAGGACTGGCTGTCATCGACGAACAGCATCGCTTCGGTGTGGCACAAAGAGCCAAGCTATGGAGCAAGAGCCTGAATCCGCCGCATGTATTGGTCATGACGGCAACCCCTATACCACGCACCCTTGCCATGACTATATACGGCGACCTGGATGTAAGTGTCATCGACGAACTGCCGCCTGGCAGAAAACCCATACAGACGCTGCATAAGTTCGACACCCAACTGACCTCTCTCTATCAGAGCATCAGACGCCAGATCAACATGGGGCGACAGGTCTACATCGTATTTCCGCTCATCAAAGAGAGCGAGAAGAGCGATCTGAAAAACCTGGAAGAAGGCTTCGAGACCCTCAAGGAAGCCTTCCCCGACTACAACCTCAGCAAAGTGCACGGCAAGATGAAACCTGCAGAGAAGGAAACTGAGATGGAGAAGTTTGTGAAGGGCGAAACCCAGATACTCGTTGCCACAACCGTCATCGAGGTAGGCGTCAATGTGCCCAACGCCTCGGTCATGGTGATTCTGGATGCGCAGCGATTCGGACTCTCTCAGCTACACCAGCTCAGAGGACGAGTAGGACGAGGAAGCGACCAAAGCTACTGCATCCTGGTAACCAACTACAAGTTGAGCGAGGATACAAGAAAGCGAATCGACATCATGTGCGACACCAATGATGGGTTCCGAATAGCTGAAGCCGACCTGAAGCTTCGAGGCCCTGGCGACCTGGAGGGAACGCAGCAAAGCGGAATAGCCTTCGACCTGAAGATAGCCAACATAGCACGCGATGGTCAACTTGTGCAACTGGCAAGACAGGAGGCGCAAGCTGTTATCGAGGCCGATCCGCAATGCAGTCTTCCCCAGTACGCACCACTATGGTCGAGGCTCAGAGAGCTGAAGAAAACCAACATCAACTGGGCTGCCATCAGTTAGCGGCAGCCCCCTCAACCAGACAACACAGGCTATCAACATCAAGTAAAACAGAAGCAAAAATGGCAATAAAAGAACAAACATCTGAAGGAAACCTCTTCCCCGACATGCCCACCACGCCAGCCACTCTGCCTGCCACCACACCCAAGAAGCGTGGTCGCAAACCACTGGTTCGCGAGCCAGAACCACGGCCCGACCTGACCAAGGAGGAAATGAGAGAAAAGCTCATAGGCATCAAAGAGATAGAAAGCGTAACAGGCATCAGATACATCCGACTGCACGTCACCGCCAAGATGATCATCGGTATAAGAGAAAGCTCGGGCAAGGAATTTACCATCAATCTCGATGAACTCTATAAAGCCTATACACAGTGCAACCACTTCACAAGTCCGGAGGTAAAGAAGTACATCTTCATGGGACATTCACCTGCCGTAGCTCTGCTCAGATATCTGAAAAATGGATAAATTACAAAAGAACAGAGATATCCAACAAGAGTAAAAAAAAGAAAAAACGAGAAACCGAAAAAATGTTAAATTCTGCTTTCGACTTTTCATGCAATAATTATGCCAATTCGCCTATATATAAACTGCATTCGAAAGCTATCCGAGTGAAAACGAGCATGTTAAAGACCGAATAATTTATGTTAATCCATTAGGTTATTTGAATTATTTTTGTTATATTTGCAACGTCTATATAACAAAATCGCATCTTAGAGCACTTTGCATTGCGATTTTCCGTACAGAATTCTTATTGTTCTGTATGCTAAACGACCAACCTAAAAGAGTATTAATTTAGAATTATGAGTTTAAAAAGCAAGATAAGTAAAATCTTTGTAGGAGTATTATTGTCCCTCGCTGCCGTGCCCACTCAGGCTCAAGACCTTCTGGCACGTCAGGCACCGGTAGATCATCGAATGAAGTCGCTCGACACTTTAGCCATCTCTCATTATCGCCAGATGGAAGAGCGCGAGAACCCAGCCAGCGAGCTCTATGAAGATTTCTCCAATAAATACGCTCACAAAGCCACATCGCTGCCTGAGCATTTCCGTATAGACCTTCGTCATTTCTGTATGCCTACCCAGAGCCGCGTGGTAACCAGCAACTTCGGTTATCGTGCGCAATTTGGCCGTAGCCACAAGGGTATGGACATCAAAGTATATATCGGCGACACCATACGTGCAGCCTTCTCAGGAAAAGTACGTATCGTAAGATATGAGAGAGGCGGATATGGCAAATACATCGTTATTCGTCACAACAACGGACTGGAGACTATCTACGGTCACCTATCTGCACAGCTCGTAGAAGAGAATCAGGACGTAAGAGCCGGCGAAGTGATAGGACTCGGTGGAAATACCGGTCGAAGCACAGGTTCGCACCTCCACTTTGAGACTCGTCTCTGTGGCGTAGCCCTGAACCCTGCCTTGATGTTCGACTTCCGCAACCAGGACGTAGTGGGCGACTACTATGACTTCAACCGC
>ERZ1026854.1729-NODE-1729-length-13353-cov-3.775154_pt1 | contig 13353 bp, 8 predicted proteins | sample MGYA00380157_ERZ1026854 | MGnify/ENA primary metagenome ERZ1026854 (study PRJEB33269, sample SAMEA4719793) | human gut metagenome | biome: human-associated habitat; feature: organic feature; material: feces | place: Cameroon | collected 2013-10 ...
CTATGGGGGATATCGCAGATAGTACGGAAAGTACGGCAGAGGCAATCCAGAGGCAGGCGGTTATGTGTTCTGAGATTCAGGAAAACACGGATATGGCGGAAAAAGAAATTAATCAGATGATAAGTGCATCTGATAAGACAGATGAATCGGTAAATAGTAGCAAGGTGGTTGTTGCTCAATTAAAAGAACAGGCACAGAATGTACAGGACTCAAGTAATGTAATTGTTAATGTAATAAGTGGTCTTACAGAGAAGGTTAGTGATGTACAGAATTTTGTTGGTGATATCGTTAATATATCCGCAAGGACGAATCTTCTTGCCCTGAATGCTTCGATTGAGGCAGCCCGCGCAGGAGAAGCGGGAAAGGGGTTTGCGGTCGTTGCGGAGGAAATCCGTCAGCTTTCGGAACAGACCAAGAAGGCTTCTGAAAGTATTACAAATATCATACAGAAGCTGAATGAAGATACCCAAAAAGCGAACGAGAGTATCAATGAATCTGTGTTATCCGTTGATAAACAGAACGCACTTATTGATGAAACAGAAAAAACATTTGTTGAAGTAGGCAATACAGTGGATGTGCTGATGTCAAGCATACATGTTGCAGAGCAGAGCATCAATAAAATACTTGATTCAACGTCAGTGATATCGGATAATATATCACATCTGTCGGCAACAGGAGAAGAGGTTGCGGCTGCATCTGCGGAGGGCATCAAGGTATCAGATTCCACGGTAGAGGGCATGAAGGATTGTAAAATAATACTCAACAATATATATGAGCTTGCCAATGAATTAAAAGCTTCTGTTGAGGCGAAGGATATTTATTAGAGAGAAAAAGTGCACAAGAAAAAGTACGGTGCATAACGGAAGGAACACATTTTATGGACCGAAGCTCATTTGATGTATTCAAAAGTAACATATGCCATCTGGTAAAGGATCAGGGAGAATTAGAATTTATCAAACAGATTCTTTGCTCCAAAGAGGTAGAAGCCTTGTATGACAGGCATTGGTATGCGGAGTGTCTGTATCTGGTTGCAATGGTAGACTATCTCTGCAGGAAAAACGACATTCCTCTTTATGGTGGCTTCAATAAGCTTCGATCCTGCAAACTGGATAAGGTGCTTTATCCTTCCAGTGTCACTATGCTGTACTCCCTTTCGAAAGACCCATCTATTCTTGAACAATATTATAATGATTCCATTCCGGAATTTAAACGATTCAATATTGTAGAAAATGAGATAGAATGGAATGGCTGGGAAAGCGGAGAGGATAAAATAAATTCACAAAAGCTTTAAGTGATGGAAAACTTTTGTGGCGGGAAGGAGCTAAAAATGCCTGAATTAAGTAAAAGAGTACAAACCTTTACGGATTCTGTGATCCGGAGAATGACGCGTATCAGTGATGAATATGGAGCCATCAATTTATCCCAGGGCTTTCCGGACTTTGATCCACCGAAGGAAATAATGGATGCTTTGGCAGAGGCGGCGTACAAAGGACCGCATCAGTATTCGGTGACTTTTGGTGCGCCGAATTTCCGGGAGGCATTGGCCAGAAAGCAGGAAAAAGCGATTCATCGGTCGATCGATCCCGATAAAGAAATTGTTGTTACCTGTGGTGGAACGGAAGCCATGATGTGTGCTATGATGACGATCTGCAATCCCGGTGATAAAGTAATGGTATTTTCTCCGTTTTATGAAAACTACGGTGCAGATGCGATCCTTTCCGGTGCCGATCCCATTTATATTCCGTTGATTCCGCCGGAGTATGAGTTTGATATTACACTGGTAGAACAGGGATTTCGGAATGGTGCAAAAGCAATTATTGTCTGTAATCCTTCGAACCCGTGCGGAAAGGTTTTTCGCAGGGAGGAGCTGATGGCGATCGGGGAACTGGCTGTTAAATATGATGCGTTTGTTGTGACCGATGAAGTCTATGAACATATGGTATATGCACCGAATCAGCATATTTGTATGGCGTCCCTTCCGGGAATGTATGAGCATACCATTACCTGTAATTCCCTGTCCAAAACTTACTCCATCACAGGATGGAGGCTTGGTTATCTGATCGGACCGGAGAAGGTCATTGAAGCGGCCAAGAAGGTTCATGATTTCCTGACGGTTGGTGCGGCAGCACCTCTTCAGGAGGCAGCAACCGTAGGATTGAAGCTTCCGGAGGAGTATTATGAGAAGCTGCTACAGACTTACACAGAAAAAAGAAATTATTTTTTGAAGGGACTGGATAAAATTGGGCTGAAGCATAACGTGCCTCAGGGAACGTATTTTGTGCTGATCGACATATCAGACTTTTTGGAGCTTCCGCAGTTTCAGGGATTTTCAGATCTGGAATTTTGTGAATGGATGATCAAAAATATTGGCGTGGCAGCTGTTCCGGGCTCCAGCTTTTTCAAAGAGGATGTCAATCATCTGATCCGGCTGCACTTTGCCCGGGAAAAGGAAACTTTGGATGAAGCTTTGTGTCGTCTGGAAAAAATGAAGGAATGTTTTCGTTCATATTAGAGTGCCCGGCATTTGTTGCATTACGAAACCTGATATGGTACACTTTATGAGGTAACAATATAACATGGAGGAAAAGACATGCAGAATATCATGAGTGTACGGGAATCTCTGGAGCATGGATCACTGGATCAGAAGATCAAGGAGATCTATGTGGATGAGCAGAGAGTTCCTTATAATAGAGAGCGGTATATCCGGGCGATCGACCGTTTTACCGAATTATTCCCTTCCGAAAAGGAAATTGAGATATACAGTGCGCCGGGGCGCAGTGAAGTATGTGGCAATCATACGGACCATCAGAATGGTATGGTGCTTGCGACTTCGATCAATCTGGACGCCATTGCGATCGTGGCAAAGGCAGAGGATCCGGTGATCCGTCTGGTATCCGGAGATTTCCCGATGGAGGAGGTTGATATAGCGGATCTTTCTATGAAGGAAGAGGAGCAAAGTACCACCACAGCATTGATCCGCGGAGTTGCAGCGGGGATGAAGGAGCGTGGCCACAAGGTCGGCGGCTTTACGGCATATATTACCAGTGATGTGCTGATGGGAGCCGGGATGTCTTCTTCGGCAGCATTTGAGAGCCTGATCGGCACGATCCTTTCCGGACTTTACAATGATATGAAAGTTTCCAGCATCGAGATTGCCCAGATTGGCCAGTATGCAGAGAATATATATTTTGGCAAGCCATGTGGTCTGATGGGCCAGATGGCTTGTAGTGTTGGCGGTATGATCTTTATTGACTTTAAGGAGAAGGAGCATCCGGAGGTCAGGCGGGTACACACTGATTTTGAAAAGGCAGGTTTAAGCCTTTGTATTGTGGATACCAAAGGATCTCATGCCGATCTGACACCGGACTATGCTGCGGTGCCGGCAGAGATGAATCAGGTGGCACAGGCTCTGGGCAGGGAGCATTTAAGAGAGGTGCCGAGGGAGACATTTTTTAAAGAGCTTCCTAAGCTTTGGAAAGAGACTTCCGGCAGAGCGGTACTTCGTGCCATTCATTTCTATGAGGAAGAAGAGCGGGTTCTACGGGGCGTGAAATCACTGGAGGAGTCTGATTATCCGGGATTTTTAGGTGTGATCAAGGCAAGCGGAGATTCCTCTGCAAAATACCTGCAGAACATTTACAGTCCAAAGGATGTGGATTCCCAGAATGTAACCGTTGCTCTGGCAGTCAGTGAGAGTATTCTGGGGGAGAACGGTGTATGCCGTGTCCATGGCGGCGGTTTTGCCGGAACGATCCAGGCATTTGTAAAAAACGAAGCAGTGGCTGCTTACAAGGAGCAACTCGAAGCAATCTACGGTGACGACAGCTGTCACGTATTAAAGGTGCGTTTGCAGGGTGGCATACGAGTTTTATGATGAACCCTTCAGATAGACATAAAAGCAAGGACGAAAGGGAGGTTCGCTATGAAAATTTTAGTTACAGGTGGAGCAGGATACATAGGAAGTCATACCTGCGTGGAGCTTTTAAATGAAGGTTATGAGGTAGTTATCGTGGATAACCTGTACAATGCCAGTGAGAAGGCGGTACAGAGAGTGCAGGAGATTACCGGGAAGGAGCTGACCTTCTATAACAGTGATATCAGAGACTATAAAGCGATGAGCAGCATTTTTTCAAAGGAAAAGCCCGATGCCGTGATCCATTTTGCGGGGCTTAAGGCAGTGGGAGAGTCTGTCTCCAAGCCATTGGAGTACTATGAAAATAATATCGGCGGCACCCTGAATCTGTGCAAGGCGATGCGGGAGAACGGCTGCAAAAACATTATCTTTTCATCCTCTGCAACGGTTTATGGAGACCCTGCATTTATTCCGATCACAGAGGAATGTCCAAAGGGCGTATGTACCAATCCTTACGGCTGGACAAAGCATATGCTGGAGCAGATCCTGACGGATTTCCATACAGCAGACGATGAGTGGAACGTGATCCTTCTTCGTTATTTCAATCCGATCGGAGCCCACAAAAGCGGTCTGATCGGCGAGGATCCGAAGGGTATCCCAAACAACCTGCTCCCTTATGTGGCACAGGTGGCGATCGGTAAGCTGGAGTGTGTCGGTGTCTTCGGTGATGATTATGATACACCGGACGGAACCGGAGTACGTGATTATATTCATGTAGTAGATCTGGCGAGAGGTCATGTGAAGGCGATCAACAAGCTGATGGAGCATCCGGGAGTTAAGATCTACAACCTGGGAACCGGAAAGGGGTACAGTGTTCTTGATGTGATCAAGGCATTTGGAAAAGCCTGTGGCAAGGAGATTCCATATCAGATCAAGGCGAGACGTCCCGGTGATATTGCGACATGCTACTCCGATGCATCCTTAGCCAAAAAGGAGCTGGGCTGGGAGGCACAGTATGGGATTGAGGAAATGTGTGCTGATTCCTGGAGATGGCAGACCATGAATCCGGACGGATACAATACAGAGAATCAATAAAATGCAGAAAGAACAAAAAATTACGATCATTTCCCATCGTCGCAGGGTGACAATTTCGGTACGGGATATCCTATACGTTCATATGCGCCGGAAGTATGCAGATATACATATGAACCGCGGTGAGGTTCTGGAAACGAGAATGACCTATAGGGAGCTTTCGGAACTGCTCGGGACAGCTTTTATCGAGGTACGCCGGGGGTGTCTTGTATCTGCGATCGCGGTATACAGTATTACCGATACCATCAATCTGAATAACGGGGAAATACTGGATTATACCCAAAGCCGCAAAAAGGAGATTGATGAAAAGCTGTATCGTCAGAGAAAAAGGGTCATACGGGGATTTTCAACGATAGGGACGCCTGTTTCTACCGCCGAATATTGTGAATACTATAAAGGGTTTGAGCATATGCCCTTTGCCTTTGCGGATATTGAGATGATATTTGAGGACGATTTCCGGGCGATCGACTGGGTATTCCGGTATGGAAACCCTGCATTGGCGAGACTGGAAGGAATGCCCTTGGAAAAGATGATCGGTCACAGCTTTCGAAGTATCTTTCCGGATATGGATGAAAAGTGGCTTCGGGGATACGAGCGGACGATTTTGTATGGAGAAACGCTGTCCATGAATGAGTACAGTCCGGAGATCGATGCGGATCTGCTGATCGTATGTTTTCCGACTTTTGAGGGACATTGTGGCTGCATCCTGCTGAATCAGGATGATGTTTTGCATATCCGGAGTGAATGCGAACCGGATGGAGTCGTAAAAATGCTTTTTGGAAGATCATAATAGAAACAAAACCGCCGTCAGGCTGTGGAGGATATCCGTAGTCTGGCGGCTTTTTTATGTATTAGGAAAGTGCCGGCTTAACTTTATATTCGACCGGTAGGAAAATCTGAAAATCAGTTTTGTACCGTTTTGTGTGATGATTGGAAGGATTTGTACCGGTTTGAAGCAAAATTTATACCGTTTTACAGGCGGAAAATCTCTTTTTGTGTTGTATTTATCAGACGCTGCATAGTATAATCAAAGCAGGCCTGATTGATGAATGCACAAATGGAGGTATTGTATGAAAGTGAGAGGAAAATGGAAGAAAACGCTGGCTCTGTTGGTCAGCCTGGCGATGTTGTTAGGAATGATGCCGGATCTGACATTGACAGCGGTTAAAGCTGCGGCAGAGGAAAACGCGGCAGAGTCGACGCAAACGGTAACATTTGAAGGAATTGATGGAACAAGTGGATGTGGTTACGGGGAAGGATATGAAAGTCTTTTCGATGGAAAATATACAGAATCAGATGGCACAAAATGGTGCTGTGACTTTTCTGATTCTGCGTATGTGATCATTAAAGCATCTGTACCGGTGTGGATCGGCGGTTATACCTTTGTCACAGGAAATGATAACGCACGCGAAAGTGGAAGAAATCCAAAGACCTGGAAGCTGTATGGATGTGAGGCATATAGATCCGAAGATGAGGATAATTCATGGACAGAGATTGCTTCTGTGACCGGGGATACTACGATGCAGGATAAAAACTATACTTCGTATCCGTTTTCAGTAGATGGTAATGAAACGAAATATCAATATTATAAGTTTGAATTTACTGCAAACCAGGGTGCAGATGTTATGCAGCTGAGTGAGATCCTGTTTGATTATAACGTATGTGACCATGAATGGGTGAATGGTGAAACGCAGGCAGCTACCTGCACAAAGGATGGCTTTCAGAAGAAATCCTGCAAAAATTGTAAGCGAGAAATCACCACAATCATACCGGCTGCTCATCGGTGGGGAGCGATCGGACAGACGAAAGCGGCAACATGTACGGAAGGGGAGCTTCAGGAAGAGAAGTGTCTTGCTTGTGAGGAAACACGATGGGTGTCTAAGTCCGGTGGAGCACCGGCTCTGGGGCATGATTGGGAGGAGACAGGCACAGAAGCACATACCTGTACCGGAAGTGGAATAATTATAAGGACCTGTACCAGGTGTCATGCTGTCGACGAGAAGGATGATCCGGATGATCCGGCAACGGGACATGACTTTGGGACAGATGGAAAATGTACGCAGTGTGATGCAGCGAAAAGTGATTATTTAACCCCAACCACACCAAAAGGAGAAGGTACAAAAGAGAGTCCTTATGAAATAGAAAGCGTAGGAAATCTTTATTGGTATGTAGCTAAGTGTCAAGAATGGCCGGATGTTATTTGCGCAAAGCTTACGAAGGACATTACGGTAAATTATAATTTGATAGATCGCTTAAAGGAAGAGGATTACGAGAACGATAACCATAAATTTTTCTCCTGGACGGCAATTGGTGATTCTTTAAGTGAAACGATGGTTTTTGATGGCGACGGTCATACGATCAGCGGATTATATTGTTGTTCTCAGGATCAGAATGATGTTGGTTTTTTTGCGAGCATATCCTCAAGAGCAACCGTGAAAAATCTAAGGATTGCCGATTCCTATTTTTACAGTAAAGGGGGGAACGTAGGGGGGATTATTGCTAGTTCCAGAAATACTTTCGTGGTAAATTGTTCCTTTCAGGGAATCGTTAATGGTAATAAGTATGTAGGTGGAATTGCCGGCGAGGCAGGTCTGTCAACCGATAATGCCTACATACATAATTGTTATACACAATGCCAGGTGATGGGTTCAGATAAGAGAAAGAAAGGCACTGTGCTTGGAAAAGAAAATGGTGTAAATATGTCAGATTGTTATTATCAGACAGATCTGTCCGCTGATAGTAACGGCCAGACAATACCAGCTATTGGCGAGTGTACTTGGATGACTACAGAGGATCTCGTTGATCTCGTTGGAGTTACTGCAGCGCAGATCAGCTCCGGAGAGCTTGCATATAAGCTGTCATGCGGCTGGAGCGGAACGGTTTATGGTGAACAGGTCAGCGCAGAGGTCTGGGGACAGACATTGGAAGGTAAGTACAAACAGGCATATCCGGTGGTGAATGGAGAAAGGGTATATAGCTGGAAGCAGGATCAGGATTGTCATTGCCAATCGAAGGGAAACATAGTTGACGTGTATAGTAATAAGAATACACCTCAAGAGAAATACAGGATAAAGGATATCAGCGTTTCGGATCTGAAATGGAATACGCCGGAGGAAACGTTCGTTTATGATGGTACTCAGAAGAGCATTTCACTTGCAGATACAGATAAGCTGCCGGAGCAGCTTACGGCAGCACTCTCCGGCAACGTGGCAACCCGGGCGGGGATTTGCACAGCGACGGCGATCATCTCCGTGAAGAGTGAATACACGGATCGATATCATCTTGAAAATACTTCGGATAATTCGGCCGTGATCACGAGTCAGTGGACGATTGATCAGGCAGAGATTCCTGACAATGCACCGACAGATCTTACGGTAGACAATAAGGTCAAAACAGTGGAACAAGCCGGAAAACTTATTTTTACAGATGATGTGACAAACAGTGGATGGACACCGGAGACTTCCGATGGATCATTGGACGAGGTCAAAGCAAAGACAATCCCTGCCGGTGGCAGTGTGACCCTTACAGCGGTTTATACAGGGGATGATAAGGATTGTTATAAGACGATCAGGAAACAAATAACAATAACCCGAAAAGCATGTGAAGAAGATCCGGAGGTTTTATATACTGGAGAGGGGGAACAGGCGCCGACCTGTACTGCAGCGGGAACCGGTCATACGGAATGTAAATTGTGTGGAGATATAATGAATACAGATGTTTCTGTGGGAAAAACACCTCATATACTGGTGTTGGTTCCTGCAAAGAATGCAACACTGCAGGAAACAGGAAATATCGCATATTATAAATGTCAGGAATGTGATGGTTACTTTTCCGATGAAGCAGGGGAAAATGAAATCTCAGACAAGACGAGTGTGATCACACCGACCCAATCTCCTAAGCCGACTGTAGTACCAACGACAGAGCCGACAGGAAAGCCGGGAGAGACAACAAAGCCGGCACCGGGAACATCTGAGGCGCCAACGACAGAGCCGACCGGAAAGCCAAGTGAGACACCGCAGACATCGCCTGAAACTTCTGAAAAGGCAGCGGCAAACCCGCAGAAGGTAGGAAGCAAGCTGGAAGGGAAAAATGGAGTACAGTATAGAGTCACCAGCAGCAAAAAGAATAAGAAGACGGTGGCGTATAAGCTTTCTAAGAAATCCAAAAAGAAAAGCATTGTTATTCCAAAAAGTGTTACGATTGCGGGAGTAAAATATCAGGTAACTTCCATTGATGATAACGCTTTTAAGGATAATACTACTATTAATGAGATAACGATTGGAAAGCAAATTAAATCCATTGGAAAAAATGCTTTTGACGGATGTGAAAATCTGAAAAAGATAATCATTAAATCTGAAAAACTGAAAGCAGGCAATGTAGGCAAAAACGCATTTGCAAATGGTTCTGATGAAGTTATTGTAAAGACTTCAAAGAAAAAACTGGAGGCATACAAAAAGCTCCTGAAAAAACGGGGGATCAGCAGGAATGCTTCCTTTGAAAGCTGATAAACACAGGTTAAAGTGACTAAATTTTAGGAAAAGATTCTTTTGGATAACAGTGCGTTTTGACTGTTACAAAAGGATCTTTTCTTATTTAACGTGTATGTTACGGGATGATATAAATCTTGTTTTGACTTTTATAAAGTGGTAAAATATACTGGTACAAGGATGTGGAGAAATGAATTGGGATAATGGGATAAGAAGCGTATGAGATAGGAAAAATACAGGAAATGTAAGGGGTACTAAAGATGGATCCGATAAAAAAAGAGCTTATGCATATTACAGATAAAATGGAAAACAGCTGTGTACTAGGTGCGATAAGGCAGGGTATGATCATGATGATCCCGTTGCTGGTCGTGGGGTATTTGTCAGCAATGCTGGTGAATCTTCCAATCTCTGCGTATCAGAGTTTTATGCACCATTTGTTAGGCGGGCGTGTGGAGGAGTTTTTTCTGTGTCTCTATTCCTGCGTGAATCGTTTCTTTTCTGTTTTTTTGGCAGCAGCTGTCAGTGTCGGTTATTCCATTATGATGAGACGCAAAAAGGGAGTCAATGAGAGCACGGGAAGTATCATCATTCTTGTGATCATAACATTGGCAGCATTTGCAGGATATTCCGGCATCCAGTATGATGATTTTTCGGTTGATAAGTTCAGCAATATGCATACGTTCAGTGCCCTTCTGGTAGCATTGATCTCCAGTGTGGCATATTATGCTTTAAAGGGCAGAGGATTTTTTCGGATGATCGGACAGCATGGGATGAATACGGACAGTGTTTATATTGCGGCCATTGAAGGGATAGGGCCGGCTGTGATCATTATTGGGTTCTTTTCTCTGCTGCATCAGCTTTTCAACGTGTGTTTCGGAGTGGATGGGATTCAGGAACTCATGGAGCAGATATTTAATTATTTGCTGACTCCGATAAAAAACGGTCTGGGATCCGGACTCATTGTGATCTTTTTGACCCATGGATTGTGGTTCCTTGGTTTTCATGGTCATAACATGCTGGATACAGTGATCAAACAGCACTTTACTGATGTGACGGCGGGGATTTTCAGCAAAACCATGCAGGATGTTTTTGTACTGCTGGGAGGTGCCGGGGCGATGCTTTGTCTGGTGACCGCGATTCTTCTTTTTGCAAGAAAGAAGGATGTACGTCATCTGGCGTTCATGGCAGCACCAACGGTGATTTTTAATATCAGCGAGATTGCACTTTTTGGTATTCCGGTTATTTTTAACCCGATCTTTCTGGTGCCGTTTATTCTGGTGCCGATTGCCAATTTTCTCATTACCTATGGAGCGATTTACAGTGGAATCGTGCCACATGTTGTCAATGAAGTGGACTGGACTACGCCGATTTTGTTAAGCGGTTATCAGGCAACGGGATCCTGGAGAGGAGCTGTGCTTCAGGTTGTCTGTCTGACGGCGGGTGTTCTGATCTACCGGCCGTTTGTGCGGATTTATGAGGAGCAGAGCCGGCTCCGTATTGCCAGAGATGTGAAACGGTTAGTAGAGGAGATGCAGCGGGAAGAGGAGAACAATTCCATTGGCATTCTAACTAAGAGAGAGGACAATCTGGGGTATGTGGCGAGAGTATTGGCATCGGAGCTGGCAGAGGCAGTACGCAACAAAGAACTGTTTATGATGTATCAGCCGCAGGTAAATTGTGATGGCGAATGTATCGGTGTGGAAGCATTGATCCGCTGGAATCATCCGGAGCTTGGATTTATCTATCCGCCGTTGATCATCCAGCTGGCAAAGGAGGCACATATCCTGCATAAGCTGGAACAGTTTATTTTTGATGAGGCGGCCGGGGCAGTCACTCAGATGAAGCCTGAGACCTTTTCAGAGTTTAAAGTATCTGTCAATATTACCAATGAGTCTCTGGAATGGGACGGCATTGAGCAGTGTATTGCAGATGTGGTAGAGAAGTATCATATTCCGAATGAATGGTTTTGTCTGGAGATTACGGAACAGGATGCCCTTTCGACATCTATTGATATTGCGGGCAAGATAAAGAATCTGAAGGCAAAGGGACATAAGTTCCTGATTGATGATTTTGGTATGGGACATACCTCATTGATGTATCTGCAGACCAGTTACTTTAATGTGGTGAAGCTGGATGGATCATTGACGAGAGATATTCTGGACAATGAGAGAAACAGCGATATTATTGGTTCCATTGTATATCTGGGTCAGTCGCTTGATTTTAAGATCATAGCAGAGTATGTGGAGACCAGGGAGCAGAGAGATGAACTGGAGAGACTGGGATGTAATGCATTTCAGGGGTATCTTTACAGCAAGCCATTGAAGCTGGAGGATCTGCTTGTATGGATGGAACAAAGAAAAAAGTGAGAATGATAATATGATAGCAGCCACCGGTCAGAAATAGTATCTGACCGGTGGCTGCTATTATGTTAGGAGTATCGAATTAAGATAAAATATTCAATCAATGATGCGTTGTTCCCGGGGCTATTTGCCGAGAACTTCTTTGATGTTGTTTAATACAACATCCTTTTCAAATGGTTTGGTGATAAACTGCTTTGCACCGTATTTCAAAGCGGCTAACACTTTAGACTGCTGACCGGCTGCAGTGATCATGATGACTTTTGCCTCCGGATCGATCTCCAGGATCTTCTGCAATGCCTCGATACCGTCCATCTTTGGCATCGTGATATCGAGAGTTGTAAGGTCTGCCGGATGTTGCTTAAACATCTCTATAGCTTCCTCACCGTTTGTGGCTTCGCCAATGACAGAGTAACCTTCCTCCTCCAGAAGATTCTTCATGATCATTCGTGACATTCTGGAATCATCTACGACTAATACAGATCCCCTGGAATCTGTCGGAATATCGTAAACCTGCTTTTCGTTAGATGCGAAATGATAAGGAGTATCTCCCAGCTTGACCTGATCATTGTCTGCAATCACAAGATTGATACGGTGATCCTCTATGTAGACCGGCAGGATATGGAAATCTCCTTCTATGGTCTGATCCTGATAAGCAAATACAGGCTCTAATTCTAATTCTTTTTCTTTCTCGCTCAGCTCAGAAGCAAAAAGACCGTTGCTGACGTTGATAAACTCACAAACGGCATCAAAAATATCCGTTGTATCATTCTGTTTGTCCCCGGAAAAATGATCAGCGATCAGGGAGAATGCCTTTTCATCGGCATCATCGGCGAGTGCCAGATAGAAGTCTGCATCTCCGGATAATTTCTGTCCTGCAAGAGAATGATAGGACAGAGACTTTACATGCTTGATCTGACCAATATAAAAATCTCTGGTAACGAAACGGTTAATATTACGGATGACCAGGCCTGCCAGATCTGTGATCGAAGCATTGGCTGCACATGCAAAGATTGGGATCAATGCGTCCAGGTCATCTGCCTTTAAAGCGGCCATATCTGTATCAGAAAAGCCATGCTCCTTCTGGAATGCAGATAAGGTCTTATCAATAACGGAAGCAGTCAGCTTCGTGCATTCGGTTAAAGCCTGTGTGAACTGCATATATGGATTGCCCTGTTTCTGAAGAAGCTCTCCGATCTGGGCATCTGTCAGGAGACCCTTCTCCTGAGCAATATCACCAAAGCGTTTATCAAACTGCATCTGCAGTTTATTGATCATATCTACGTCTTCCTCTGAGAGTAAACCCTCTGCAATTGCAATGGTACCAAGCTTTACACGAACGGATAACTGTTTCTCAATGGAAGCACGGTATTCATCGAGGTTGATGATCTGCTTTTCTACAAGATATTTTCCAAATAATTGACTAAACATTGAATTTCACCTCTTCTGATAGATTTCTATTTATATTATACAATAACTATGCCGGAAAGAAAAGGAAAATCGTGATTTTTCACAAAATAATAACTGTCTCTTATACACATCTCCGAGCCCACGAGACGTAGAG
>ERZ1026854.1731-NODE-1731-length-13341-cov-3.991645_pt1 | contig 13341 bp, 12 predicted proteins | sample MGYA00380157_ERZ1026854 | MGnify/ENA primary metagenome ERZ1026854 (study PRJEB33269, sample SAMEA4719793) | human gut metagenome | biome: human-associated habitat; feature: organic feature; material: feces | place: Cameroon | collected 2013-10 ...
AGCACTACATAGCATCCTATAAAACAGGATGCAAGTAGTGGCGAGCGCAAGTGCCCTCGAAACACCTGAATTCCACCTTGAGGCGAGTACGGGAAGACACGTTCATCAAACATCGAAACAGCAAAGCATTTAGATTTTTCAAAAACCGTAATGCGACAAGACAATTTTCAGACACAGCCCCCGGACATTTTTAATTTTCAAAAGGCAAAAATCATTTTCTATACCATGTGACATAAGAAATATTATGGGTATACCACATCATTCTGTGTGGGAATTTTGAGTAATTATTCTATTCGAGTCCTTCTTTTGCCAATTTCCTGCGGCAAAGGAAGAACGCCGGTATTAAAAATGCATCTGCAAAGATCCATGCCAATGTATTGGCCATGCAGATTCCAAAATATCCACTAACAGCTACCAGGAGTGTTCCCGCCAGAGTTCTCGCTGCCATTTCAAACACTCCTGCAAGAATGGCAATTCCGGAAAATCCCATTCCCTGAATGGTGAACCTCACTGTATTAACAAGAGTCAGCAGACAATATCCGGCCGCTGTGACTGTCATATACTGATATGCATATCCCATCGCCTCAACCTCATCCGCATCAAGAAACAGGACGGACATTCTGCGTCCAAAAAGAACGACGATCGCCAAAAGCACTGCTGACACACAAAAGCCCATCAGTGATGCCACTTTTAACCCCTTTCCTACCCTGTCCAGTTTTCCGGCTCCCACATTCTGACCAACATATGGTGCCATAGTCTGTCCAAGTGCTTCTATTGGACAGGAAAGAAAATTTCCCAAACGTCCCGCTGCGGTCACTCCTGCCATAACAGTGGCTCCAAATCCATTGACTGCCGCCTGGATCACAAGAGTTCCAATCGCTGTGATAGAATACTGCAGCCCCATGAGAATTCCAATCGTACAAAGGCGTACCATATATTTTGGCTGTGCCTTCCACTCGCTTCGGCTGCCATGCAGGATTGGAAATGTCTTTCCCACATACCACAAACAGCATATACCGGAGATTCCCTGTGAAAGCACTGTTGCAAGTGCAGCCCCGATCACTCCCCAGTGGAACAATAAAATAAACAGTAAATCAAGTCCAATATTCAGGACAGACGAAATTGCCAGAAAAACAACCGGTGTTCTGCTGTCTCCCAAAGAACGGATCAATGCCGCAAGAAAATTATATAAAAAGGTACATGGAATTCCCAGAAATATGATCAGCATATACCAATAGGCATACTGAAATACATCCTCCGGCGTCCGCAAAAAAAGCAGAATATCCCTGCAAAAAACAGACGATGCCAGTGTCATCACGGCTGCAAATCCGACACAAAGCCATGTGGCGTTTGCTACAAAACGACGTAAAGCACTTTCATCCTTCGCGCCAAATTTTTGTGCAACCGGTATGGCAAAACCATTACACACACCGATGCAGAAGCCGATGACCATAAAGTTAAGAGATCCCGTAGACCCTACCCCCGCCAACGGTTTTAATCCCAAAAACTTTCCCACGATCATCGTGTCCACCATACTGTAAAACTGCTGAAACAGCATTCCCAAAAACATAGGAATTGCGAAGCCGATGATCAGCTTGGCCGGAGAACCTTCCGTCAGATTTTTCATTTTACTTTTTTTTGCAGACATTTTCTTTCCCTCCATTGCAATATTCCAAAAAGCGAAATTATTATACAAAACGGTTATCGGAAATACAATGAATAATCCATTAATAATATGTTTCTTTTTCTTTAACAAAGATACCTCCGGAAATAAATTCCGGAGGTATCTTCAGATCACTTGCTTATACTGCAATTACGTTATTATTTTACTTCTTTACGATTATCTTACACTTTGCTGTTGCGCCGCTCTTCATAATAACCTTGATCGTAACTTTTCCCTTTTTCTTTGCTGCGACAACACCCTTTGCATTGACCCGGACAATCTTTTTCCTGCCAATTACTTTATATTGCTTCACCTTATCGCCGGATACTTTTACCTTAATAACAATCCGTTTTTTCTTTCCACGCTTGATCGTTAATGTTTTCTTTGCTAAACGAAGTGTTATTTCCTCTCCATCCTCTGTCAGATCCTCGTTCTCTGTAGATGGAGATTGTGCCGTACTGCCGGAAGGTTCTGTTGTCGTCTTGCCGCCACCGGATGTCGTAGATCCATCCTGGCTCTTTGTCGGTGTTGGAGAAGTTCCCGGTTTTGATGATGTATCCGGTACCGGCGTCCCGGAGCTTCCCGGTGTCGGTGCTATGGACTCTCCCGGTACCGGTGCCTCAGAACTTCCCGGTGCCGGTTCTGCAGACTCTCCCGGTTTCTGCGATTCTCCGGGTACCGGTGTCTTATCCGTTGCTGGATTGGAACTGACCTCCGGGTTGCTGCCTGGATCTGTCCCCGGTTTCGCACTGGCACTTGTTGACGGTTTCTCACTTGAACTTGTACCCGGCTTTGCGCTCGCACTTGTTGACGGTTTCTCACTTGAACTTGTACCCGGCTTTGCACTCGCACTTGTTGACGGTTTCTCACTTGAACTTGTACCTGGCTTTGCGCTCGCACTTGTTGACGGTTTCTCACTTGAACTTGTACCCGGCTTTGCACTGGCACTTGTCGACGGCTTTGGTGTCACCTTGGTATCGGTTCCCTCTTCAATATCCTGATGTGCACGATATGTATTGACGAGCCAGATTCCTGTAGTCGCAAGATCTGAAGCTACATATCCTCCTGTGGTCTTACTGCAGGAAGTACTCAAATAAGATGCTGATTCACCTTTATTACAAAAACTCCAGCAGGCATAACTGATATTATAAGAATCACACAGTTTAATCCACGCATCTGCATTCGCCGTGTCAAAGCCACCATTTCCTGAAGCATCACAAATACCAAACTCGGTCACAAAGATCGGTGTGCCGTCTGCCGTAGCCGTCTTTACTTTTGCCATCTTGTCTGCATAATGCGTTCCGGAATAAAAATGGAATGTATAAAGAATATCTTCAAATCCATCATCCTTCAACGGCTTCTTGGCAACATCATCTACATCCTGAGACCATGTATTGGTTCCGCAGACGATCAACGCATCACTGCCGCAATCACGGATAATACCGGCAATCTCTTTACAATAGCTGTACAGATCATTGCCACCGCCTGTATACCACTGTACATCTTTCGGCTCATTACAGATCTCAAAAATCACATTATCATAATCTTTATATTTCGTTGCATATTTCTTAAAGAAATCCTTTGCCCAGGATTTCGTCGTATGAGGATTTTCTTCGTGAATATGCCAGTCTACGATCACATACATTCCCAGCTCTTTCGCTGCCTGAACACCCTCCTCGATCTTCTGATCCATTCTGCTCCGGGCTCCCGCTGTGTAACCATCCTGTGTTACATAGCATGCCATGCGGAACAGATTGACACCCCACTCGTCACGAAGACTTTGCATAGCTCCTTTGTTAACATAATTATATCCAACTTCCCACTGAATACCATGGGAACTTGCCCCCCGCAGCTGATATGGATTGTCGTTCTTATCCACGATAACCGGGGCATTTCCGTAGCCTTCCACCTTCTTCAGATGAAGCTTGCCATGCTTTCCAACCGGCGTCTGTGCATAGGGAATATCCTTTGTGGTTCCGGTCAATTTATAATTTAATTTGCCGGATTCTGTGGTTTCCCCTGATGGCGGATTGCAGTTTACCGCACGCACATAAGCTGAACTAACCGTGACAGAGGTAGGATCAAAGCCGATCTTTCCATTAATATTAACTGTGGCTCCGGCTGCAATCTCCCCGGCATAATAAACGATCACACCGCCAACCGTCGCATTATATACCGCATTGATCGAATCAAAGGATTGAAAATTTTTTGGCTCTCCACTGGTCTTCATCACTGCCTGCACCTTAGAAACTGCCTGTGATGTATGATTTGTAATAGAAAATGTATATTCTGTCCAATACTGATTATTCGGTTTAGCAGTATATGATGCCGAATACAGGCTGGAATCCTCTCTGGCATTGGCATCCAGACCATCATCCGTGGTGCCTCCGGCAGAACCGCCTGCGGAAGAAGAATCATCCACAATCACTTTTGCAGAACTGATTTTATATGAAATGGTCGATGTATTCACTGCATTATCAGCAAAACGGATCGCAATATTTTTCAATATTGTTCCCTTCCAATTCATATCGGACAGCTCATAGCTAAGTGTCATTTCTTTCCCTGCCGTCACACTCTGTGCTTCGCTCTGATTCCATGATTTGTCATAATCATCATCCTGTATGTAGAGCATAGCGTGAATGCTTCCCGTATCGCTGCTGACACTATTGATCTTTAATGTCACTTCAATCCTTGAACTACAAGCCTGAACCTTATCCTTCGTAGATATCACATCCGGTACATCAAAGAGAATATCAGATATGTAATCTGTTCCATATGGATTCTTTGCCATGGTCAAAGGACTCTGTCCCTTCTTGACCGTCAGATCATACGACGTCTCCGCCGCCTTTGCTTTCTGTCCGTTTGGCAGTGCCAGACCGGACAATACCATGGCCATAACCAGAAGCCATGATAAACCCCTTCTTTTGATTTTCTTCATATCGTCCCTCCTGTTACTTCATTAGAAATTTTACTTTCTAACAAAAGAAAAACTGCAATATTGTACAACAATACTGCGCCCTGCTCTGTTTCAGAATATATCAGTATAATTGTATCAAATATTGCAGTGTAAGACTACCCTAAAAAATTGACAAATCCATCATTCCTTAAAAAGGACAGATGCCTTTTCAAACGGAATGCCGGCATATACCATATGCATCACGCCCACATTTTCCAACATCCGCATAGCTTCCTCACGGGATACGGTGATCGTTCCGTCTATAATAAACGTCACAAGTCCCTGTGTATAGATCACGACCGTATTCATAAATTCCCTGGCTTTCTCCTCGCTGATCCCCACAACGCGGCAAAGTGCTTCCCGGAGAGATTTGTTCCTCTCCTCGTCAAATACAGCTCCGATGCCGCCAAGATTGACAAGTCCCTTTGAATCCGTCCGCAGATAACGGATCAGATTTGGCTCATCAAAGGCCATATTTACATAGGTCTCCCCCACAGAAAAAAATGCCGCTGCCGGATTCTTTCCATTGGGTCTCATTTGGGAATTCATATAATTTAATGCATATTGAAAGAGCTCCTCCCGGAACGCTTCCATATTGCCAAAGGACCAGGAAATCGGCTGCGTAGAACAACCAAGCTCCTTTGCCAGACGTTTAATATTGATCACTTCATAGCCTTCCCGGATCACCAGATCCAAACCGGTCTTTAAAATCATTTCTTTTGGTATTTGTGTCTTCGGTGGCATTGCTGACGTATCTCCTATCATAATAATTATTATATATAACCTAATTTATATATTATGCGCATGTTGTGCTTTTGTCAAGAAAATTCGCTGTTTCAAGCCTATTTATTTACGAAAATGATTACGAGAAAAACTAAAAAACTGCTTCCCGAAAAACCGGAAAACAGTTTTATTTTTACCATAAATCTTCATCCACATCATCCAGCGAAAACTCTCCAACCCCTTTGAGTTCATCACCATCTGACAGCGAAAAACCTTTCTCCTCTAATATTCGTTTATCTTCCTTCTCCTGTGCTTTCAAAGCCTTCTCTTCCTCTTCCCCAAAAGAAAATAAGTCTCCATCCATAATTTTTCTGCCTTTCTTTTTTGTCTTTGCACAGTAACGCTTTGGTTTTTCCTATTACCGTACTGCTTTTACATTACTAAAGGAACTGAAATATTTCTTTCCAAGAACCACTTTGTAGGTTTTTACTTTGTAATAATATTTTTTATTCTTTTTCTGCTTTTTTACCTTCTGGGTACATTTGCAGATCTCCGCTTTTTTAATGGTCTTCACCTTTTTGTATCCGCCATTTTTCTTTTTGGAACGATATATCACATAGCCCTGGGCATCCTCTGTCTTTTTCCAGCGGATCGTCAGTTTTTTTCCTTTTCTTTTCACAGACTTAAGAGTTGTTTTCTGCACCTTTATATTCAATGCGATCGCGGATGTATCCACGCCCTCAAAACTTGTATTGGAAATGTAGGTGACACCCTCCGGAATATTGATGGAATGAATATTCCGGCAGCCTGCAAATGCTCCGTCTCCAATAGTTTTCAGTGTGCTTGGCAGCACAACGGTATTCAAATTCTGGCAGCCGTTGAAGGTATTGTTTTCAATCGCGGTCACTCCCTCCGGAATATTGACGGTATGAAGATTACCACATTTGGCAAATGCCCCTTCCTTGATCTGCCGAAGTGCTACGTCAAAAATCACTTCATTCAGATTGTTGCAATCAGAAAATGCGTATGCTCCTACGGTTGTCACGGTCTCCGGCAATGTAAGATTGTGAAGATTGTCACAATTATAAAACAGATAATCCGGAATCTCTGTGATCGTGGATTTGGAAATATCAATCTGAATATTGGAACATTCTGCAAAAGCATAAACTCCCAGCTTATTTACTGATGCCGGCAAAGCTGCCTTATCCAGAAGCCGGAGATTGGTGCATTTGTAAAATGCGTACGTTCCTATGATCTGTGTGCCTTCCTCCCAGACACTGACGCCATTAAAATTCTGTGTATTGGCAAAGGCGTAGTCACCGATCACGCGGACATTTGCAGGAATTTCAATACTTGGCGTATTGTAACCTTCAAAGGCATATCCACCGATATTCACAACACTTGCCGGAATACGGTATGTCCCGGAGCTCTGATGCTTTCCTACCGGATAACGGACACATAATGTGCCATCCTTGCTCAGAAGCACTCCGTCTCCGTCGCTGCACAGACTCTGATTCGCCGGATCCACTTCAAAGGCACTGATCCCATAGCAGCCTGCAAATGCCGTTTCATTTACTGATGTGATGCCTGCCGGAATTTTCACTTTGGTGATCTTATTGTGATTCTGATATGTGCCTGACAATGCAGAGACACTGATGCCGTCCATGGTTGCCGGCACCGCCACTTCTGTATCCTGTCCCAGATAAGAGGTCAGCACTGCCTGACCGGCAGCATCCAGCTCATAGGTATATTGACCATCCTGCGAAACTGCTGCATTTACTGTGGTAGTATTTGCAAAGATCAATGCGCACAACAGAAATGCCACTGTCAGTAAAAATCTTGATCTACATTCATTCCATTCTTTTTTGCATTGCTTCATATTATGTATTCCTCACTTTCTCTGATTTTAATTTATTCGGATAAACGGTTTCTCCGAACTACTTCTTTCAAGTATAACGAATTTCATCCCAAAAAGCGATAGTTTTTTTATTTTTACGGAGGTCTTTATCTATTTTCAAAAATAATGTATACTATATTATAAGTATATCTTGTACATAAAGGCGGTAAGAATGTGGTAAAACGATATTTTGTGAGAACCCGCGATCTCCGTAAGGGGATGCGGATCGATCAGGAGATTGAAAACAGCTGGGGTCATTCCCTGATCGTACGCGGCTCTTATCTGGATGAATACCAGATTGAGGCACTCAAAAAACTTAATATCAATGGTGTGTATATCCGGGAGGGAGAAGATGATGAGGATCCCTCTTCTGTTGCTGAGCCCGCTTCTGCCATCGCCAAAAACAATATTGCTAAATACCGCGAAGCAGATCCCGCCAAGGTGAGCCTTTCCGTCAGTGTAAAAAAACGTATTTCTGAAGGAATACAACATCTGTACAGCGATACCAGCAATCCGCATTTTACCCAGACAACAACCACGATCACCAGCGATCTGATGCGCGCCATTGATGACAACGCTGCTGTAGCCGTGGATATCAGTGCCCTGAAAACAAGCGATGAATACACCTTCAAGCATAGTGTAGACGTCGCTACGATGTCTATGATCGTTGCCAAAAATATGCAAATGTCCCAGCAGGATGTTTACAACATCGGCATCGCCGGACTTCTCCACGACATGGGTAAGTCAAAGATCCCATTAAATATCCTGAACAAACCGGGACGTCTGACGGATGATGAATTTGCAGTAATGAAGGAGCATTCCCTGTTGGGCTACCGCATCATTAAGGAGAAAAACGAATTCAACGACAGCATCTGTTTTGCGGTGCTGCAGCACCACGAAAAAATGAACGGATCCGGTTATCCCATGGGCGTTAGCAGCGATAAGATCGTTCCATATGCCAAGATTTTATCCGTCGTGGATGTATATGACGCTCTTGTCACGGAACGCCCTTACAAAAAGGCATTTTCCCAGAGAACAGCAGTAGAGATGGTCATGTCTATGTCCGGTGAACTGGATATCACAGCCATGCGCAGCTTTCTCTCCAGCGTCATTCTGTATCCGGTGGACTCTACCGTAGAACTGAGCAACGGCGAGAAAGCCCGTGTCGTAAAAAACAGCGAATTTTCCGTTCTGCGTCCTACCGTTGTAGGGCTGCAAAGCGGCAGGGTCTATAATCTGGCAGAGGATTTTTCCTGTGCTAATATTGTTATTTTATAGCTAATGGCAAATTCTGTATTTTTCTATACACAAAAAACGGACCTGCTCAGGCAGGTCCATTAATATGTTCGTCTAACTTTTGAATCAATTCATCCACATCGCAGGAATGTACCTGACACGCCTGCTCCAAGGTCTCTCTCGGCGACATATGGCAGGATACACAATGCATCCCCATTTCATTAAAGCATTTCTCTGCGGAAGGGTACATCTGAAGCACCGCTCCGATCAGGGAATATTTTGTAATTACCATAACTGACTCCATTCTGCCGCCCCTTTATGCGGCCCGGTCACATAAAACAACATTTTAATATATTCTGCACCCTTTTCTTTACAGATATGCTGCAAAAATATAGGCAACCGCCACCAGCACGATCTGATAAATACAGAATCGGAATACAACCTGTGTGTCTGACCACTCCTTATTTTTGCGGACGTGATCGTGAAGAGGGGTCAGCGTATTTTTCAAAATGCTGATCTTAAAGAATCTCTTCAGGAAGATCTTTACCAGTCCGATTCCTCCATCTATGATAACCACCAGTGCAAGAATTATGTATGCAAACGGATGACCCGATTTCATAGCGATCACGGCAAGATAAAATCCCAGTGCTCTGGAACCGGCGTCTCCCATCAGCATAGAGCTTGGTTTGGAATTAAAATACAGGTACGCCAGCAGGACACCCATAAACATCAGACTTGCAATGCCATACTGTCCCAGCTCTTTGGAAAAGATCACTGTAAAACCGCCCAGCACGACCATACAGAGACTGGCACAAAGTCCATCGACACCATCCGTACAATTTGTGACATTGACCGATACCCACAGTAAAACGACTCCCAAAATGAAATAAACAGGAACCGGGATGGAAACGGTGCTGCCAAACAACATAATATCTGTAGAATTGTTGGAAACAAAGGTCCACATTGCCACCAGTGAAAGAATCAGATCAATGGCTCCCTTTTTGTAATCGTTCCACGGCTTGTCAGAAGCATCATCCAGATAACCGCTGAGCATCATAGCAAACAGCAGAATACAATAAATAACATATTCTCTGGTAATTGGTAAAAACAAAAGAGAACATACAATAAATGCACATACAAAGGTAAGTCCCACACCACGAAGCTTTCCCTTGGAAAGTGCTCCATTTACTGCGAAAGCACGTCCCTGATCCTTCGGCAGAAACGGAAACGGAAACTTCAGCATCAAAAATGTCAGTATAAATGCAGCCAGAACTCCCAACATAGCAATTTGATTGGTTGTCAATACATCTTTTAGTACATAATACATAATTTATCCTTCCTCACTTGTGTATACTTCAATTTTATAAGAGTAAAGAGAATACGCCCCAGATACAAAGTGCCATTACCGCAATGACAACAAGCGCAATGATCCGGTTCTTCCACGCAGCCTTTGTCTCCAGACGAACGATCTCCTTTTTGCAGGCTTCAATCCGTTCCCCACTGTCCTTATACTGAGGAAAACGCTCCAGCTCCGTGATCGCTGTACGGTAATCCATTTTGGTTACTGCCTCCCCGCAAAGCTTTACTGCCTGCTGATAAGCCTTTTCCATGCCCTTTTTCTCATAGTCTTTCGCCTTTTTGCGGCATTCCTCCGCAAGTCTGGCACTGTCCTCATAGTCGTCAATCTCATCAAACAGCGCTGCTGCATCTAACAATGTTCTGACACCCTGCTCATACCGTTCCACACATTCCAGCGAATCCCTCAGATCTTTTGCGCTGCGGTATTTTGCTTCCTCCGTGGTCAGTTCTTCGTCCTCAAAGGAATCCTCGTCCGGCAATGCGGCTCTATTCTTATCTTCTTCCGTCTCTTCGATGATTATCATATCATATACCGATCTTTCTATTTCGATTATATACTCCTAAAGCTACCTACTTATAATAAGCAGAAAATCCCTGCTTGTCAACGCAGGGATTTTCATTCTTTTTTATCGGCCTGCCGCCATTTCCTTTTTATCGTACTATCGTGCGGCATTTATCAACAACCTTCCGTACAACGCCTCTTTTTCCGGCTTCCAGCCGTTTTACTTCTGCACGCTGCAGCTCCAGCTCTCTTTTCACATCCAGCAATGCCTTGCCAAAGAAAAGAACTGTATTCTCATATTGAAAGGAATTGTCCGGTGTCCACCTGGCAAATTGGAAATTTATGTCATTTTTTTGATAATTTGTCCGTATGAATTTTTCAATATCTACCATACTATTTTTAGATTAAAAACTCAAATATGGATGGTGTGTTATGGACGTATTTTTTTCCGCATTTCAACAAATGCTTTATATGTTTTTATTTATGCTTCTGGGATATATGCTGCGAAAGAAGAAATGGATTCCGGAAAATTCCAGTTCTGTATTATCAAAGCTGGAAAATCTGATATTCATGCCCTGCCTTGTACTAAATACTTTTATAACCCGGTGTACGGTTGAAAATCTTACGGAAAAAATGTCCTTTCTGCTTTACAGCCTCCTTTCCCTGGCCATCGCCCTTGGTCTGTCTTTACTTCTGACTCCGTTTTTTGCCGCAAAAAAAGAAGAGCGCGGTATCTACCGCTACTCTTTTGTGGTCGCAAATATTGCTTTTATGGGTAATGCCGTCGTGGAAGGCATCTTTGGAAACGATATTCTTTTTGACTATCTGATGTTTACCCTGCCGATCAATCTGTTTTTGAACAGTATCGGCATTTCCTGGCTGATGCCGGATAACGGCGAATTATCCTGGCGTCAGAAATGGTTTGGTCCCATCAATCTCGCCTCCATACTCGGAGTGCTCCTTGGTATCACGCAGCTTCCTCTGCCGGCACCGCTCCCCGCCGTCATTGCTTCCGGAAGTGCCTGTATGGCTCCTGTCGCTATGATCCTTACGGGTTTTATCATCGGCGGTTATCCTCTGCGCAGCCTGCTTTCTGCCGGAAAAATCTATGTCGTCGCTCTTTACCGGCTGCTCTTTATGCCTGTTCTCTTTGCTCTGCTTGCCCGGTTGATCCGGCTGGCTCCGGACATCCGTCATGTACTGATCTGCGCCTATGCCATGCCGCTGGGCTTAAATACCATTGTGATTCCGGCCGCCTACGACAGCGACACGACAATCGGTGCATCCATGGCTCTGATCTCCAATTTCCTCGCCCTGATCACAATTCCCGTTGTCTTTTTTGTATTATTGCAGGATTAAAATCTGCCTGGTGCAGCCTGTCCCCGAACACAGTCTGAGCCCCGCCCGATTATCTGTTTTTATTAAAAAAACGCATCTCCGACTTCTGCTCTGCATACTGCTTCGCTACGATCTGCAGTCCCTGCATTCTATGACATTCCGGGCATAATGTACCAAATTCGATGGGTTTTCCACAGATCTGACAATGAATACCGGATATGGACTGTCCTGCTTCTCCCTTGTACTGTATCCGGCCTTCTCTGATCCACTTTCTCACCTTTGATACCGGAATATCAAAATGCTCCGCCACGTCCATTTCCCGAACATCATTCTCCCGTATAAAATCCTTCACCTCTGCAAACAGGTTTGCTTCCTTGCAGACCGGGCAGATATCATCCTCCTCATAAACATCAGGAAGAATTCTCCCACACTGTGTGCATCGAGGCGCCTCGCTAAATAACTCCGCTGATCTTGTAACCACGGAAACACCTCCTCTTCATATCAACATATTTATATTTAATATACCGCATATACCGTATCTCTGCAAGAATGAGTTTGGCGACAGTCCATAAGTCTGCCCAAAGATTCTTTTTATCTGTCATTATTCACGACTGTACTGCAGAGATGTTTCTTCTCCCGATGACAGACTGTACAGATATGTTCCCTTAACTGCCACATCATCCTTTGCGCTGGCTGCGAAGTTCACCTTTAATGTATCATTATCATCAATCTCCATCAGGGAATATACCACGGCTCCGTTTTTTTCAAAGGTAATATCATCGGAAGCACCATATTTCCGAAAAATCTTTTGCAATGCTTCATTGCCATTTTGCGGACGGTAACACAGCCTTTGTTCTTTTATATCGTACAGAGAAAAAGTTCTGCCGTTGGTTCCATTATAAGTAAGCAGCGCATATCTCTTCTGATCTTTATCGGCCGGAGCCCACTGCAGATCCAGATAATAGCCCTCCACATCTGTCATGGTTTTTGTCCCGGTTCTCTGATCCAGTCCATCCGGATTGATCCGAAGCTTTTTCACGGACAGCCCTCCATTTTCCTGCTCACTCACAGCCACATCCATCACTTCCCTGCCTTTATCATCCGTGAGCGAATATCGTGTCTGCGCTTTCTGCGCGCCTGCACTTTTCTCGCTGCGTCGCTTTTCCAGCTGTTCCTCGGTCATCTCCTGCTGATCATACCGCTCTGTCTGCGTGTTCCAGACATAATAAATCGTCTGATCATTCTCCGTAACCGTAATGACTCCTCCGGCCCCCTGCACATAGGACAACACCATAGAGCCTTCCTGCAATGCTGTAACGTGCTCAAAATGAATTGCCGGACTGACGACCTCCAGATCATTCTTCCTGATATCAATAATATAAAAATCGTATCCCGTTTTTCCCTTTGCTGCCGCCTTTTGTCCAACCGCAAGCTCCGGATTGCCATCCTCATTATAATCTGCAGTTTCCAAAGAAACATTTTCATTAAAATACAGAGTCTCTCTGTCAGAAAATATTTTATTCAGATCAAGGGACGCTGTCTGTTTCCCCTGTGTGCCATTCAGCTGAAGCTGACAGGTACCCCGGTAGCCTTCTCCTTTCTGATATGTTCCCTTCGATACAACAAGAGACAGACGTACAGCGCTCCCACTGGACACCTGTACATCG
>ERZ1026854.1735-NODE-1735-length-13297-cov-7.993581_pt1 | contig 13297 bp, 11 predicted proteins | sample MGYA00380157_ERZ1026854 | MGnify/ENA primary metagenome ERZ1026854 (study PRJEB33269, sample SAMEA4719793) | human gut metagenome | biome: human-associated habitat; feature: organic feature; material: feces | place: Cameroon | collected 2013-10 ...
GTTCTCAAATCCTAAGTTGGATAGTATGTATCATCAGTTTTTGGAGAGAAAATGAGTTTGAATAAAAAAGCTATCAATCCAGTATATGGGGGGGTATTACGTTGTCTCATACCATAAAAGCCAATTACTTCAAAACGGGTGTTCGTAATATTCTCTTCACAAAACGTGATGGATTTGATGCAACAGGAGTTATATTTGTGTATGAATAATAATCATATCATCATCCTCGGCTCGTATAGCCCATCCCAAAACGGCATTGTCATACATCCGAAAGGTATTGCCCATTGCCTTACTGGTGGTGGCAAAGGGCATGATGTCGATAAACCGAAAATATTATTAGAGTATGAATAAGGTTATTCCTTTCGTAAAACGATTTAAGGAGTTATGCCCACGATTAGAAGGCTACTCCACCGCCCTATCATCAAGATATGATGGATGGGGAGGGCTGTACGACAACCATGGGCAACATACAATGTTATTATTAAGATATGACTGAAAGGCATTATATCGGGTGGTCCCGAGACCATAAAGGCAAGGTTCGCAATCGCCCACGCAAAGATATAGCGAATGCAGTAACCCAATTCAAAAGCGGCGATAGCTATACCAATCAAGATGGTCTGGGTGACATGTCGCTCTATGTTATATACGAATATGATTAAAATATTAGCTATTCACGAGGCAAGAACCGAGCACGCCAAGGAAGTACGCAGAAGAACCGGCACCAACGATTATCGTGATAAAGCCGTCTTCTTCCGTGACAGCCCTTTAATGCAGTGCATCGGAACCTTCAGAACAAAGGATAATCTCCTTTCCTTCAGCTATGAATAAAGAAAAGTTATGAATGAAATACAGACGATAGTAGTAGGCTTGCTGAATACGCCTCCCTTTGATAAGCGCTTCGCCCAGATAAGGCGAGTTTTTGCCGTTCAAGGTATAGCGCCTACTTGTGATACATGTGGGGGGGGTGGAACTCAGCCCAAGATATTGGTGGAGTATGATTAAGCAGTCAATCATCACCCATTATCGTACCGAGGAAGCCAAGGCATATCGCAAGATACACGGCGACAGAGGCGGTTGCCGCTATCAGGATAAGTATCATCGTCCAAGCCCCTTTCCCTGGAGCAACTGCATTTCCACCGTAACGAAAGATAATCTCTTATGTCAGGAATACAAATAAGAACCTGCGCCAGCAGGGGAAGAGCCGAAGGCGATTGGTATTCCAACCCTCACGCCCAAAGATTGGAAATAGGCAGCTATATCAGCAACGCCATCTCTTCCATCGCCAAGGATTTTATGATCATCATCAATTATGAATAAGAAAAGGAGCCTCCGTTCCCAGCGATTTCATCGCTGGTCCCCATCTCCCTTTGTCCCCCTCCCTCAATAAAAAAAAACTACCTTTACACTCAGAAAGCAAGAAAACAGGCGTGCGTATATCGCCACCTATCTCTTTCATTACATTTAGGATAACAAATAAAAGAAACGCAAAATGGCAAGCAAAAACAAGAACAGAGTAACCAACCTGCAGCAGCTCCAACAACGTAGTGAGGAACTGAAAGGCGCAGGTTATGTAGCCGTTCGCCCGGATGCCTTTGTGTCGCCTAAGAACGGCGGCAACAAGGTCTTCTCCTGGAACGACTACGTACACGGCATGCTCCTTACCACAGCCGGTATGTCGGCAAGTGGTGGCGATGCAGGCAGTTCCGCAGCCCGTCAGCAAGTCTCCACTATCTTTGCCTCCTCCGGTGGCGAGAACTTGGGCAAACCGAAAGGAGTAGGTACCGATGGCCTAGGCTTTATGGATTGGGGTATGGCAAACCGCCTACCAAACCTTATCTGGATGCTCTCCCGCATGTCGCCTTTCACGGCAGCAGGAGTTGATTACATCAAGAAGATACTGGTAGGTCGCGGTCCCGCAGCCAAGTATCACTACACTCAGTACGTAGGTGGCAACATCACGGAGAAATATATCCCCTACGAGAGTGCCGGAGTCCTGCTCCGTGGTCAGATAGCCGACCTCAAAGCTAAGGAAGAGGCAGCCCGAAAAGCCGAGCAGGAAGAGCAGAACCAAGCCCAGCAGCAAGGAAATCAGCAGTTCTCTCAGCAAGAGGAGCCACCGTTCCCTGCGATTTCATCGCAGGTCTCCCCTCAAAAAGAAGAGGATAGCGAGGAGATGAAAAGCCTGAAAGAAGCCCTAACGAAATGGGAAGAAACCAACTCCCAGCTTCGTGATTTCATCGAGAACAACGATCTGATGCAAACCTTCCTCGATATGGCAGGCGATATGGCTCTGATGTCTCAATGCTTCGTAGAACTCCAGCTCAACCAGCGTTCCCTCGACGAGAACGGTAACGCCGTCCCTACCGCCCAGTGGACCCCAAAGGTAGTAGGCATCAAGCACCGCAGCATTTTCACCACTCGCCTGGAGCGCATGGATGAAAACTACCGCATCAACTATGCCTACGTCAGCAACCAATGGCTAGACCCAACCCAATACGTCGGCGTACAGAAAGAGGAAGATCGCAAGATAGCCGCCATCCCCTACCTCCCTGCCACGTCAGCCGTAAAGGATTTGCAGCGCAAGATACGTGAGGCTCGTCAGCAGCGAGTAAGCCGCAAGAAACGTCCTACCCGCTTCATCATGTCACCAAGAGATTTCGGCGGTCCATACTATGCCGATGCCCTTTGGCACTCCATCTTTGCCGGAAGCATCTTTGAGTATGCCTTTACCATCGTGGATGACCGTCTCACCCGAAAGCGCAACAGCAACATCATCGGTCGAGTTATCTATATCCACCAGGATTACATCGCCAAGCTCTATCAGCAGCAGGGAGAGCAGAAAAAGAAAACCATCGGTGAGATTCAGAACGAAATCTTTACCTCTATCAATAGTTGGCTTTCCAACCCCGACAACGCAGGTCAGGCGCTCATCTCTTCTGCCTTCACCGGCAGCGATGGAAAGGAGCACAAGGCATGGGAAATCGTAGAGATTGAAACCAAGGCAAACGAACAGGCGAATGCCGACAAGACCGAGTTGCAGGAGATTTCAAGCATCATCTTCTTTGCCATGGGTCTTGATGCCAAACTGATAGGTAACACCCCAGGAGATACCGCATCATCTGGTGGTACCGACCTGAGAGAGCGTTTCCTGGTAAAGCAAATCCAGTTTGCCCCTTTGCAGCAGTTGATGATCCGTCCGCTGGAAGTACTCACCCGCTTTAATGATTGGGATGAGCACCTGGTATGGCAGATAGATAGAGAGGTATTAACCACCCTCGATAACTCCAAAACCGGAGTTGCGAAGCAGGAATAGGAATAGTCCTTATGGGGCGACAACTGCTCCATAGCTCCCTCTCGCCCCCGTTCCCAGCGATTCCATCGCTGGTTCCCCATATATAATAACGTAAAAGCAAAAAGAAATGATACTCTTCACAAACCAAGAACTCCGGCTTCATCTCCCCAGCAATGCCCTGGACGAGATAGCCAACCTGCAGGGTATGCTCGACAACAGCGAAAAGGATTTCCTGAAGCCTCGCCTAGGTGCATCGCTTTACGACCGCCTTTGCAAGCAGTATGCCAGCATAGATCCTGGGGTCTTCTGCGATGCAGTAACCGATGGTACCTATACCAGCGACCCATGGAATGAGCTTCTTCTTTACGCCCAGCGCATGATCGTAAACGATGCAATGGCGCAGAACATCGAGAAGCAAGCCTTATCGGTCAATGGTACCGGCATCAACGTAGCCTCCAGCAACGACTTCGCCGTAGCCAACGACAAGCAGATAGCGCAAGGCAAGGAAAGCTATCGTCAGTCGGCAATGACTTCGCTCAACAACATGCTTTCCCTCTTAGAGGGATGGGCAAAGGAAATGAATACGCCTATGCCTATCGAAGAAGCAGCGGGTGATAACGCAGAAGGCAGCACGCCATCCGATGGCAGCAATCAAGGTTCCTCATCTGAAGGAACAGATAGCGGCAAAGATGATGCAGCCGATACCGAGAAAAAGCAGCATGAGGCAATCGAGGAAATCGTAACCCTTTGGCAGGAGAGCAAGTACTACTACTACCATCGTGATTTGCTCTTCCCTACCTGCGAGTCTTTGCAGCCATACCTCGATATTTACGGCAACAGAGACAAGTTTGTGCGTCTTATCCCCGATATGCTTTTCATTCAGAGTGAGTATCTAGAAGAAGCATTTGGAGAAGATTTCATCCCTCGTCTCTTGCAGGCAGATGAAAATGACAAGATGCTGAAGAAGGCTCGTCAGCTTGTAGCTGCTTATCTGAAGGAGCGCACATCGGTTATCAATTTTGATAAGTTGACCCGCTCTACAGCGCACAATGATGCCATCACCGTAAGGGAAAGCATTCATCGGTTGCTGAAGAAAGAGGAAGCCGAAGCGCAAGCGAAACTCGATGCAGCCAAAGCTGATAGCGCCACAGAAGGCGGCTCCTCCTCATCGACGAGTAACGCCTCCAGTGCTTCATCATCGAATGACAAGGGTGGCAGCGAAGGCTACGACAACAACCAAAAAGGTTCTCGTATCTTCGTAACCCCTATTCTGTGCTAAAAATATTCGTAATTTTCAAATAAACAACAAAAACAAGGATTTATGGAAAAATTATCATTACAGGAAATCATCAACATTTTGAAACCTGCCATCGGTGCAAGAATGCTTACCCAAGAGCAGAAAGATGCCTATGAGCAGGGATTGTCTCTCCTGGAAGGTGCAAGTAATGCACGCTCGTTTATCGAGAACTCACGTAAGTTTAAAGACTATCATCGCCGTACCCGACAGATGATCGCCTATCTGAATAGCTACAGCAGCTCTCAAGCCAACGCTGCATCATCTGCCACCGATAAGCGACGAGTAGGTCGCCCAACCAAACAGGAGCAGCTTGAGTATGCCGAACTTCAGAAACAGAAAGCCATGGAAGAGGCGAAGCAGTCTCTCTTCCCTAGCCTGAAACCGGACACCACCCTGCAGCCGCTTACCTATAATGGTATCGTAGCCAACCCAAACGGCGAAAGCATCGCAGCCACCATGCCAAACCTGATGCAGTTGCGTCCGTTCCTCTCTACTGCCCTTCAGGAGGATGTAAACCATGTGCGTGACCTCCGTAGCGAGATGGCGAGCAAGGCAGAACAGGCTAAGACCATGGCAGAAGCCAACGAGAAAGCTATCTCTCAAGGAAAAAGCGCCATCTACACCGAGGATGAGATTGCCGCTCTCGCCACAAGAGCCGTAGAAATCGAAAGCGATATTCTTCCGGAAATCTTCAAGGCAGTAGATAGAGAGATGGGCGAATGCTATCTGCGACTGAGCGAGAAGACAGGCGACCCTGAGTACATCGCCTATGTAAAGAAAACCTTTACCGTGGACCCTCAGACCCTCCGCACCCAGTTTAAGCCATTCTACGAGAAGGCGCTGTCTCGTGACCTTCGTTTTGCTGAACAGGTAGCCGAGAAGATAGCCAACGATCGCCCAGAAGTAAAGGCAGCTCGTGATGCAGCCGCCAAGCACAAGGCAGAAGCCGATGCCCGCATCAAGTATATCCTTCGCAAGGATAAGCCATCTACCCAGACGAGAGTGAAAGGTATCAAGGAGCGCATAGACCAACTTCGCCAGGATTTCTCTGACATCGTGACCGAAGAGGAGCTTTCCGGCTATGAAGCTATTCTCACAAAAACTATAGAAGAAGCCAAAGAGGATGCCGAAGCATAATGCCGCCCCTCTTGCCACCGTTCCCAGCGATTCCATCGCTGGGTTCTTTTTTATGTCCCCCCTAATAAGAAAAAACCTCCTATCTTTGCCATATAAATAAAAAGAAAAAAGCAATGGCAAAGAATAAAGAAACCCCAGAACAGCGCACGCAGCGTTTCAAGACCCTTTGCGTCAATATCCTCGCCCAGAGCGGCAACTGCCAGGAATCCCAGCATGCCTTCAAAAGCACACAGAGCATTCTGGATATGTGCGAGGCATGGCGTAAATACTGGCATGGCTTAATCACCGAGGTTCCGCAGCAGGTAATCGATGCCTTTAAAGCCGTATATCCGGAGTTTAAGGCAGATATTAACCAGGGTGGCATCTTCTATAACGAGGATTCGCCTACCGGTACCGTTCTCGTAGGCGATACAGACGAGGAAATCCACCTCTACTCTTCCCGAAAGATATACGTCTTAGGCAAGGCGCACGTCATTCTCCATAATGCCGCTACCGCCCTGGTAATGAATGAAGGCTGCAAGGTAGAACTCCTGGATGGTAGCAAGGCAACCATCAAGGCAGGTTACGGCATCGCCCGAAATTATTCCCACATGGTAACTTGCAATGAGGCAGAAAGCTACGATCAGAGTGTAGTCTTCATTACCGATGGCACCCTTCACGACCATGGGCACCAGAAAATCAATGCCTTTGGCACGGCAACCATCGATACCTTCACCGATCGCCTCATAGATTTGTACGATAACGCAAAAATAGAAATCAGAAAATGAACTCACATCTCTCTATATTAATCAATGATAAGCCTGTGGCGCTCCCCGATGATTTCTCTATAGATATAGAGGATCAGAACCCGGTATTTAACGATACGGAAATGTTCTCCTATCCATTCTCTATCCCGCTAGACGGCAACCGCTGGCTGGTAAAGAACATCGAAGACGTTCACGCCGCGATGAAAGCCGTGAATATGGAGCATCTGCCTGTCAGAATCAATGCCGACGGATTGCCATTCCGCAGCGGCACCCTGGTTATGCAAGATGATGAGGAGATAACCAATTCTCTCTCCATGAACATCGATGCCAGCACGCAGAGTTTCAGCGAGCTTATCAGCGACCTGCAATGCCGTGATATTCCGGTCAAGGACCAGATTATCATCGGTGAGAAGATTGGTAACGTAAGGGTGGATATTGAAAGTGATCCGGTAGTAAAGGTAGATGTTTTTGTTACTGGAGGCAAGCATAAGCATGATCATACGGAAGCCCACGAAATCAGGGCAGACCATGTAAGCGTAAGCAAGGTATTGGAACCGCAAGCTTTAGGTTTTTCCTACCCTGCAAGCTGCAATGAATACACTTCTACATCTACCCAGCATTATATGGGTGATGCACAGAAGCTTTCAGAGCGTTCTTATCCTCAGAATCACAAGGTAAATGAGCCAGCCATTGCCAGCAATGGCAATTATATCAATACCGCAGCAGCTTATGGAGAAACAGATGGTGCAGGCAGAGCCGCTACCTATTGTAACGCCCGTATCTGCTATAAGCATCATGGGTTAGATGATGACGGAAAGACCGCAAGTGATGTAATCAGCATAAAAGATTGCACCTGGACGAACGAAGACCTTTATCCTTACTGGGTATTGGATGCAAAACGTCCGCAGTCGGGTATCTGCTTCTATGTGCTCTATTTCCTCGATTGCCTTTTTGCCTATCTGGGCGTAACTTTCGACAAGAAGGCATTGATGGAGATAGAGGATTTGAAGCATCTCTGCTTTTTCACGACCGTATGCAGCTACGATACCGTCAGCTACCAGTATGACGAGGACGATCCTACAGGCGCAAAACAACCTAATCTTCACCCTCACCATGGTACTTATTACCGAAAAGACGATGCCGAAGTCATCGCCAAGAAGAAGAAAGCTGGCGAAATCAAGACGGGTTATTTCCAAAGTCAGGAGCATATCAATTCATGGCTGGAAAGCCGTGGTTGCGGTGGAAAGATAAACATCGTGAAGGCAGAGAATAAGGACGTGCAGGAATTAACACTTCACACACCTGAAGGCACCACCGAGCATATACAGGTTGGTGAGGTTCGTGATGATGGCGGCAAAGTTACCGGTATTAGTATCGAGGCAAAAATCAGCAAGTTCAAGGTGCAGGCAAACGTGCTCAATATGGTAGCCAATAGCGGCAATTTCCCTGACGAGAGCGTAAGTTCCGTTATATCTTCACTTGAAAGCGCCTTTGGTATCAAGTTCTCGTATGATTATGAACAGAAAAAAGTAACAGCTTACCTTACCCGTGATGTGCTGCGCAAGAGTGGCAACGAGGCAAGAACGTTTCATGCCAATATCCACTCCATGGTCCCGATGACCGAGAAGATTACGGGTGTGCGTATGAGCTATTCGGCAGAGAGTGATGCCAAGGATCAGCGTCAGAATGTACTCGATAGCAGTAGAAACAAGAACATGGGCTATTCTACCGATTATGATTACATCGATTACCCTGCGCCAGATAGTGGCGATAACTCCACCGTCTATAATCTCGACTACATCGATTTCTTCCATAATCTGAGTAGTGGAGATAAGCATTGTTATATCGACCGCAAGACGGGCAATGCTTACCGAGTAAAGGTAAATGGCGATGCAACCACGACAGCCGACTTGAAACCAGTACTCTTTGAGGTAGGTCAGTTTAAGGGTGTAGAATATGGAGATTGCAGCGATGAGAACGAAGATTTCATTCACGATATTTCGGTAGATTTTACTCCTGTTCCGTTCAATGATGTGAACTATTTCAAGGAGATAGAAGCTGCCTATGGCTCTCACGAGGCAATCGACTCCTACAACGGCAAGAAATATGGTGTAACCATCGCCGATAGTCAGCCTATCCTCTGTGCTTATGTAGATGAGGATATGGAGCATGAGTTTGTGGAGCAGATTATCAATCAGACTATCTCGACTGCCTTCTGCGATTTCTATATGCAGCAGACCCTATCGCTCGTAGAAAGCTATGACCCGTCAGACACAGAGGATGGTAACTCTCCTTTGCAGGATGATTCCCGCTGGGGATTTGCTGTTGCTTTGATGCGAGGCGGTGGTAGTGATGCAACTCGCCAGTCTTACGATTACAACTACGACCATTTCGGCACATCTAAGTGGCGAACCGTGTCAGGCAAGTATGCCCTGGCATGTGATTCACTGGATATGATGGGTAATGAATTTGATTACAACGGTGTGCAGGAAGGTGTAGGCGATGGTGAACGTTTCTCGCTCAAGATACGAGCTTTCAAGGAACCATCGTGGTTAAGTGATCCGAAGTATCAAAATGTAGTGCTTTGCGATAATGATGAAGTAGATAAAAACGGTAAGGTAGTTAAGAAGATTCGCTCCCGCGGTCTCTTTGATACCTTCATTCTCCCATACGCCTATTTCCTCTTAAATAGAAAGAAGTTTATGGTAAGATGTACCACCACCGTAGCGCAGGTGGCCGATATACCTAACCACTGGCAGGAATGGTGGAACATAGGTGGCATGAAATGCCTCATAGATAAGGTGAATACCACCATCGATGCCAAGACGGGTATGGGCGAAGTAGAGCTAACGGTATACGCCCTCTAACTCCCTCTCGCCCCCGTTCCCAGCGATTCTATCGCTGGTCTCACAATAAGAAACATAAAAAATGAAATAAAAATGGATAAAAAGATATTGATTACCGGAACCGGTATTATTTCTGCCATGGGCAGAAGTACAAGAGAAGTTGCCATGAACCTTTATAAGGGTAAATGCGGATTGCATCACGACGAACGCCGCGATAAATACAATTCCGATTTATGTGGCAATGTACCTAGTTGGAAAGCAGATTGTCTGGATATACTTACCCATGCGCAATACGAATGTATGCCTGCACATGGTTTTTATGTGCTCGATGCGGTATTCGAGGCACTGAAGAAAGCAAAGGTTAGTAAGGAGTTTCTTGAAAACCATAATGTATCAATCATCGTAAGCAACGACTCAGAATGTTATGAAAGCAAAGTGGTGGTCTCTCACGTAAAAAAGAACATCTCTAATCGTAGACTTCCGGTAACAACCCTGTTTCGCTCGCTCAATTCTACTATCAGCATGAACCTTGCATCTATCCTTCATATTCATGGCTTATCACTTACCGTGAGCGCAGCCTGTGCAGGAGGTGGCCACGCCATCGGACTGGCAAAAATGTTGCTCGATAGCAAGCAGACTGAAATGGTAATTGTGATTGGCGCGCAGGAATGCGGATCTCAATACTGCATGGAAGCGTTCGATGCTCTCGGTGTCTTCTCACCCGATAAGGTGCAGCCGTTTGGTAAAGGCAGAAATGGATTGGCACCATCGGGCGGTGCAGCTTGCATCATTCTCGAACCATCGGATAGTCTTCGATTGAAAGAAGAGAAGGTGCATTCATTCGCTTCCCTTTCCGGCTATGGCTTTTCTACCAATGGAAAAGCTATCACTACCCCTGATAGCTATCAGGAAGAAGTATCTATGCTGAATGCTATCGAGAATGCAGGATTGGATGAAGGTATGATAGACGTAGTACTTGCTCATGCTACAGGTACCCCGATGGGCGATGAAGCCGAGGCAAAGGCAATAGAGAAGGTCTTCCCTATCTGCCCTCACGTTGTAGCCACTAAGGGTATGACGGGTCACGAGTGTTGGATGGCAGGTGTATCACAAGCTGTGCAGGCTGTAGCGATGTTCACCTATGGCCGTCTGTTCCATGCAGCCACCACCGAGGAGAATGCCTTTCCACATCTTAACCTGGTGATGCGCCCTAAGTATTATGATCCTCATCATATCCTCTGTAATGCCTTTGGTTTTGGGGGTACAAACTCCTCATTTGTCATCTCAAAGGCTTTTTAAAGGTAAAAGGGTAAAAAAGAACCTTACCCCTTTAAGCTTCCGTTCCCAGCGATTTTATCGCTGGTCCATTAATAACAAGTAATATGAAAAAAGAAGAAATAACTCCTCGCATTATCGGCATCGTAAACAGCCTGAAAACCTCATGGGTCAACCACGAGGTAACTCCCTCTTCTAATCTCCGTGACGAGGTAGAGCTGGAGTCTATTGATTTCCTCGATATGATCCAGCAGGTGGAAATGATGTTCCACATCAAAATCACCCCCGAAGAGGCGAAAGATTGTAAGCTCGTTTCCGATGTAGTGAATCTCGTAATTAAAAAGAAAGAATGACATGGCACAGAAAATCAATCTCACATCGGGTTCTGTTTTTGCCGGAAACCCGATAACCTTTACCATCACCCCTTCCGTGGCCACAAAGCCATCTTTTCATCGTGTTATCGTAGAAGTGAACTTTGATGATGGTACGGGCAGTTATGAAACCAATAAGCTCACCATCCCTGTTACCACCGAGGGAAGAGATGTATCGCTCGATATTTCCTCTGCTCTCCGTATTCCGCTGGATAACTACGAATATACCGCCATTCCGACCACCTACCCCGTGGTAAGCTGGTACATTAAAGCCTACGATGAGTATATGGATAACAACGGCGAGGTGCATACCAATGCGGGTGAAGTCTATTACCCACAGAAACCCGTATCGGGTGGGAGTACCAACCTCCGCTGCATAGCCGGTGCCTTCAGCGATATAGAGCGCCTGAAGTCGGGCGTAACCAAGGCTGTCACCATTCTCTCCTGCAAGCCGACAGCTACCCACGAAATAGCCGTTGTAGGCGAGAGCTTCGCCTACCCGGTATCATATAGCACAGCGCAGAACCTAGCCACCAGCAGCTCATTGACCGCCCCTGCATCCGAGGAACAGGCAATAACGAAAGAAGGTGCGCAGAGCATTCAGGGGCACCCTATCTATGCCCTGCCATCCTCTGAAGCTGAAAACCGAACCACCTTCCGCTTCATCAATCGCTTCGGTTGTCTGGAGAGTATCAGCGTTCCGAAATCCTACTCTCAGAAGATGAGTGTAGAGAGCACGCAATATACGAAATCCATTCAGGAAACCTTCAATCAGTTTTTCCGTGCCGCTATCAAGAAGCAGAACGATCGCGAAGGCTGGCTCTATCAGAGCGACCCACTCACCAAGGCATGGCAGCAGTGGTATCTCCATGAGTTTCTGATGTCTGAGCACGTATGGCTGAAAGCGAATGATGCCTGGCTCCCTTGTACCATCAGTCTTGAAGATGAGATAACCATCAAGGACGATACCGCCAGGAATATGTATTCCGTTTCCTTTACCGCCACCCTAGGTATTAACGGCGACCCTTTCGCCTCCATCTAGCCCAGCGCGAGCTGTGTGTCTCCCTCTTGCCTCCGTTCCCAGCGATTCCATCGCTGGGTTTTTTGTCCCCACTAAAAAAGCGGAAACCCTTATCTTTGCTTTATATTTAATAATTTTAATCACAAAAAATGGTAACAGAAGTAAAAAATACGAACTATTGGATTTCGAGCAGTGCCCTTTATATCCAACTGAATGCGATGGGTGAGCCTGACTACATCCAGAGCAGCGTAGTGAGCGGTGCTTCCATTCTCTGTTATATGAACAATGTACCAGGACTTGGCTATGATGCCGGTCATAACTATCAGAGATGGACGCTGGCTTCCTACCCTTCTATCTTTCCCGATTCCGGAAAGAAGTACATCTATGTTGCCATCCCTCGTGTCCGTACGGGTGATAATGATATAGCTACTGTGGTGTTCCCGAGTCAGCGCATTGATATTTACGGAAAGGCTATCATTGAGCAGACAAAGGAAGACGGCAGCAAGGAACTGGTTTCCGGTGATCAGATAGGTAATGAGAACTTCTACTATATTTATCTGCAGGGTATTATCTCTGAGGTTAAGACCGATACAGACAACACCCGAAAGCGTGAGTGGGAGCAGCATATTGACTGCGGTTCCCTGGCTACGGACGAGGCGATTGCCAGCGGTGGAGAAGGTGCATGGTGGCAGTTTAATTCTGCAACCGATACCATCACCTTCCTCAAGACTATCCAGAAGGCTACATTCGAGGAACTGATCGCAAAGGTGGCAAAGATTACAAAGCTCATCCTGAACGGTAAGGATTTGACGGGCGTAGCTGATGATACGACCATTGAAACGAGCACTACTACCGTGGTTACTCCTCAGTATCTTGGGCAGTTTGGTGTGAAGCATTTCCTTGCGAAGGATAAGGACGATGTGGCACATGGTACTATCACCTTCGAGAAGGTACAGAAGTTTCTCAAGGGATTGAATATTGGCGATGGCAACGGCGCATGGTCGGCTGATGGTACTCTGAGTCTATTCAAACTCCTTACCAATAATTTTGACTCTGGTCCTTATGGTCAGGGTGCGCAGATAGATGAGAAGGGCAACCTTGAAGTACAGTCTATCTATGCCCGTCAGTTCATATCAGCACCTAAGTTCGTTTTCAATGAGATTTCCGTAACCAAAGCAGAACAATGGAATACGAACGGATATGGTACAATAGAGAGCGTGGACGTGGAGAATCGTACTATCACCCTGCATCTTGAGGAGAACGATTACGGCTCTCTGCAAGTGGGCGATATTTGTCGTGGTCTCTATGCCGA
>ERZ1026854.1737-NODE-1737-length-13290-cov-18.931167_pt1 | contig 13290 bp, 10 predicted proteins | sample MGYA00380157_ERZ1026854 | MGnify/ENA primary metagenome ERZ1026854 (study PRJEB33269, sample SAMEA4719793) | human gut metagenome | biome: human-associated habitat; feature: organic feature; material: feces | place: Cameroon | collected 2013-10 ...
GGCACATGGCCTGCTTTCTGGATGATGCCTTGCAACAATGATTTCGGAGCAAATCCTTGGCCTAAATGTGGCGAGATTGATATTATGGAAGAGGTCGGTGTTAATCCTAACTATACTTCTTCGTCGCTCCATACTGAGAAGTTTAATCACGTGATGGGAACCCAGATTACCAAGGAACGCCTGACTGCGGGTGCTGAAGACGGTTTCCACGTTTATCGCCTGGAGTGGACTCCTGATTATATCAAGACCTACGTGGATGGTAAGGAACTGCTCAGTTTCAACAACGACGGTAAAAATGATGTAGGTTCATGGCCTTTCAACAAACCGTTCTATGTTATCCTCAACCTGGCTTGGGGCGGTGATTGGGGCGGCATGAAAGGTGTCGACGAAAGTGCTCTCCCTGTTCAGATGGAAGTGGATTACGTGAGAGTATTCCAAAAAAAGTAATGTTGTTTGATTTTCTATAGTAAATAAAAAAAGTCTTAGGAGAAGTTTTATCTGCACTTGCTCCTAAGACTTTTTCTTTTTATTCTGCTTTCAGTCCCATCGACTGGATGTATCCTGTTTGTGGAACACAGTTTTTCTGTTTCGCATTCTCAACAAATTCCATCAGCAGTTTCTTACCCTTTTCCTGGTCAGGGCGTGCCTTGCGTATTCCGTCAAAGCTGCTGCGGTCAGCCTCGGCAAACTTCACGATTATGCTGTCCCATTCTGCCGGTTTCCTGATGCCCATCATACAGGAATTCTCAATCTTCTTGTATGGCCAGAAGGTGTATCCGATATTGGCTTTCCGCATGGTCTCGCAGAAATCGGCTTGCCATTTGTCGGTGTTGTGACCTATCTCGCCCATATACATCGGCAACTGGGTTTTGTCACGGAAATCGATGTAACTCTGGATGGCTTCCTTTGTAGGAGCACCGCCATATCTGTGGCAGGTATACATGATTTTATCATCAAACTTCCAATCGTTGAAAGGCTCGAAATTGCTGTTCCATTGCGATCCGCCTAAGAGGATGATATGATTCTTGTCTACCTCTCTGATAGCCTTTGTAGCGCGCTTGTACACGTCTTCTAACTTCGCATTCAGCTTAGCTTGTACCTCCTTGGCAAACATGGTAGCAATAGGTTCATTCATCAGTTCATAACCCAGTATCACCGGCTCGTCTTTATATCTTTCGGCTATGCTGCGCCAGATGTTGCAGAACAGCTGTTGACTGGCTTCACTCTCGAAAAGCCATGGATAACCATGTCCGTTGTCGATATTGTCGCCCGTCTGTCCGCCTGGGCAGTCGTGCATGTCCAGAATCAAGTGCAAGCCATATTTGCGGCACCATTCTATGGTCTTGTCCATCATTCGGAATCCCTCAGTTTCATCGTTCTTGCCCATATAGTCTTCGCGTGTGAAGAGTTTGTAGTTGAAAGGCAATCGGATGGTGTTGGCACCTGTGCTTGCAATATAGGCAATATCATCTTCTGTGATATAATTGTCTTTGAAAGCCTGCCAAAACTCTCTCGCAAAATCTGGACCAGCCAACTGACAGATCATTCCGTTGATCATCCACTCGCAGTTGGTTTTCTTGAAGTTAAACATATAGCCTTCCGGATTTAGCCAGTTGCCCAGGTTGGTACCCACGATGTGGAGTGTGCTGCCATCAGGTTTGATAAGGTTCTCGCCCTTCACGATAACATAATTGCTACCCGTAGGGATGATATTCTTTACCTCCTTTTTTACTCTCTTCTTGCCGCCTGTATTTGCATAAGATATTTCACTGCTCATGCATAACAATAGCGACAACGATAGAATAAGATAATTTTTCTTTTTCATGTTCATCATTATTTAGTGTATAGATGTAGTTGTCTTATTTACAAATATACATACTAATCCTTGATGGCACAATGTATTAAAAACTAATAGTGGACTCTGTTGCTTGGAGTTTGGTATAACGGGCTGATTATTAGGATAATAAGCCTTGTTTCTTAAGCCTGAAAAGTGGATGCTTTGGATAAGCCTTGCATTATAAAAGGTAATTGGCAAACAAATACAACTAATACATTGCTATGAAATGAAGTATGTTTCGCCTTGACCTTGTTTGAGGTGCGGGTCGGAGTCGAACCGACGACACAATAAGTAGTATGTGGCAATTGACCTGCTGTAATAGAGGAAATGTTGTCGCAATTATTTACTCTACCAACTGAGCTACCGCACCTTACTGAGACGATAATTGAGAATCTATTATTAAAGCTTAGTACGCAACCAAGAGAAGTAAGATTCACTTGACCGTCTTTCTGTTTTTTTATTTTTTAATTAACTTCTGATGCAAAGGTATGAATTGATTGTGCAGCCTATCTGCACAATATAAATTAATTCATCTATAAGCAAAAAAAAGTTGGAAGAAAACTATCTCCCAACTTTTTTTGTGTTCCACACCTCTTGTATTTTCTTGATAGGCGCAACGATGTGTTTTTGAGCGCAAAAGTTATCATTTCGGTTTTATTTATTCAAAAGTCCCCCTCTCTATGCAATAATCACTTGGTGCATCTGCTTGATGAAATCCTTGAGATTGATGAACTGGTCGCCGAAGGTTTCGCGCCATTTCAGCTCCTTCAGCGGATACTCCATAAAGTTGCGTGTTTCTATGTCGCCGTTCACGCTGATGTAATCCAAGATGTTCTTCAGATAGATTTCCTGATTGGAAGTGAGGTTGTACCCCTCGATAAACTGCTGGTAGATCAGAATCGCCTTATCGCGGTCTATGCCGTTGACAGCACGGATAAACGCTGCCACATTGTTCTTGTATGGATGACCCTCAGTCAGCTCATCATACTCATCCTTGGTGCCCAACTCCTCAAAGAAGATGCGCTCCAACTCCTCTATGTCGGCAGAGGTCAACTGCTCGAAATTCTGAATCTTGCGCAGAGTCTCGTTGTTGCTGTTCTCAGCCAGATAGTCGGTCACACGCTGCTTGTAAGTGGTCTTGATTACCTCATCCTCGCCACCATCTGCGGTGGTGTATGTGTCTTCTATGTCGATTACAAACTTCTTGCCTCCACGCTGATCCTTCAGCAGATGCATCAGTTCTCTTAGTTCCTTGCGCACATGCTCCAGCGCATCCAGCGACTCATTTTCCCAAAACACAGGTGTCTGCACCTCGCGTATGGTGTCGATATGCTCCATCACAGCCGGAATGGAGGCTTTCTTCTCCAGCATGGCTGCGATGTTTACCACCACCTTGCGGAATTGACCCACTCGCCTGGTAGTATCGATATGCGAAAGCATGAGGTTTAGCATCACGATGTCGAAGCGCTTGGCTTCCTCGTCGTCCTTGTCCACTTTAATCAGATTGCCTATCTTCTTAAGCTGTTGCACTTCAATCTCCGACAGGCAGATCCATTTCTCCTTATTTCTATAAGGCTCTATGATGTGCAGCAATGGGCGAGCCTCCTTGCGCTCTTTGCCGATGGCTGCCACCTGCTGATGGAGCAGGGTCTTCAGCTCATCATGCAGCTGCTTGTCGAATTCCTTCTCCTGATGCTCAGCGCTCTGCAGTTCCTTGGCTATGTCCAGGCGCAGGCAGAAGAGGCGTTCGGTGAGCGATTTGCTTTGGGAAGGATTAATGTCGTCGCCATGCTTTGAGAAAAATTCAAAATTGCCGCACCAGTCGAAGATGTAGAATTCCTTCTTGTCTTCGCCCGGTCCGAAAAGGTCTTCGCAGAGGCGGGTTCCTCTGCCTATCATCTGCTCGAACTTAATCTTCGATTTGATAATCTTGAAGAATACGAGGTTCAGAATCTCAGGCACATCGATGCCCGTGTCGAGCATGTCTACCGACACGGCTATCTGTGGCATCTTGGCTTCTTCCTTGAAGTCGGCAATGATGGCAGAGTGGTTCTTCACCTGGTTGTCTATCAGCTGGCAGTAGTCGGCGCCACGCTCCGGATAGAGCTGGTTGAAGCGCTCTACGATGCGCTCTGCATGCTTATGGTTGTAGGCAAAGATGATGGTCTTGCCCACGTCCTCGCCACTATGCACCTTCAGTCCGTTTGTCATCAGTTCTGACAGCACGTTGTCGATGGTGTCGTCATTAATCAGGTAGTTGAAAATTTCGTTGCCCTGAATATCTCGATGATATTCCTTGTCATCCGGAATGCCCTTCATCGCCTTTTCATACTCCCATACTTCCTCCAGCTGCTCTCGCTGCTCCGGGCTCAGATCGTTGTATTTGATGCCTCGGTTTATCATCTTCGAATTGCATTTCTTCAGGCGATAGGGGCGCAGATATTCGTCGGCGATGGCTTCATCATAAGTGTATTCAAAGTTAGGCTCGTTCTCCAGCTCCAGCAGCCTGAAGGTGTTCTTGTCTATCTCGTCTCTTGGCGTGGCGGTGAGACCGATCAGCAGGGAGTCGAAATAATGGAAAATGGCTTCGTATTTGCCATACACGCTACGATGCGCCTCGTCGATAATGATGAGGTCGAAATGACCGATTGAGAACTCTACCGGTTCGGTGTTGATATAGTTTATCATCGTCTGATAGGTGGAGAATACGAAGCGGGCATTCTTGTCTGGCTTATCATCGTCCGACAGACTTGTCATGGTCTGGCTCGGTAAGAACTCTTCGAATTTTCCACGTGCCTGTTTCACCAGTTCTGTGCGGTCGGCAAGAAAGAGCACTCTCTTTATCCAGTTGTTGTTGTCGAGCAGTTTGCAGAGCGAGATGCTCACGCGCGTTTTGCCCGTACCGGTAGCCAGCACGAGCAGTCCACGGCGATGCTTCCTGTTGAGCCATTCCACCAAGCTCTTGATGGCTGTTTTCTGATATGGGCGGTTGGTTATTTCGTCGTCTATCGTCAGGTTGGTAATGTTGCCGCGACCTCGTTTCTGTATCAGTTGTTCCAGGTCGTCGTGGCTGTGGAAAGAGATTACCTCTCTGTCTGGATAGCCCATGCCGTCTATCACCCAGGTTTTGTATCCGTTGGTGTAATAAATTACCGGTCTTACGCCATACTTTTTCTCCAGGCAATCTGCATACTCTATTGCCTGTTTGCGTCCTGTTCCCGGACTGTGTATGGTGCTTTTTGCTTCTATCACCGCCAGCGGTTTTCTGCCCCTGCTAAAGAGCACATAGTCAGCGTAGCCGATGCCCGAAGGGTGGAATTGTTTGTTCATTCCCTCTATCTTTACCTCGATGGCAGCCTTGCCGCCCTGTATGTCGCCCTTCACGTTGAGGATTTCCCATCCTGCTTCGTTCAGCATGTAGTCGATGAGACATTGGCGGGTAATGGCTTCGCTTTCAAGCGATTCTGCAGGCTGCTCTGTTGGAGACTTTGGGTGCTCAATGGCTTCGCCAGGAACATGGTCTGTGAGGTCGGGAGCTACGGTAGGCTCTGAATTGTCTGCCACATGAATCTGTGTGAAGTCTTGCGGAATGAGCGTAGCGTCGAAGGCTATCATTTCGCGTATTGCCTGCCAGCGGTAGAGGAAGCCGGTTACAACATAGAAGAGGGCTCGCAGACAGATGAAAGCATCGTTCCGTCTTATCTGCTGACTGCCGATATGAGCGGCAAAATTGCCTATTTTCTTTACCGTGCGCATGTTCTGTTCCAGCTCCCAGTCTTCGTTGATAAACGCATCTATCTCTGGGCGTTTTATCATCTGGCTTAGAGTCTCGTGCGTGTCGAGCGTAACGTTAGCCATCGCCAGATGGTTTTTCACGAGCCATTCCAAAGCCTTGCGTGCATTGGCGGCACTCTCTTCGGGGAATGCCTTCTGAAAGATTTCTGCCTTATCGCAGTATGCGTGGAGCTGGTTGAAGGCAGGAATTACCTCTGCCAGCTTTTTGATAAAGTCAAAATTCTTCATTGTCGGTTTATATTTTGTTTAGGTTAAACTTCTTGTTCTTGTAGTTCGGGTAGGGAAGCGTGCTCTGTTTCCTATTCAAACCAGTATTGCATGCGGGAAGCCAGCAGGGTTTCGAGATCCTGGATGGACTTCTGAACCTCCGATTTCTCTCGCTCGATTTGCTCTATGCGCTGGGCAAAGAGGTGCTGGAGGGAGAGGGGTGGGAGAGGAACCATGAATTTTGCAATAGCTTTTCTATCTCCGCGAGGCATTTTTGCACCTTTTGTGTAAGTGTTGTCGTATTCAAAGAATTGGTCAGACGCTAAAACCTTGTATAAGTACATTGGCAGAAGGTCATTGGTGCATATTCTTATGATAACAACGTCTCCACTTGCCCCGCCATTTTTATCTGCTAACCAGATTTTTTTTAGGTATGGTCGGATATTACCAATCAATATGTCATTTGGAGAGAAAGCTATAGCGGAGTCTGTGTTAGGTATTTTATCTGAAAACACTATACCTGCTCTGTTTTTTTGCAAGTTTTCAACTCCGACGTAGTCTTGAGGATTGAGTTCTGTAACCTGAATCCTTTTATTTGGATAGATACATACATCTCCCAGCTTCTTCACTTCCCATCCCTTTTCATTCTCCACTGGGTCTCCAAACATCTCATAGAAGAGGCTTTGAGCGAGATTGTCGAAATCTTTAAGCTGCTCCTTCTTCAAACGAATCAACTCGTTTATCTTGTCAAGTTCGGAAACTATCGAAATCTGAGTGGAGAGGGGAGGATAAGAAATTAATGTATTATCAAAGTCCTTCTTTACTATATGTTTCATGGTTGCACCATGAACTTGTTCTGCCATTGCTGCCAGCTTAGATGTTACTGCATATTTTAGAAAGAACTTATCAATATCAGTTTTATCAAAAGCAACTTTGAAAATATGCTGATTAAGAAAAGCCTTACCGCCATTCCAAATATACGCTCCTAAACTAGCAGACCATGAGATGAGCAAATCTCCATTTTGAATTTTTACTTTGTCAGGAACCTCTCCATCATAGTAATTGTAGGGAGCATTTGCGTTGTTCAGATTTTGGATTCGTACAATAGGGGTGCCTGATTCTTTCCATTGATCAGGTTTGAAAGCATAACCATTTATATAGGTGGCTACTTCCCCCAACTTCTTATATTCCCATCCCTTTCTCATGCCATTTCCTCCTTCTTTTCATCTTCCTCCAGCATCTTGCACAATTCTCTGTAACCCTTCAGAAATTCCCCTTCATTCGTTTCCAGTCTTACGAGAATATCCTTTACAGGTTCGTATTCCACCTTCTCACGCTCAATCTTCTTATACTTATTAATAGAGAGGTCGTAATCGTTCTGGCGGATTTCCTCTACGGGTACGAAGAAGCTCTGGTCCTTGCGGGTGCGGGAAGCCTCAGACTCAGGATGCAGGAATCGGTTTACCACGTCCGGAATGTCATTGTCGGCTATCGGTGCACGCTTGTCATCGAGCGAATATCCATCTGCCTTCATATCATAAAACCACACCTTGTCCGTTCCACCACAGTTGGTCTTGTGGAATATGAGAACGGCGGTAGAAACTCCGGCGTATGGCTTGAACACACCACTCGGCATGGAAATGACGGCACGCAACTGTTGGTTGTCAACTATCTCCTTGCGGATAGCCACGTGAGCCTTGGAGGTTCCGAAGAGAACGCCATCAGGCACGATGCTGGCGCAGCGGCCGCCCAACTCTAAGGAGCGGACAAACTGAGCCAGAAACAGAAGCTCGGTCTTGCTGGTGTTGGCGTAGGCAAGAATCTTCTTGTTCACATTGCCCTTGTCGAGACTGCCGGCAAAAGGAGGGTTCGCCATGATGAGCGAATAGCAGCTCTGGTCTTCGTTCTGCTCAGAGAGCGAATCGCGCCAGGCAAGTTCCGGGGCAGTAATGTCGTGCAGCAGCAGGTTCATGGCTCCTATGCGCAGCATGGTTTGGTCGGTATCGTAGCCATTGATCATCGAGGTTTTCATGTGGTGCACTTCTTCTCCTGCATACATGGCGGTCTCGTAGTTCTCCTTGATGTATTTCACGGCTTCTACGAGGAATCCGGCAGAACCCATGGCAGGGTCGCAGATATAATCCTTCGGGGTAGGCTGCATCATCTCCACAATCATGCGGATGATGTGGCGGGGCGTGCGGAACTGTCCGTTGGTGCCGCTTGCCGCCATCTTGCCGAGGATGTATTCATATACATCGCCCATCGCATCGCGGTTGTTCATATCGAGAGCATCCACGCCATCTATCACCTTTGTAAGGGTTCGGGCGTTTGGAATGAGGAAGATAGCCGACTTCATGTAGCGGCTGTAGGCGCTTTCTTCGCCCGTGCCGATATGCTTGATGAATTCGAACACATGCTGTCTAACCACCTTATACATATTGTCAGCACCCAGGTTCTTGAACACGTGCCAGCGTAGGCTTTCGTAAGGAATGCCAGCCTTCTCCTCGTCGGTAGTAGCGTCGGGGTTAATCCACAGTTGTCCTTCCGGGAAGGTAGGGTTTTCCACCTCGCTATCCCAGTCGCGCGCATTCTCTTCCTCCTGGAGCTGCTTGTCGTCGAGCATCTTCATAAAGAAGATGTAGGTCATCTGTTCCAACACGGTGATAGGGTTTGTAATGCCAGCCACAAAGAATGTGTCCCAAATCTGGTCTATCTTGTTTTTGATTTCTCCTGTTATCATATTGTTATTTTTAAATTTAAGGCAAAGATAATAAAAAAGGGCAAACAAGCAAAATTCTTGGCACAATATCACTACAAAACAATTCGTTATAAACAAAAAAGCAGATAGAAATAATCTACCTGCTTGAAAGATGCTCCCAGTACCACTTTTTGTACCGCTTATGTGGTACTGGAGTTTCACCCGTGTGGTACTGGAGTTTCACCTATGTGGTACTGGAGTAACACTTATGTGGTACAGACGTGGTACTTTTATGGCATAAATCAGGCTTCCCAATTGATTTGTTCCTCGTAGTTATCGAAGTCCATTTTTTTGTCTGCTCCAACCTTTTCAAGCATCAGTCTTATCACCTCTTGCTCCTCGGGAGAAATAAGGATAGCGCCACGTCTTCGCTTGTAGTATTGGTTGCGTCCGAAGTGGAGAACGAGGGTTGTCATAAACTTGTCGTACTGCTCTGGATACATGTGCTTTTGGAAGTTGGTGAAGCCTTTGGCAAATACTACGGGCTTTTTATCTCTATAGTATGTGCATGCCTCGTCTTTGCTGCATTTCGCAGGATTAATCAGACGCAGAAACTCTGCATTCTGCTCCAGCATCATGGAGTAGGCTATATGGTGCAAGCACGAAGCTGCCAAAGGGCAGCTGCTATGTTCGCATACGGGGTAGTTACTCGGTACAGTTAGTTTGTTTTTTGTTGGCATAATGATATTTGTTTTAATAATGTTGTTGCTTTGTTTTATTCAATATGCAAAAATAAAGCTTTTTATTTGAAACAATGCCAGTCAAACACTAAAAAACAAAACCTCAACATCGTTTTTATTGCGAATAGTTCACATTATTCAAGAGAATTGACTATATTTGCATAATACTTAGCTGTACTCGGCAAATTGAGAGTAAACTCTCTTTGCGCTCGTTTGCAAAGTATTTGCATAAGTTTATTTATTAATTGGTAATGGAATAAGTCAAAGTAAGTCGAAAATGGATAATTTCAATTCTGAAGCATTTAAAGATATTCTTCATCAACTGTATGGCGAAACTGCATTACGAGCATCTGCATCAAGATATCGACCAGTTATTTATATTGATATCAGAAGAAATGGTCGATAAAGTTAACTTAGGCAGGAAAACAGGTTGATATTATAATAGAAATAGCATGGACTTATCAAAAAACTTCATTTTGCTCAATGGTGAACCAAAGACTTTACAGATTGATACCATACAAAGAAATGGTATCAATGGTTATAGTGTGCGTTTTAAAAATAACAAACGCACCTACAACTATGGCCGTGTTAAGGTTGTTTGGCTCAACAATCCAGAATGGAAAGACCCTACTCAATGCAAGGTCTTTGTGGATAGCAAATTGCAGAATGACATCCGCGAAATTTGGAGATTTGATAATATATGCCTCCAACTACAACACGCATCTGGATTTCCTTATCATTAACAAAGTTAGCAAGCAACCAGTACTTGCTATTGAAACGGATGGATATTCCTATCATAATGATGAAACGGAACAACACCAACGTGACATGATGAAAGACCATATTCTCTCAAACTATGGTCTTCCACTCTTGCGCCTTTCTACAAAAGGCAGCGGTGAACGTGAGAAAATCATTAGTTCTTTAAATAAGGTTGTTTGTTGAGTTAATACTAATGGATTTAATGTGTTTTCAGAAAGTATTCACATTGTTGGTCATTAAGAGATATACAAAAATATACTATTGAAGTAATCAAGAAAGTCTTTTATGATGATTGGAAAGTTGTAGAGTGAAGTTCTTCAAGCGAATGACGGGCAAGATGCCCAAGGAATTTAAAAACGAAGCAAAAGATAGATAAATCAAATAAGATAATCAAAACTAAAAGATAAAGTATGATACAGAACAAGAATATAACTGTATACTACAGAGAGAAAGTTTACGCAGGGGCAGGTCTGATCGTTCTTTCCTTAGCTTAACCTTATTCATGTTCATGATGACATGAATACGTTAATACATATATACAAAACTTTGTGGTGGTATGGAGGCTTCATACGAGCATCATTGCTACAGATAGTATTTATCCGTTGGGTGATGCAGACTGGCGTGCTGCCACTGGTAAAGTCGGTTACTCCAAGCCGAATCAAGGAAAACTTCGATGTATTCGACTTTGAACACTCTCAGCAGGAAATGTTTGAAATCGCATCGCTGAAGGCTGACAGCATTGGTTCTGATCCAGATACATGTGATTTCTAAAAAAAATAAACCGACTGATTTGAAGCGAAAAAGTCAGTCGGTTTATTTATTCTTGCAGATGGGTGCTTAAACACCATCATCTAAGAATTAGACGCAAATTGAGCCTGAAAGTTTAAAGAGAAATTTTATTGCAGCTTTTGATTAATGTAAAAAGTTGCGGAGGTAATTCATATTCTCCGTAACTTCTTACATTAAGCCTCCATTTTTGATGTTATTGGGTTTCCCTTAATTCTTCTATGAGGTTTTCAAGAATATAATCATCACTCATAAGCTGTAAGCCATATTTCGGGTCAGACAGTTGCTGGTAAACCTTAGTAGTGTAAAACAAGTTGAGTGCTCTTTCTGCATCAATATGCAGAGCTTCTGCCAACATCATTATTATTCGGCTTTGTTTGCGCCATAATACAGAATCCCTCATAGTCAATCCTCCTTTTCTATTTGTTCTGACGAAACAAACGACAGATAGTTGTCAACAATCTCTTGGCTCAATATGCAGAGTTGATGATTTACAGCCTTGTATTTCAATTGTCCTAGGGCTTGCTCGGCTGTAATGACATTGTTCTCGTAGTCTTCTACTGTATCAATGACATTATCGTTGGCAACACCACCTTCCACGATGTCATACATGGTTTGCTTTGTACCTCCTTTGCGGCAATCTACAACATATTCCAGCCATTCAAGGTTGTAACTGTCGAAGATTTTAATGCGATAATCCTTATTCTTTACTGCGTCATAATCAAATGAATATATAGATAAAGTCGGTAGGGCGTTGCGTCCTTTTCTCTCTGCAATAGTTTTTGCCCATGAGGAAGCCTGTTGGCGCAATTTGGTAAGGTAGAAACCTTGCCCAAAGTCTACCTTCTTTCTTCCTAATTTTACGAGAGGTTTACCAACTTGTATATAAGAGCCATGATATAGTGTTATCATACTTCTTTCTCCCAGTTTAATAATGTTTCACTAATGTCGTCTGCCACCCAGTCAAGGCTTTGTGTATGAAGGTCTTCATACCGTTTAATTAGCCTACGATGAATCAGTCCCTGCTTCAGCAGGCGGTCGTGCATCTCCTTTCCGGAAATGCCCAATTTCCGTGCTCCACTCTCTATTGCCATAACGGCGAAGTGAATATGTCTGTATGTATCGTTGTCTGTATATGCCATAATTCTGTATTCCGTTTATTTTGTATTCTTTATTGTTTCTTCATGCTCTAATCATTTGATAGATATGCGCCTGAATCTATGGGATAAGCCAAGTTCAACCCCATATTGCCACTATATATCTGCAAAAATAAAAAAAATATTCAGAAAAGTGATTTAATGAATGAATTTTGTTTGCAGGGCGAACTTGATTTAACCTTATTTATATGCTAGAGAGTTGTTGATGGCTTCTTTTATAACCAGAAATCCTTAATGACCTTAATGACCGTGACATTAATGACCGGAAATTGCTCCTAAACATTTACTTGTTTTTCTGATGAAACTCCTTCCTTGTCTTTGCCATTGCTTCCGTAGCCCTGTCATGGGTTTCTATCAGCAATGGGCTTTTGTGATATTGTACAACCTTGACCCCGACAGAGTTGTGCCTTTTCTTTTCCTCGATGCATTGAACTATCAAGTCCGGATTGGCTGACTTTGATGTTGGAGCTTTGTCAAAGTTCTGAATATAGGCAGCGTTGGTCAGGAAGAGAATATCGGAACCTTCCGGGATTTCCTGCATTACCTTAATCATGAGGGTTAGCATCATTCGGAACTCCGTGGTGTGCAGGTCGCTGATTACATCACGGCTGATGATGCTTCCATTGTTCTCAATTACAACGGCAGCACCACCAGCTCGCTCTTTATGGCCATAATCACATGAACCACCTATCCAAACGTAATATGTAGAAGTATTTTGTGTCATAATTATTTTATCTTCAATGTCCGCAGATACTCCTTCTGCTCAGGCGTGATTCTGTAGCTCTCGATGGCCTTCTGGATAGTCTTGTTGTGCGTCCAGGGAGCAAGGCGGTTTTGCTCGATGTAGGGAATCGCCTGGTCCCATTGCTTGGCAAGGGCGGTGGCAAAGAACCAGGCAACCATCATCTTTACATAATACTCTTCGCTCCTTGCTGATGCTGGAATTTCAAGATGCTCTGTCTTGAAGTCTTTATCCAGGTAATGAGACATAAGTGTCTCTATTCCAAAGCGACAAGTATAGACGTGTGATGATTTACTCCAAGTCTTGATTTTCGCCAATAGCTCCTCCTTGTGTTTTGCAAACACCTTCGGAGACATGATGTCGCAAACCGCCCAGTTATCCACGAATGGAAGGAAGCTGTCTGTCAGACGAATGCATTCTTCGTAGTCCTTCACCTCGGAAATGAGGAGTCCGTGAAGCATGTTCTCATCGTAGTACTGGTGAGGAAGCTGATGAAGGAATTCCTCGCATTCCTCCTCCTTTGTAAATTCTTTTGTGAACTTGCGGAGCACAGGCACGCGAATGCCTAT
>ERZ1026854.1741-NODE-1741-length-13282-cov-4.778030_pt1 | contig 13282 bp, 17 predicted proteins | sample MGYA00380157_ERZ1026854 | MGnify/ENA primary metagenome ERZ1026854 (study PRJEB33269, sample SAMEA4719793) | human gut metagenome | biome: human-associated habitat; feature: organic feature; material: feces | place: Cameroon | collected 2013-10 ...
CTTATAATGTATAATATGATTATAAGTTAAGGGAGGAACAAACACATGAAAAATCAGTTAGAAAACAATGGATCATATTTAGGTTTTACAGACGGTAAAACAGCTTTACAGAAAGCGAAAATTGAGAGCTGTTTAGATAAGGTATTTAGATACCGTGATGGAATTATGACAAGGAAAGATGCGATGCTTCATGGTCTGAGAAATGGCAAAAAGCCGGAAGTTGCCGATGAAGCAAGAGGAAACGGCACTATTAAAAAATCGTATCGTATGGCGTGGAATAATCTCTATAATGATATCACAAAAACAGAATATGATTTTTGTCTCTATCTGATTGAGCATGATCTTGTTTCTGAGGAATCTGTAAATGCTTTTATTAAAGCAGAAAACCAGGAAAAAGAAAGAGCTGCGGAAGAACAAAGAAAAGCGGAAGAAGCAGCCAGAAAAGAAGAAGAGAGAGCTGAAGCTGAGAAAGAAGAATTTAAAATCTGGCTTGCAGAGACTTCAAAAATGTATAATGGTACAACTAGAGGAAATTTAGTTGAATGCATTTATCTTGATGTATACGGAGAATTTCGTTTTCCTTTACGAGCTTTTGAATTATTGGCTTGTATTGATAATATTGAAAAAGCATTATGCCGGGAAGAGTTAAAAGCACGTTTACATACAGATAATAGAGCAAGTCGAAAAGTATTTCAGTGTGTAACAGGCTTGAAACTGCCAAACACAAATAGAGATACAATGATATTTTTGGATAGTGTGCAGAAAAATGACTATCAAGGTGCAGTAGAATATAAAATACGTAAAAAGCCAGAAAAACAGCCGGAAACGGAGAAAGAGAAGTTTTATGTGCTTATGGGTACAGAAAAAGGGAAAAAGGAATATGTACCGGCAATGGGCAGCAAAATAGAAAATCATGGTGTTGAAATGTTTATTCATGAAACGCCAGACGGTAAAATTGCTATTTCATCTATAAAATGTGGTTTGCGGATGGCAACCGGCAAGAACAGGACAGAAGCAATTAAGGAAATGAAAGAACTTTTTAAGAAAATGGATGTTGATACTATAAACAGTAGAATTGATGAGATTACAAGCTGTTATGGTGTTAGCCCATACTTAAAACAAGCATAAATAAATGGAGGATTATAAAATGGGAATTGCGGATAAATTCGGGAACTTTCAAATTAAGAAATCTGATAGAATCAGCCAGGAAGATCAAGCCTGGTTGACTCACAGAGAGGAATTATATAAACGGGCGATTGCAGTTTACAAGTCTGTTTATGATATCTATAAGGCAGAAAATGAATCATATTCAGAAGAAGATCGCAAAAATTACAAGTATTCTTCTTTTTTAGTCGGAAATTTTGGTGTACCAAAATCGCTTTCTGATGTTCAAAATAGTTATATAAGTGGTATTTTCAGTTACTTTTCAAATAAGTATAATGTGCAACTTGAAAACAATTTTGATACATATGATCTGGATAGAGAATATTACAGATACAATGACTCAGATCCTATCAAAGAGCTTGTTCTTGACTTTATCGACTATCATACAGTACTTGATAAGATTTTTGACCAATTAGGCGGTATGAGTTTTGAAGAAAAAGCTATCAAAGAAATTAAAGATAAGCTAAAAGGAAAATGCTACAACGGTTATCGCGATATATGGGAAATCAAGGTAAAAGGGAATAAATTCACATATACGGGTGGTTATTGCAGCAAAGAAACATATTTTGATTATTATACCTTTCGTAGTATGGAATGGTTGCGGACTTTTATTGATGCGTTGGCATTTAATACATATGGAGAAAGGATGCGTGTTCATTCATTAAGTCATTTGTATGATTCTTATTCTTTGAGACTTGAAGATGAAGATTTTCAGAATGGATTTTCAGCACCAGAGGTCGGTGTTAAGCATATCAAGTTTTTCAAGAACGGAAGAGTTGACGTTACTTTTGTAGATGCGGAGTTTTGCCGTAAATTCGTAAGAGAATGGTGTGGTTATACACTTATTTAGGAGGGAGAATATGCACGATTATAAATGGCATAAGGTTAGCGAAATGCTGCCGGATAAATGTGGAATTTATGATGTTAAAATCAAGAATTGCTATAATGAAATCGTAGAAGTAAAAGCATTATATACATATACAGCAGATGAAGGTTTTACATTTTGTCGGTATGGTAGCACGATAACAGATGTAATTGAATGGAGATATACAAGTCATGAAGTATAAATGTACAAATGAAGTAATACCACAGGAAATGAGGGAAGATATCAACACAAAAATTGAATATATTGTGAATAATGATTTACCAGAAGCAGAAACAGGTATTTCAAAAGATGATATTTTCAATGCGTATACTGGATTAGGTGGGCTTCATGGTTTAGAGTTTGCTAACTATGACAGTTACTATGATTACCAGAGAGCGAAAGCCGACATCGAGCAAGGGCAGTTCTTTACACCCTATAAGCTGGTTGAATGGATTTATAATTGTTTGCATATTTCAAATACTGATTTAGTAGCAGATCTTACTTGCGGACATGGTTCATTTATCAGTTGTGCGCCGGTTGAATCGAATTTTTACGGTTGTGAATTGGATGGGAAGCCGTACAGAGTAGCAAAATATCTTTATCCAGATGCAAAACTGGAAAATACAGATATTCGTTTTTATGAGCCGAAAGTTACATTTGATTATGTTTTGGGAAATCCACCGTATAATCTGAGATGGAGAAAAGATGATATCAGCTATTTATCAGAATATTATTATTGTCTGAAAGCTGCGGAACTGTTAAAACCAGCCGGAATTATGGCTATTATCGTACCTATGTCGTTTTGTGCCGATGATTTCTCTGATGGTGGTATGATTGACGGAATGAATGAACATTTTAATTTTATCTGCCAGGTGGAACTTGACAAGAATACTTTCAAACATCTAGGCGTTGAGAATTACAAAACCAAAATTGTATTCTTTCAGAAAAAATCTGAATATACGAAAGAAGTTCCGTATAGTACAGAGATACTTTCCGGCATTACTTCCGATGAGGTGTGGGAACGATATTTAAAGCCTATTACAGAAGAAAGAGAACAGATTAAAAACAAGATTTTTCTGGAAACTGTAAGAAATAGTAAAGACGATGAAGCGTGGAGCTTTAAGGTTGAGAAACTTCTGTATGATATCAAGCGGAATCCGAAAACATGCAGCCAGTATGCGGAATGCTGTGAATATGTCAATAGATATAAGACACAGAAAAAGCCGGATCATATCAAATGGGATGAATGGGAACAGCTTAAAATCAAGCCGAAAGACGTTATTAAGCATTTGAAAACTGCGTTACGTTCACAGAATCCAGCTCTTGATAAGGCTGGCAGAATCATTAAGAACAATTATACATTTGAATACAATGGCAATTATGTATCAATCAATGATGCTATACTACAAGGTTTTTCAATGGGACATTTCCAGGCAAAATGGATTGATAAGATCGTGAATAAAAAGCGAAAGATGTATGATATTCAGAATGTGCCATTTTCTGAAATGCAGCCAAACAAAAAAATAGCAAAGTGGCTTGATGAGTTTACATTGACGGACGATGAAAGAATTATAAAGCTGAATAATGCTCAGAAAGCGGATCTGAATCTATTTATTCAAAAACCATACAGCTTCATACAGTGGGAACAGGGAAGTGGTAAGACATTTGCTGGAATTGCAATAGGTAAATATCGTTTGCAGCATAATCATGTGAAAAATGTATTTATTGTGAGTACGGCAATCTCAATCAAGAACAACTGGCAGGATGTATTGGATCAGTACGGTATTGATTTTGTTATGATTGAAAGCCTTGCAGATATTCAAAATATCAAAGAAGGTCAGTTTGTAATTGTTACTTTAAATATGATGTGCAGATATCATAAATTCATCAAGCGATATGTAAAATCAATCTGTCAGAAAGCCGTTTTGATTTTTGATGAGTCGGATAATATGAGTAATCAGGACAGTAAACGGACAAAAGCTGTATTAAATGCTTTTCGCCGGTTGAAGTACAAAACACTGATGACGGGTACAAGCACAAGGAATAATATCACTGAAATTTATCCTCAGTTTGAATTACTGTACAACAATTCTATCAATATGCTGGCTGAATGTGAGTATATTATGGAACGCAACAAAGATGGAGAATTGGAAGACCAGATAAATGAATATTATTTACAGCCATATCCAGCATATCGTAAGGGTAGTAAGTTATTTGCAGCGAGTCATATTCCAGAGAAAATTACTGTGTTTGGCGTATCTCAGTTTACACAAGATATTCTTAATGCGGACGTTTTGAAACAGATGATTGATAAGACGATTATCACACGTACATTTGAAGAAATTACTGGTAAACAGCTTTATGAGATTAAACAGATTGCTTGTGAAATGGGAGAAGAAGAGAAACGTCTGTATAAGGTTGCACTGGATGAGTTTTATAAAATGGAATATCTGTTTGCGAAAACTGGAAATAGCCGGAAAGATGCAATGTTGAAAATTTTGAATCAGTTGCTTGCACTTTTGAAGATTTGCGCTGCGCCTCAGACATTGAGAGAGTATAATCAGTCGGTAATGCCGGAGAAATTCAAAACTGTATTATCACTTTTAGACGAATTTTCTGATGAAAGAGTTGCTATTGGTGTACGTCATATTTCAGTAGTAAATGCATATGCAAAGGAAATCAGAAACGCATTTCCGGGCAGACCTATATTTGTGATTACTGGAAATGAAACTACATTGAAACAGAGAAAGAAAGTTGTCAAAGAGTTAAAAGAAACAACAAACGGAATTCTGATAAGCACACAGCAGAGCTTATCTGCAAGTATGAATATTGATTTTGTGAATAAGTGTATTATTCCAGAATTGCACTGGAACAACTCTAGCATGAGTCAGTATTATTTCCGCTTTATTCGTTATACTTCAACGGAATTCAAGCAAGTGTATTTTGTAACTTATGAGAATAGTATTGAAAGCAATTTGTTAAAAATGATTCTTGTGAAAGATAAATTGAATCTATTTATGAAGGATCAGGATTTAACAGACGATGAATTATATGAACGTTTTGGAGTAGATAGTAATATGCTGCAGAACCTCATGTACAAAGAAAAAACGGAAGAAGGTTATGTAATAAGATGGGGAGATCAAAAAGTATCGTAAAGAAACAACCATATATAAGGAAAGAAATATATTCCATTGATGAAGTGTATAACGCCGTAAAAGACGGACTCTTTGAAGAGAAAAAGACATTCGTTGATATGGATGGAGATATGATTAAAGCAAATAGTCAGAGATATCAGACGTTTTTCACAAAAGGAATTAAGTGTTGCAGGTGTGGAATTGAAGGTAGATATTTTGCAAAAGAGAAAAATCCGAACGCAAGAAGATTTCATTTGAATCTGTACGCAGTAGACCAAGACGGGGAAGAAGTGATGATGACAAAAGATCATATTATCCCCGTTTCCAAAGGTGGCAAGAACACGCTCGAAAACTACCAGACAATGTGCAGAAAATGCAACGTGCAAAAGGGGAATAAATTGGTTTGACATATGATAGAGAAAATATGCGATGGATAGAATATACAAAACTATCTAACGGGCAATCGGCGGTAATCTGCTTTGACAAGAACTATAGGCATGAAATAGGAAGTGGATATGATTATGCGGTTGCTTTTGCCATTGCCAATAAAAAGAAAGTGTTAAGGCAGTGGCTCAACAGTGACGGTTATGGCGATTTAGATATGACAACAACTGGAAAATGTGGTGTTGAGGGATTATTGTGGGCTTTTAAAATGGTTCGTGAATTTATAGATAAGCATATGTATGAAAGTGATAGAATCATTGTATATGGTTCAGATGCAAGAAGACAGAAAGTATATAAACATTTTCTCACTACTAGATTAGGGTTTGAAGAAATACTTGATCCATATTGGGGAAGATGCCTTGCAAAAAACTTATAAACAAACCAAAATAAATGTTGACATGATTATAAAAATATGGTATCTTATATATAAAGAAAAACACAACTAATAAAAATTCACGGAGGTATTAAAAATGAAAAAATCAACAATCCCTTACACAGTTATGCAGTTAAAGAAAATGTATGAGAAATCTGGAATCCTGGATTTCGATTGTCCTATCCAGAGAAGATATGGAATGTGGGACGATTATAAAAAGAGTCTTCTGCCACATTCAATGCTTATCGGGTTTGTCATCCCACCACTGTATTTTACAAAAGAAAACAAAGGCACAAGAGATAAAAAGAACAGACCAGTATCTAATTATTCTTGTATTGACGGTCAGCACAGACTTCGTAGCTTATTTGATTTCATCAATGATGAGTACGCACTGCATCCAGAAACGCCGGAAGTTGAAATTGATGGAGAAATTTATGAAATCGCTGGATTAAAATTCTCAGAGCTGCCGGAAGAAATTCAGCAGATGATTAACGGTTATGTTTTCCCGATTTATAACTTGGAAGAATGTACAGATGAAGAAATCGAGGAAATGTTCTTTAGACTTAACAACGGATCTGGATTAAGTAAAACTCAGATTGCCAATGTAAAACTGGGTATGAACCTGGCAAAATTTGTTAAAGAGATTCTTGCCGGAAAGTTCTTTGAAGATGTTTGTCATTTCACACCAGCTCAGTATCGTAGAGCAGCAGACGAAAAGACACTTTTACAGGCTATGATGCTGTTAGACGTAAAAGATGGAGATTATGAACTTACTTCTATTTCAGAAGGTCAGGTAACAAAGTATGCAGAAGATTTGCACGATTCTTATACAGATGAAAAGCGTGAGCGTCTTCTTAAAATTGTCAAGTATCTGGAAGATGGATTCGATCAGAAAGAAAAATTCATGAAAGTTGTAAACATCCCGATTTTCATGTATATGGCAGATGAGGCAATCAACAACGATATTAAAGCGGAAGATTTCTACAAATGGTTTGAGATCTTCGCAGACAAATATAACCCGGATTGTGCCTATGCACAGTATTGTTCTACTGGATCTATCAAGAAAGAAAAAGTAGAGGGAAGAATTTCTGTTATGAGTAAAGATTTTAAAGATTACTTCAAACTCAATGATAGCAACGATGAGGTAGATGAAGAAACAGAAGTGGAAGAATCCGATGAGTCTAGCGAACAGGTTACAGAGTCAAAAACTCCACTGACCGATGATTTTATGGATGATTTAGATAATGAGCTTCCATTTTGCTAAACAGATTTGAGCGGTGTATGGTAGGTAAATCCTGCCACACCGTAAAAATAAATTATAATCAAACAAAAATAAAGGAGATTACACAATGAAATTATTCAAAAACAAGAAAACAGGGAAAATGTATGTAACACTTTCAGAGAAAAAAGATTGCCTGGTGGGATTTGATGGAGTTCCATATACAGGATCTTCGGACGATGTTGAGGAAGTTTCGACAACGGCATCAGTACAGGATTTTCGCAGATTACATATTGTTGAAGAGACTTTTTCTGCTGGTTGCGATAAGGATTGGCATTTAAAAGATATTCTGTATGTGCCGGTTGACGGAAAAGATGTGGCGTTCCGTGTAGAACATATTTCAGATGAAAAGGTTTACTTTGTGGCGGTTGATGCAGTTGGAAAATCTAGCATGACTAACATGAATGGTTATCTGGATGCTTACTTAGCAAAAATGCCGGAAAGCCTTGTAAATATCATGTGCGAAATTGAACATTGCGCTGACGGAAATCTGGTTCGTAGAAGTAAGCTGACACTGTTATCGAGAAAGAATGTAAAAGACGATGAATTCAAGTATGATTTGAATGGTGCAGATGACATTCTTTTTGATGGATTACAGACGGAAGCTGAATGTTGCAAGAACCTTGACGGAGAAACAATGTATTACTGGCTTGACACTCCTACCAGTTCTCCGTATGCTGGCAACTCTGCGCACTTCGTGAGTGTCTACTACTACGGCTATCCGTACTACAGCTACAACGCTGCTGGCACGAATGCGGTTGTTCCCTGCTTCTCTATCCGCAAGTAGCAGAAGGCTGATTGTGAATAATAACACTTTTTGCATTGGACTGGCTTCGCCCAGTCCTCTAGCAAGAGATTGATGAGGTAAAAAGAAATGAAGAAAATTCGTAAAATGATTTGCATTGCAGCTATTACATTGATGGCTTGTTTCGCTTGTACGGCTTGTGGGACTACATACCAGGAAGCGGTATCAGAAGAATACGCCACAGATGATAGTATATGCGGAAACTATTTCACAACTATCACGGAATGGGATGATACCACGGCATATTACAAAATCGCATATGCAAAAGATACTAAAGTGAAATACCTAATTATTGTATCTGGCTATAAATTTGGAATAACACCATTGTATAACACCGATGGTACATTACAGGTGTATGAAGAATAAATAAAATCAGGCTTTTATTGCAAAATAAATACAATATATAGCACTTTAGATATGATGCAAATACTATATATAGTATAAAAAGAAAGGAGATTACAATGACATTTACAGAGCTTATGTTACAAAAGTTTCCAAACGCAGATTTGCGGAATTTATTTATTGATTGTTGTCCTTGTAACTTTGGCATTGAAACAGAAATGACAAGGCTTTGCGATAATGGTCACGGATGTTTTGAGGATTGTAAAATCTGTTGGGATAGTCAAATAGTCGGGGAGCATATCACAACCAAAAAGAAAAATGTCAATAAAACTTTGGTGGCAGTATGAGTGAAAAATTTAAAATAATTAGCCAAGATTTTTATTCAATTGGAACAGAAAGAAAAGGAGAGCGAGAAAATGAAGTTAGGAAGAATCGTAACAAGTTTATTAGAGAATGATCTGTATAAATTCAGCATGGGACAGGCGATTTATCATCAGTTCTCAGACTACAAGACAACATGGAGTTTCAAATGCCGGAACAAAGACGTACATTTTACAAAAGAAATGGTTGAAGAAATCAGAGAGCAGATTAAAGCATATTGTGAGCTGCGTTTTACAGAAGACGAACTGAGTTATCTGGACGGTATCAAGTGGATTAAGGGATCTTATGTTGATTTCCTGAGACTTTGGAAACCACGATATGAAGATTTCACAATTACAGATGAGGCAGAATGCGGACTTGCTATTGAAACCGCCGGTACATGGCTCAATACTTCTATGTACGAAATCCCGACACTGGCTATCGTAAATGAAGTGTATTTCAGAATGCAGTATGACTATGACGAACTGTTAAGCAGCTTCAAGGAAAGACTGGATGACAAATATGCAAATCTTCGCAATGGTCATTGGTATTGTGGCACATTTTCAGAGTTTGGACTTCGCCGGAGATTATCTGCAGAAGCACAGGAACTTGTTGTTGAGAAGTTTTCGCACTTGAATGATACGGCGCATTGTGCATCAAGATTTATTGGCACTTCAAACGTATTTCTTGCGAAAAAGTACGGAGTTACGCCGGTTGGAACGATGGCGCACGAATGGATTATGTGTGTAGGACAGGGAAATCATAAGCACAATCCGGCATATTCCAATTGGTATGCACTTGACGCATGGGTTAAAGAATATGGAGTCTTGAACGGCACAGCACTGACAGATACAATCACAACTGATTGTTTCCTGGAAGATTTTCAGCTTACATTCGCAACACTGTTTTCCGGCGTTCGTCATGATTCTGGTGATCCGATGGTATGGGGCGAGAAGATGATTAAGCACTATGAGAAACTGGGAATTGATACAAAAACAAAAACATTGCTTTTCTCCGATTCACTGGATTTTGAGAGAGCAGATAAAATTTGCCGACATTTCTCAAAGAAAGCAAAGGTCGCATTCGGAATCGGCACATACTTATCAAATGATACTTGCGTAAGTCCGCTCAATATCGTCATGAAGACTACAAAATGCAATGGTCAGGATGTGGCTAAAATTTCCGATGTTGAGGGAAAGGGAATGTGCAAGAATCCAGAGTATGTGGATTACCTGAAAAGATCAATTGATTGGAGAATGGAATCATCGAAGAAAGTAGAAATGGACGAAAAACTGACTTCATATTTTAAAAGCAGTTTTACGGGAGAAGAAACACCTGTTTTAATGCAGGGCAGCGGAAAAAGCAGAATGTAAGGAAAGGTGGTAGCTGAAATGAGTTTCAATGCAAAAGAAGTAAAAGATAAGTGTGTAGAGTGGATCAAAGAGTGGTTCAAGGAAAACGGGAATCAGTGTAAAGCTGTAATTGGAATCAGCGGAGGCGTTGATTCTTCTGTAGTAGCTGCATTATGTGTAGAAGCATTAGGGAAGGAAAGAGTATACGGCGTGTTGTTGCCACAGAACAGCCAGGACGATATTGATTATTCCTATGAGTTATGCGAACATCTGGGAATTGAATATTGTGTTGTTGATATTGGCAACACTGTAGAAGACATGCTGACTCTTATGTATATTAGAAGCGGAATCAAAGTTTCTAATCAGACAGAAATAAATATTCCGGCTAGAGTAAGAATGGTAATGTTGTATGCGATTTCCCAGTCAATTGATGGGCGTGTTGCGAATACATGTAATATGTCTGAAAATTATGTTGGGTACAGTACAAAATATGGAGATGCAGCAGGGGATTTTTCGCCACTAGAATTACTGACAAAAACGGAAGTAAAAGCAATCGGTAGAGAGCTTGGATTGCCGGAACGTCTGGTTGTTAAAGTTCCAACTGACGGTTTGTGTGGAAAGACAGATGAAGAAAAACTGGGATTTTCATATGATGTACTTGATAAGTATATCAGAACTGGCGAGATTGAAGATATGTCAACAAAACGTTGGATTGATACATTACATATGTTAAATGACTTTAAAATGAAACCTATGGCACATTTTGAGTATACAGGAGAGTAAAAATGGGAAAAATTAGAGCAGCAGAGAAAATCACGGATCAGAAGTTTTTGAACCTTTTTAAAGTTCATGCAGAAACAGAATCCGGGAAAGAGATTGATTATTTAGTAGCTTCCAGAGCAAAAGAAGTTGACGGATTAAAAGCAATCAATCCAAACAAACAGGTTGATGCAGTGGCGATTTGTGCAGTAACAGAAGATGGGAAACTGGTACTTATCAGACAGTACAGATATGCAATTGGCGGTTATATCTATGAACTTCCGGCTGGGCTTGTTGACGATGGAGAAAGCGTTTGTGATACAGCAATAAGAGAAATGCATGAGGAAACAGGGCTGACGCTCGAAGTTATGGATTTACCGATTGGCAATAAGGGCGGTTATTCAAGTGCCGGAATGACTGACGAAACTTGCACACTTGTAGTAGGCAAGGTAACTGGCGAAATTTCTGACAAATACAAAGAAGCGTCAGAAGAAATTGAAGTATTACTTGTGGATAAGAAAGAAGCAGCACGTATCTTAAAAGAAGAAAACGTATGCATCAGATTGGCTCTTGTGCTTATGATGTTTATATGTGAGTAGGAGGGTGTTATGACAATACATAAGAAAGGAAAAGAGCGTGATTATGAGAAGAAACGCACGATTGCCCACGTAATTGTTATTTTGGTTGCTTTAGTGGTCTTAGTGGTGGCAGTAAAAAAGTCCAACCAAACAGAAAAGAGTGCCATAAGACAAGATCCAGAGCCTCTTGTTATTGAAGAATCAATTGAGCCGGATTCTGAAAGTGTAAAGAAGTTTCAAGACAAGTATTCTATGGACTGGGGTTTTGTAGATGCTCAGTATCTATTGAAAGTGGCAGAATATCATGGTGGGACAAAAGAAGAACGTGCATATACAATTCTTGTAACACTAAATAAAGTATTTGAAGAACGTAGATCTATACAAGATATAGTTCTTGAAGAGCTGTATAATAATGATGGACTGGAATCAGATGACTTTGAAAAAATTGTTGCATCAGATGTAACAAAGGAAGCATTGAAGATGATAGTGTATGATCGGTTCGATAATAGTGCCGGTTCTACAGAATACAAAGAATTTTATAATTAAACCATAATAAATGGTTGACAAATTAAGAAAACATGATATACTATAGTCAGAAACGAGGTGATATGAAATGTCAGGCACGAACTTGAATCGGATTAAAAATAAGCGTATGCAGAAAAATAACACTTCTGGTGTTACCGGCGTTTCTTTCCATTCAGGAATGGGACAATGGTATGCAAGAATCTCTTTCAAAGGGAAAACGTATAGCTTGGGTTATTTTGATGAGCTTGACGATGCGGTTAAAGCCAGGAGAGATGCGGAAAAGAAGTTGCATGATGGTTTCATATCTCAAATAAGCCATAATAAAGTTATAGAAGTGTAAAGGAGAAGAAGATGATTAAACAGTTAATCCAGACAAAAACAAAAGTATTAAGTTCAAATACCGTTATTGATTGTGGCAACGGCGATGTTGCTATCGGTGTGGCAGATGTCAAAGATTCACCGAAAGTACTTATTACATTTTCAGATATTCCGCAGCAGGAAGTCGGATCAAATGTAAAGAACAAAGATGTCATCGGTACGCCGGTCGTAGTATCTTTTGATTCTGTCGAGAGTATCAAGGTTTTAAACAAATTCGTACAGGTTGCAATGAATAAACTGAAAAAGAAGGAAGAGGCAGCAAAGAGAGCAGCTTTACCGCATTTTGTCGTAAAGACTGGAAGTATTATGATTCCGAGTTCTTTCAAGTGTACAAATCCGAATGCAGAGAAGATCATGAGTTGCCAGCAGTATTTCAATGAAAATGGAAAGCTGGACGAAGCCATTGACGTAACAAGCACCCTTACATTTACAGATGGATATGTGAGATACCTGGTTGCGAAATACAATAAACTGGAAAAGGTAGAAGTTGTTGCAGCAAACGGCATTGATATCAAGGTTGGAAATCAGGTCATCAAATTCACATCAGACGATATCAGACTTTCTTATGGTCTTGGAAAAGATGATGAAACAGGCGAAAAGAAGTTCTACTTATCCATTATAAATGGTGGCAAGAGATATGAAATTCCGGCAGAGGATAATGTAGAAGCTGCCACAATGGTTAAGAAGATCACAAATGTATTCGATGCAAAAATCGGGATTGCAGCAGTTAGCACAATGAACTTTGGATTAAAAGAAAGACTTGAAGAAGCCGGTATTACTGTTGCATACGCATAACAGACAAAAATAAAGGACAAAACATTATGATTTACAATATAGTTGGAGATTTATTAAAACAGGATAAAGTAGATATAATTTGTCATCAGACAAACTGTAAAGGTGTGATGGGTGCAGGAATTGCATTTC
>ERZ1026854.1742-NODE-1742-length-13274-cov-5.650503_pt1 | contig 13274 bp, 9 predicted proteins | sample MGYA00380157_ERZ1026854 | MGnify/ENA primary metagenome ERZ1026854 (study PRJEB33269, sample SAMEA4719793) | human gut metagenome | biome: human-associated habitat; feature: organic feature; material: feces | place: Cameroon | collected 2013-10 ...
TTGCGAGCAAAGTGAGCTACAGTGCTGCGCCTCAGACCTTCGCCGAATGTTCGCGCAGCGCCTCTTGTTGCTATGTCGCTACGCTATTTGGCTTAAAAACGCGCAGAGTTTTTTCTGGATTTTGAACACCCTACCCAATAGGACGGTATGTCTGACACATATATTCAATATTATTGCCCGGTAAAACTTCTAAAGTTTAAAATATTTCTCAGCCATTTTGGTCAGCTCGCCATCTGAAATATTCGCAACGCCAGTCTGCTTAATATACGAAAATTCTTCTTTGTTCTTACCAATTACAAATTTGTGCTCCACGTCGTCAATGTCAGCATACAGGTGGTAGTTGCCTTTATATGTTTCTTCAATACAAACGTTCTTGACTATATGGCCATTGATTACAATAGCAGACGAAGACGGTTGGCTATCCCATTCTCCCCAATCCCTTAAATGCTTAATGATAGTGGTTTCCACTCTGCCTATCCATTCTTTTTCAACCCCATATTTCAATGCCGCTTGACGGAATTTCTTTAGCGAAGCAACAACATCGCGAATAACAGCTTCAGGCCGACGAATGCCGTTGTCACGGGCAAAAGCAATTGCGTCTTCGCGAGTGATGCCACGGAGTTTAGCACGTATGAACATGCAATGTTCCTCATTAGGCAGACAGCCACCTCTGTCTATGATATAAGTCATGTCATAGGCAGGAGCCAAGCGCCACGAACCATCTTCATTCATTATAAATGAGAAATTCTTGTTGTGGTCATCCGTGTTGTTTGCCAGAACATTGAAAACCATTCTGCGGAACACCTCTTGGCAGTCGGCCTCTGGAAGATGAAGCTTACGACAAACCGCAATCAATTGTTCATAACTTTCAGCGTCAGGATAAATCGCGGCCAATGTCTGAGTATGCACTTTCTTTATTCCGTTGCGGTCAAATCGCTTTGTCATGAAGTGCCTGTTGTTTTCAACGGCATACAGTTCCGATGGCATCATGTTGATTCCCGCAGTTGTGGCCAACTCGTAATATGTCATTTCCAATTCCGATGAGCAATATTCCGAATTGCCAAATTTCAGCAGGTAATAATCAAAATCTTCCAAGCCAGAAATCTGTCCGCTACGTATCTCACCCGTTTTTCGGTTAATGGCTATAATAGCCTTTGGTTGCCGGCCACCGGCTGAAGTACCAACCGTCAATAATGATTGCATCGTTATCGACTCTTCTGGCAATATACGGGCATTTTCTCTTTCCACAAAGATGCGCTCTGCCAAATCCGCCAACGATTTCATATCTATCTTTTCTGTTTTTCGCTCATGGCTCACTTCTGGAAGAAATTCCAGGGCACCCATACCTCGCCTGCCAATAAACGACAGTTTGTCAAGAGGATTGATGTCCGCACCCGAAAGGTGATTTTGCTGACGCCAAAGGTCAAACAACTGATTGCCCCAAGCATCTGGTAATGAATCGGCAACAAAGGCAGGAAGTCTTTGGAATATCTTTTCACTTTCGCCCCAAACAGGCGCAAGCGCTCTTACCCCTGTAACAGGGGCAGATAATGGCGATATGTTCAGCCCTTTTTTAACGAACTCTGGGTTGTACGTAAAATATGATAGTCTGCGACGCTCGTCCCACACCAACCTGCCTATTTCTTCATCCCAGAGTATGACTCTTAGCAACTTTATCATATATATTCATGGGTTATTTAGAGTGGCGAATGCGTTGTGCTTTCTTTTCGTCCTTACGCACCAGATAGGGTGACTCTGGCAATTCGGGAAGCACTTCATCCAGTGCATCAATCTGGCCCACAACTTTCAGCAAGAGAATGAATGTAGACAATGAGACATTGCCAGCTGTTCCGTTCTCGAATTTATGTATTGTCGTCAGACCTACACCCGACTGTTCGGCAACTTCTCTTTGAGTGAGGTTGCAGCGCATCCTATACTCCTTGAAGCGCGTTCCAAGCAAGCGCACAAGTTCTGGTGTTGAATATTCATAAAAGTCTGCCATTTGCATACATTTTTATTATCATTATAATGATATTTACGGCTTATTCTCCCATATAACATTCAATATAATGAAGTTTATACTTGCAAAGCTATATACAAATATTGAAACCACAAAATAAAATTTCCACAAAAACTTTTTTAGACAGCCTTTTCCCACAACAAAAAACATGGAGGCCAAACGCTCAGGGCTGTTTGGTCTCCATGTTTTTATTTTAGGCGTACTGAAAGGAATTTCAATAACGCCATTACATATCATTTAGCGAATCACCTTTTCTCCGTTTCCGTTGATGTAAACACCATGCTGCACGGGCTGGTGCAACTGTCTTCCCTGAAGGTCGTAATAGACGTTGGAAGAAGCGGCAGAAGAAGTGTTGACATTGTTGATGGACGTTGAGATGTTGAGTTTCTCGAATGTCCAGATGCTGGCACCCCATGCAATGGGCTTGAGGATGACGTTGTTGGCCCAGCTGCTGGCATTGACATACCAACTGTAAGCACCAGAGGCAGAGATGATGCGGATGCCCGTCTTTCCCTCGTCGCAAGTGTGCTGGTCGAGTTTCCATGAATATTCCTTGCCCAAGAGGATGTTCTTGGTCTCGGCATCGGAAGCTGGATAGGCTGGTTTGTCACCCACCTTACTGAAGATGCTCACCGTGCCATCGGCATTCTTGCGGATGCGCCATTGATAGGCATCGGTGTTGTTGCTCATCGTGCGAGGCTGCACCGTGTTGGAAGTGGAAGCCATGGCCAGATAGTTGGTGAAATAGGCGTTACGCAGGTTATAGTAGTAACCTTCATCCAGCGCGTCGAGCACAGAGGTGCGTGGCATGGCCACAAACTGTGCGTAGAGCGCGAGGAATTTGTCGTATTCGCTGCGCGAAACAGCGCCCTTACCAATCAGCACCTTGGCCGGCGCGATGATTTCATCGCTGAGCAAGTTGAGGGCCGCTTCTGTCGGTTCGCCCATCTCGCCCGGTTTTGCGTTGTGCAAAACGGTTTCACATTTCTCAACGAGGTGCTTGAGCATGAAGGTGAAATCTTTCACCTCAACAATGCGCCATGTGCCCTGATAGCAGAGCGCAGCGTCAGTGCCGCTCTTGGCATAGCCTGTGCAGTCGGCCGTGAGGTATTTGCCGCCAGAGGAAATGTTGAGCACGGCAGGAATGTAAGTGTACTGTCCGCTGGCTTTAGTGGCGAGCGCAATTTTCATCACACTTCCGTTTGCCGTCAGCGTCATGTTTTCGGCATTGCCCGCTGGCATGGTCAAAGCCTTACCCGTGATGACGTTCTTCACCTTATAGCCACCCGTCACGGCTTCAAACTGCCAGATTTCTTCTGGTTCATATTGCTTCGTATAGTGGAAGCGTACGTTGTTGTCGCTGGCATAGAGCGAAGAACCTTCATATTTTGCCTTGTAGTAAGTGGAAGCAGAGAGAATCTGATAATATTTTCCCTCTTCCGGCATCGTGATGTCAGCCTTCTTATATTGGCTGACAGACGCTGTCAAGGCAGCGAGTTTGTCGGCATTCTCCATGTCGCCCTTCAAATCGCTGAGCGCCTCCGTCATTGCCGTTTTCTTGTCGGCGGCAGGCAGACCAACGTAATCGCCAGCGGCAGCGATGATATCCTCAGCCTCTTCAACGGCCTTTTGCGCCGCCGTCTGTTCGGGTTTCTCGAAATAATGAGTGGCATACGTCACGCCCATTTCGTCGAGCACGCTGCGCTGCGTCTGGAGGCGCATATAGAAGCCCACCCAGTTTTTCTTGGCAGCTGGCAACCATCCCGTTTCAGAGAGCGCCAAGAGGCGCGGGAAGAGCTGGTATTCGAGTTCCACACTGTCGTTGCACGTTTCAGTCCACATATTTCCCTGAACGCCCAAACAAAAGTCTTCACGTCCTGAGAGCGAAGCCACGGGGTTGACATTGTAGACGGTTTCCACGCTGTTGACCCAGTTGTCGCCCCATCCGCCTTGGTATTTCTCGTTGATGTCTCTCTGCGCCATCGGCACCTGCATCATGTCGAGATAGAGCGACTGGTAAGGCACCACGATGCTCTTGAAGCCCTTGTCGGCAGCCTTGGAACTCATGTTGATGTTGTTCCAGGCCATGATGACGGGTTTCACCTTGTTGTCGGCATTCCAGTGTGAGAGGAGTTCATCCCAAACCACGATGTCCTTTCCGTATTTTTCCTTCAGATAAAGACCCAGTTCTTCAACGAGCCACGACTGGAGTTCGTTGACGCCCGAGAGACCCTTTTCCTTCACGCGGCGGAGGCAGTCGGCATTATTGGCCCACTGGTCTGTCGGACACTCGTCGCCGCCGAGGTGAATATACTGATAAGGGAACACCTCTGCCACGTGGCCGAGCACACATTTGAGGAAGTCAACCACTTCGTCCTTGCCGATGTTGAGCACGTCTTTCGAAATACCGCCGTCGATGCGGACGCTGTAAGACTTCGAAGGATCGCAGCTCAGTTCGGGATAAGCAGCCACGGCAGCCACCATGTGTCCCGGGAGGTCGATTTCAGGAATGATTTCAATGTTGCGGTCCTTGGCATAGGCCACGATTTCGCGCAAGTCGTTGAGCGAATACCACATGCCGCGACCATATTCCGTGTCGTCGAAGAATTTCGAAGCGCCACCAGCATTGGAGAACGAACCGGCACGCACGCTTCCCACCTCCGTCAAACGCGGATATTCAGGGATTTCAATGCGCCATCCTTGGTCGTCGGTGAGGTGCCAGTGGAAACGGTTCATCTTGTAAGAAGCCATCACGTCGAGCACGCGCATCACTTCTGTTTTAGAGAAGAAGTGACGGGCCACATCGAGCATGAAACCGCGGTGGCCGAGGTTGGGTTTGTCAACGATTTCCACGTAAGGCAGCGTCCATCCGTCGTTTTTCTGCAACGTCTTGCCATAAATGGCTGCTGGCAGCAACTGCTTGAGGGTTTGCACACCATAGAAGAAACCAGTGCTATCGGCCGAAGCGATTTCCACGCCCGAGGCGTTGATGTTCAGTCGGTAAGCCTCGTGTTCGAGCGTCTTGTCGGCCACCATAGAGATGGCGCAGGCTGCAGAAGCGGGGTTCACCTGAAGGTCGATGCCCAGCGTGCGCTTGGCCTGACTGGCAAATTCACTGGCATAGCGCAAAGGAGCGTCGCCCGTTGCCACGATACCATCGATTTTCGAGAGGCTCAAAGAGCCGTCGCCCTTAGTCACACTGGCAGGATAAGGCACCAAAGAGAGCATCTTGCCCATCTTTTCAAAATCCTCCTCGCTCACGAAGGTGAGCGGCTGGTTGGCATCAGAGCGGTCGTTCCAGAGTCCGAGTTTTTTACCCGTTCCGGCACCACCCCACTGGTTCATATACACGCCCAGATTAGCCTTCGGCGAAATCACGAAATCGCCAGAATAGTTGGCATTAGTCGTGGTCTGCCAAACGAAATATTTGTTGGCGTTAGGCGTTTTTCCGGCCCTGAACATACCTTCCTGCTTAGTCGTAGTGGTATAAAGCGTGAGGCCCGAACGGCTTGTGAAGGTATAGCCCGTCGTTGCCGACCCTTCGATTTTCCAGAATTGCGCGTCACATCCCATCGGAATGCCCGTAAGCACTTCTTCGCCGTCGCCCTGCGCCGTGAGCACACCTTTCCCGTTCGACATCTGAACGAGATACCATGTCACGTCGTCGCCGACGCTTACCTTCGGCTTTTCTGCCGCCCACAGTTGCGAAATGGCAAGCAGGCAGAAGAAGCATAGCAGTAATGTTTTCTTCATATAGATAACTTTTAAAATGTTGATTGTATTACACTTGCAAATTTAACTTTTATAATTCAGACAACGAAAAAAACCTTGGATTTATTGTTGCGCGGGGAGGAAACTAAGAGAAGCAAGCGGATGACAATCCAAATAGCATCGATAAAGGCTTTCCTTTTTACCTCCCTCTAAAAAACCATAAGTCTTCTACCATACATTCAAACTTACCGCGACCATTTCCTTGCAACCTTAAATTGGCAGACAAATTCTCCCCTATTATGGCATGATTGTACCCTGTCCCTTTATCAATATCTACTCGCGGCCGCTGGTAGAGCTACTCTCGGCCGAAGGTAATGTTACTCGCGGCCGAAGGTAGCGCGACTTGCGGCCGCGAGTAGATAACTCCTCATACTTCCTCGTCTGACGAAGTGAACTACCGCTAAGCTAAAGACTTAGGGGTTTTCAAATGCGCTGGTTACTGCAAATCGCCTCTATTTACAGAAATGTGATGCCCAAAGTAAAGATTTCCAATTATTTATTCTTTCGTCTGAATAAGATTTCCTACTTTTGTAGTCAATAATTGACAATTCTATCAAAAGAAAGTCTATTGGTTTAATCTAACCTCTGAGCAATAACATTGGAAGATAACACCAAACAGCCTTTAACGGCTAACGCTTCATTGTATAATGGGCAGCCTACCGACACAGGCTCATCGTGTCCAAGTGCAAGACTTACCTCTTGTACGCCCTCCATCTTAAATAACAAAGGTGGGGTGTCGGTAGAGAATGCCATGACAAATCTTGTTTTAAAGTTTTCATATTATGGGCATATTAAAGAATAAAGACCTACCAAAATGGCTGGATAAAATAATCTACACGGATTTTGGAGCCATCTTTGAACCACATCCGCAGGACGTGGTTTATAATCCTGACCAACCGTATGAATTTGTAAAGATTTATCTCGGAACTTATTTCCCAAGAAGCTATGCAGAAGCTTTTTGTATAGTGAATAACCTTTTTGAAAACGAAAAATACCTCTCAAGTATTTACACTTTAGAAGAAGTAAACATTCTCGATTTTTGTTGTGGAACAGGAGGTGAAATCATAGGGCTTATAGATGTTCTCCAATCTAAATTGCCGAATCTTAAGAGAATAAACATTGATGCTTTTGATGCCAATCCTGATGCGATTCGCTTTCTGTACCATTTGATAGAGTCTGTTATAAATTCTGGCAATATTAGAATTGAAATAAATACAAATCCACAAGGATTATTTGTATCTTCAGAGCAAGAACTAAGTGATTTGGTTAATCTAACGAATGTTCGATACCATTTCATCGTTTCATTCAAAGCTCTTAATGAATTCATTCAACATGGTACGTTTAAAGATAAGAATATTTATTCACTAATTTCTTCTTATTTTCTACCATTGCTTTCTGATGTTGGTGTGTTAATACTTTCAGATGTCGCAACAAAGTTGAACAATAGTGAACTTTTTTATCCACAGATTCTAAATGCAGGTATAAATTCATACATAAATTCGTGTAATAATGAATTTAAGACATTATACCCATATCCATGCTATTTCCACGAAATGACATGCAATGGATGTTATATGCAGGATATATTTACCATCAGTCATAGTAGAAAGAAAAACGATGTCAGCAAAGTCGCTTATCGTATAATATGTCGAAAAAAATTTGCAGATGTTATCGTTACTTTTGATGTTAATCAATCTTGTAGAAAGAATAACCCATTGGCTGATAAGAAACTTCCATACAATCATTAAATATGGCATTAGATAATCTTACCCCCGACAAATATCAGCAAGTAATAATAAATATGTCTGCTGATAGAACTGCAGTAGTAAAAGGTATTGCAGGTTCTGGTAAATCTTTGACTTTGCTAAAAAAGGCAAAACAAGTTTCGACATTTACAAGTTCCTATGCTATCATTGTTTATACAAAGTCACTAAAACAGTTTTTTGTTGACGAGTTAGCTGAGATAGGACAGACCAAAGGTCATGTCTATTATTTTGAAGAATGGCAAAGATCTTCAAAACCTAATTTTAAGTACATGTTTATAGATGAATGTCAAGATTTTAACTCTGATGAAATAAATGACTTTTGTCAGCATGGCACTTATTGTTGGTTCTTTGGAGATTCTTTTCAATCTATAATGGAGTTTCCTAATCATACCGTTCAATCAGTAGAGGATACAGCTAAACAAATAGGTGTACATCCACAAGATTTGTGCATAAATTGGAGATTAACAATTGAAAATGCAAAAGTTGGCGAACACATTAGACCCCATTCACGTTTATCATTTGCGTGTATTAAGCATGGCCCAAAACCAAGATTGGTAGAAACCAATGCCCAACTTGATAAAATCATAGAATATATTTCAAATGGTAATCTAACTGATGTTGGCATTTTGGTATATTACAATGGGCAAGTCGAACGAATACGTGATTATTTCCAATCAAAAGGCATTCCAGTCCAATGGAAGACCAAAGATGACATGGAGATAGACTTTAAGTCAACAAGTCCCAAAATAATCACATGGCACAGTGCAAAAGGATTGCAATTCAATGATGTATTCATCCCATGCTGCGGTTTGGACGAATACAAACTGTTTGTCCCATGGTCACATGATCCAATGACAGAAAAAGAGTCTGCCCTTTATGTTGCAACAACTCGGCCATTAGAGAATCTTTATTTGTTGTACACGAACAATTTAGCTCCTCTATTGCCAAATTCAAATTCACCTGTTTATTCAGGTAATGCAGGTACGAATTCTGGTCCATTTTAAAATAATACATTATGAAATATTATATTCCTACATCAAATATAAACTTAGACAATATACTTCAATCGGAGTGTATATTGCCTCCTACTCATTACAACCAGAGAATTTCTGGTTATAATAGTTTTGAACAAATTGAACAACTACGTTCATTTAGTTCTATTATCTTGTTTGATTATCCTGTGCATTTTACAATTAATGATATCGGACGATACAATTTTCCTATTCTCATTGAAATAGAGGATGAATATCAAAGCAACTATTTTGAAAAGCTTCAGGAAGGGGTGTATGTATGCAATCATGCAATTCAATTAACTCCTTCGAATTGCAGAGTATACTTTTTTTCTAAACAAGCTTATGATTTGACACTTATAAATACAAAAAGTAATAAATCAATCAAATTTTTCAGTAAATACACAATACTTCCTGATACATCAGGATTGAAGATAAAGCCTTTTCCGGAGCTTAGCACTCCCAATTGCAATCCTTTACCTTGTGAGGATAAATACATTGACAAGCAAAAAGGAGCTATGTATGCTTACCTACTTGGACAGAAACTTTCTCTATCTGCCGATTTAGCGTCATTGCTTAAATTAGATCAGGAAATCTATAATATCCTAACAAGCCTTATTGCGACTCCTTCTCTCTCTACAACATTTGGTATCAAGTTATCAAAATTTGTTGAGGATTACAGGAAAATAGATAGTATTGAGAAGTACAATCAAAAAGTGTTCGATGAAGAACTTGATAACGCCCTTGGTAAAAGATTTAAATTCTTAAAGGGATGTTTTATTGGTGTCCTTAATAAGCTTGGCTTATGGGAGAGTAGCCTTGATACACTTTGTAAGAAATGGAATTGCCATTTGCTTCCTAATGTTGATACACTTGTTTCATCAAGTGATTACACGATGTTTAGGAATAAAATAGAAAAAAGAACAATAAGTAATATAGAAAAGCATCAGAGTAACATAAAGGAGTCTTTACAAGGAATCTCTGTCAAGGGTTATAACATTGTGATAGAGAATATGAACCTTGTAAATAAGGCCATTGAGCATATCATTAAAAATGATTTAACACCCGAGGCTTTGTCGGCGCATCGTATGGCCGTTTATATGGGCATCATGCAGTCAATTGTCCCTATAATAAAGACAAGTATTGGTGAAGAAAATTGGAATACCTCTGTAGTGCGTAGTTACATAAATAGCCTTCACGCCCACATAGAGGACCCTGGCGTTCCCTTTGATATTAATAGCATAAATAATAAGGAACTAAAAGCTATCGCATGTTTTATCTTGCGTGGACATAGTTTTTCTGATCTGACAACATTACTTAAACTTAATGCGATAGAAGATTATCGGGCAAGTTTAGTATTGTGGGGAACACTTTGCGGTTACTATGGCATGAATCGTGACTCGCTACAATTGGTTCTGTCCGATGAGAATTACGAAGAAGTGTATAAAAAACTCTTCGGGAAAGAGTTGGGTAAGATAACAAATATTCAAATACCAACCATGTCACAAGCATCTACTGAAGAAGGAGTGTTTAATGTCGAGGATTATAAATTCCTTCTTGAAAAGTTCAAGTTCAATAAGAACGTAGATGAATTTATAAATGCTGTAGTTAGTAAGAGCAAGGCTGCTAAAATTGGAATTGCAGATGCCATTAATTTTGTATGTGGCAACAAACCTTACAAGAAAGCAACAAAACAATGTGAGTTGGCAAAGATTGCTTATAAGGCATACTTATTGAAAGATGATAAGGTCAAGTTTACAGAATACATCAAGGAAAATCTGAAAACATGCAAGGCGCAGAAAGAAACATTTAAACATTTCGGATTTGGAGAGGATAAAGACAAAAAGAGTACGAAATTAAAAACGAAAGCAGAATCAAATTCGTTTTCTGTAACGGATAAAAAAGATACAATAGGAGACGAAGGTACAGTGACTGTACCAACAAAAATTGTTAGAAATAGAAACGAAAGTATATCTAACTTAAGAGAAATGCCCCACAAAGAAGAATCCATTATAGAGAATACAGCATGGATTAACGAATGTGCTTCTATGATTTCTGATTCACGTGCGAGAAGACAGTTTCTTGAAGATATGGAATGGTTTGTTGGAAATCATCATGAAACATATAAAGATAAGAAAAAAGGAGTTGTTAAAGGGTATTATGCGGGACATGATTGTACAAATGGACGTGTAATTGAAAGGTTGAAAGTTTACATGGAAAATAAGCTTAAGCCACGAAATGAAAAAATGCGATGGCTTGCAGAAATCTATGCAAACATTCCAATCAACAATATAATAGATCACATATCGAAACTGTATGGCAATTGAAAAAATTAATATATGTACTGATTCTGGTAAAATAGTTGAGGCGACAGCACCTGTCATTATTTCCGCCAGCCGCTCTACAGATATACCAGCCTTTTATGCCAAGTGGTTCTTCAACCGCTTGGCAAAAGGCTATTGCGCTTGGTACAATCCATTCAACCAGCAAAAGATGTATATCTCTTTTAGTAAATGTAAGGCAATTGTATTTTGGACAAAGAATCCTAAGCCAATATTGCCGTATCTGCATGAATTGGATGAAAGAGGAATACATTATTATTTTCAAGTCACCCTAAATGATTATGAACAGGAAAATTTTGAACCTAATGTCCCTTCTGTTGACGAACGTATAAAGACATTTATCAGACTTTCTAAAAGCATAGGAAAAGAACGAGTAATATGGCGATTTGACCCCCTTATCATAACCCCCAAGATAACTCCTCGTGATTTATTATTACGTATTTGGCATATTGGTAATAAGTTAAAGGGACATACAGATAAACTCGTATTCAGCTTTGTCGATGTTAAAGCCTATCGCAAGGTTCAAAACAATCTTGTCAAAGAAACAGAGCTTTTCACTAAGGATAACGTGGAAAATGCAGAGGCAAGTTATGCACAGAGAATAGAAATTGTTGAAGGTCTTCAGAAAATACATGATGCTTGGCATAAAGAAGGCTGGAAAATAGAAATGGCAACTTGTGCAGAAGATATTGACCTTGAAAAGTATGGAATAGAGCATAATCGCTGCATAGACGGAGAACTAATGAAACGTATATTTGCCGATGATGAAGAGCTTGTATATTACCTCCATACACTAAAATGGCCAGAAAGAGATATGTTTGGCAACTTACCCCCAATACCTAATAAGGTGCGTAAAGTCAAGGATGCGGGTCAACGTAAAGTATGCGGTTGTATGGTTAGCAAAGATATTGGTATGTATAATACTTGTAGGCATTTCTGCGTTTATTGCTATGCAAATACCAGCAAGGAATGTGTAATCAAAAACGCAGAGAAACATAATGATGATAGTGAAAGTATTATAGAATAACTTATGCTCGAACAAGAACTACAACAATACCTCCTCCGCAAATATCCGCAGGAGAACGCACGATGTGAATGGAAGGAGTTTAAGAACTTGAAGAACTCGTTCTGTGGGGACGAAAAGAACGATGTTATTTCCTACGTGTCGGCTATCGCCAACATGGAGGGAGGACATCTTGTGCTTGGAGTTAAGGATAAGACGCTTGAAATCGTCGGGACTGACATTTCAAGGCTCACCTTTAATGGCCAACCAGCAAACACACAGTCGGCGACGTTTAAACTTACAGAGCAATGCACTTATCTGTCCTCGGAAGGTCTAAGCATAGAGGAATTTGTAACAGAAGATACGAACAAGCGAGTATGGATAATACATATCCCAAAGCACTTGCCTCGTCGCCCAGTCCTTGCCCACAAGAAGGCATGGCAGCGGATAGAAGATTCTTTGGTTGAAATGACTAACGAAAGGATGAGTGTCATCCTCGAAGAACCAATCTATACAGCTAAGGATTGGTCGGCAGAGATTGTTCCTGATGCCACAATAGACGATTTGGATGAGGTGGCCATTGCCAAGGCTCGGATGATGTTCAAGAAAGTTCATAGTCGCATACCTGCGGAAGAAGTGAATGCTTGGAATGTCCAAACTTTCCTAAGCAAGTGTGGATTGACGAGAAACGGAGGCATAACTCGGGCTGCCATCATATTGTTGGGCAAATACGAATCCGCTTTCAAGCTTCGTCCTGCCGTTGCACAGGTTACATGGACACGCCGAGACAAGAATCAAGAAGTGGTTGACTACGAACACTTCACCGTACCTTTTATATTAACGGTGGACGAAATTCTATCAAAGATTGAGAATCTGACATTGCGTGAGATGCCAGGAGGTACACTTTTCCCCGACACGATGAAGCAGTATGACGACTACACCATTCGTGAGGCTCTTCATAACTGTATTGCCCATCAAGACTACACGCTTCAGCAACGTATCAACTTTGTTGAAAATCCTGGTTATCTGTATTACTCCAATGCTGGCACATTCATTCCAGGCACTTTGGAGAATGCTTTGAGAAACGAAGAACCTCAGGCACATTTTCGCAATGAATGTCTGTGTAGGGCTATGGTTGACTTCAACATGATTGATACCGTAAGCCGTGGTATCAAGAAAATGTTCAATGAGCAATGGCGCAGACATTTTCCTATGCCTGACTATGAGATTGACCAGATTAAAAAGAAAGTAATTGTTCGCATCTATGGCAATGAAATCAACAAGCGGTACACTGATTTGTTAAAAACAAACGACACTCTTTCTCTTTGGGATTGCATCTCGCTTGACGCAGTGCAAAAAGGC
>ERZ1026854.1745-NODE-1745-length-13239-cov-7.731569_pt1 | contig 13239 bp, 11 predicted proteins | sample MGYA00380157_ERZ1026854 | MGnify/ENA primary metagenome ERZ1026854 (study PRJEB33269, sample SAMEA4719793) | human gut metagenome | biome: human-associated habitat; feature: organic feature; material: feces | place: Cameroon | collected 2013-10 ...
GTTAAAGGAGTTAAAGGAGTTATCGCTCCCTACGGTCGCTGAGGAGTTAAGACAACAGTCTTTTTGGCGTAGTTTTTTAAGCAGCAAGACATACGTCTTAACTCCTTAACTTCCTTAACTCCTTTAACTTCCTGATATGCGAAAGTTCAGAAACTTTTGCAAAGATAATGCAAAATTCTGAATGAGCGAAAAGAATATAAAAAAATATCGTATCTTTGCAGCATGAAATTTCATCCAATACATATAGACCCAGCCTCGGGCATCCGGTTGCCCGAGAGAATGAACAATCCGTTCTGTTATGAGCCGCACCCTCTCTGCATCATGGCCTGCAAGGAGCTGCAGGAGAAAATCGCCCAGCGTGACGACTGGCGCGAGGAGATAGACCGTGGCAAGATGTTCGGCGTGCTGATCGTGGAAAAGCCCCGGAAGGACGGCGAAGCGACTGAGCCACAGACAGGCTATATAGCAGCCTACAGCGGACAGATAGGTGGCCGGAGCGACTGGAGTGGCTTTGTGCCTGCCGTATTCGACTATCTGAAGCCCGACGGATATTTCAAAAAGCACGAGAGCGACATCTCGGACATCAACGTCGCCATACACGATCTGCAGAACGATGAGCGGATGAAACAGATAAAGACGGAAATCGACACCCTGAAAGCCCGCTGGCAGCACGACATCGACGCCTATCAGCTACAGATGAAGGCAGCCAAAGCACAGCGCGACTCCCGACGCAAGGCGGGCAACCTGAGCGAGGAGGAAAAGGCAGAAATGGTGAGGGAGAGCCAGTTTATGAAAGCCCAACTGAGAAGACTCAAGAAAGAACGGGACAGGAAGACCGACATCGAGGAGGAATACGACAGAAACCAGAAAGACATCAGGTATCTGAAACAGCTGCGCAAAGAACTCTCCGACTCACTGCAACGATGGCTGTTTAGCAAGTTCAGTATGCTCAACCCACAGGGCGATCGCAAGAACCTCTTGGAGATTTTCAAGGACACGGCAGCCAAGATTCCACCGGCTGGCAGCGGAGAATGCTGCGAGCCCAAGCTGCTGCAGTATGCCTACAGCCACGGTTATCGTCCGCTGCAAATGGCCATGTTCTGGTGGGGAGAAAGTCCGAAGGAGGAAATACGCCACCACCTGAACTTCTATCCTGCCTGCAACGGCAAGTGCAAGCCCATCCTGCAATGGATGCTGCCCGAGGCCTCCTGCACGCGGACGGAAGAATACAAGGCAGAGCTGAAGACTATCTACGAAGATGAGCAGATAGCCGTAATATGCAAGCCGGCAGGAATGTTGTCGGTTCCAGGAAAGAACGGAGCCGAGTCGGTGTATTCCATCATGCGGAGCAGAATGCCCGAGGCCACAGGACCGCTCATCGTTCATCGGCTCGACATGTCGACCAGCGGACTGATGGTGATTGCCAAGACCGAGTTTGCCTATCATCGTCTGCAGCAGCAGTTTGCAGCCCGACAGGTGGAGAAGCGGTATGTCGCCGTCGTAGGTTGCCAGGACAAGGCAGCAGCCGACCGCATGGCACAGGAAGGAACCATCAGTCTGCCTCTGATGCCCGACTACATGGACCGTCCACGCCAGATAGTGAGTCATGAGCATGGCAAGGAGGCAGTCACCGAATATCGGGTGCTCGCCCGCATCGACGACACACACCTGCGCCTCGCCCTCTGGCCCAAGACAGGCCGTACACATCAGCTGCGCGTGCACTGTGCCCACAGCGAGGGGCTCCATGCCCCCATCGTGGGCGATCCGCTTTATGGCAATGAACCGGCACAGCGACTCATGCTGCACGCCGAATCCATCAGTTTCGAGCATCCGCTGACAGGCAAGAAAATTTGTTTGGAAGAAATGATTAGTATTTAATTCAGGAGTTAAGGGAGTTAAGGAGTTAAAGGAGTTAAGACAAATGCTTTTGTGGACTTGAAATCCCCATTCCCTCAAGGCTGTTGTCTTAACTCCTTTAACTCCTTAACTCCTTTAACTCCTCGAAAAAGATAACTCCTCGAAAAAGATAACTTCTTAAAAAAACTATACGAAAAACATGATCAGCACTTGGGCGATAATCACCCTGACAAACATGCCGAGGGGATAAACCGTGGCATAACTGATGCTTGGCGTGTCGCCGTCGATGGTGTCGTTGGCATAGGTCAGCGCCATAGGGTTCGCCATGCTGCCACACAGAATGCCGCAGATGCTGCCAAAGTCGTACTTCTTGGTTTTCAGAATGACGAGTCCCACTATCAGCACAGGCACCACGGTGATGGCAAAGCCTATACCTACCCACATCAGTCCCTCAGGGCGAATCACCGTCTCGAAGAACTGTCCGCCAGCCTCCAGACCCAAGCAACCCAGATAGAGCGCCAGTCCCAACTCACGAAGCATCAGTCCGGCGCTGCGCGTCATATAAGAGATGAAATGCACACGTGGACCCAGGGCACCGATGAGGATTCCCATCACGATAGGACCGCCCGCAATACCGAGACGCACAGGAGCCGTCATACCGGGAATGTTGAAAGGTATCGTTCCGATGGCAAGACCCAGGATGATGCCCAGGAAGATAGCGCCAAGATTAGGCTCGTTGAGCGTCTTGACAGCATTGCCTAAGAACTGCTCCACATGGTCGATGCTGGCAGGATCGCCCACCACGGTGAGGCGGTCGCCATACTGCAGTCGCAGGTCGTCGGTGGCAAGAAGGCGAATATCGCCACGGAGCACACGGCTCACATTCACACCATAAGTGTTGCGCATGGAGAGATGGCCCAGCAACTTGCCGTTCAGCCCCGGACGGGTCACCACGATGATGCGGCTCTCCACCTTGGCATCAATGGCGTTCCAGTCCACCTTCTCGCGGTTCCAGTCCTTGTCCACCTTCTTGCCGAAGAGAATCGACATGGCAGAAACCTCATCCTTATTGGTTACCACCAGCACACTGTCGTTGGTGTGCAGCACAGTGTCGGCCTGAGGCACGATGACCTGGTCGCCACGCCACACGCGCGAGATGATGAACTTGCGGTGTGTGAGCATCGAAATCTCGGCTATGGTGTTGCCATTCAGGGCAGGATTCACGATGATATACTGTCCGATGGCAGTATGGTCGTCCTCGTCGTTTCGTCTTATCTCCAGGTCGGCAGGCTTCACAAAGAGCTTGCGCATCGTCATCATCGCCAGGATGACGCCCACCACGCCCAAAGGATAAGTCACGGCACAGCCCAGGGCAGCACCGCCGCTGGGAAGTCCCAACTGCTGCAAAGCCTGCTGGGCAGCACCCAGGGCAGGCGTATTGGTAGTAGCACCGCAGAGAATGCCCACCATGTCGGGCAGACTCACGGGCAGCAGCCAGCACAAAACCAGGGAGAAGAGCGTTCCCACCACGATGACAGCCATCGACCACAGGTTGAGCGCAATGCCCTCATGTCGCATGGAGCCGAAGAAGTTGGGGCCAACATAAAGTCCCAGTACATAAACAAACATGGTGAGTCCGAAGCTCTCGGCAAACTCGAGCATATCCTTGTCGATCGAAAGTCCGAAATGACCGGCAATGATGCCTACAAAGAACACGAAGGCAATGCCGAGAGAAATGCCACGCACCCGAATCTTGCCAAGGGCAAGACCCAGTGTGCATATCAAGGAGAGTATGACGATGCCCTGCACCGCCGAATGATCGTAGATTAATCCATTAAACCACATGACAATCTATTTCAGCCTTTTATTTCTGAGTTTTTTTGTTATTTGCTTTATTCAGCTGCAAAGGTACAGCATTTTTTCGACAGAGCAAAAGATTGGGTATTAATTTTCGGAAAATATACATAAATCGTCCGAAAGGTATTGGCTCAACTTTCGCATTTTGCTCAACATGAGTCACTTATTGTCCAAAATCGTTTGCCGTTTCGGAGAATTGTGGTAACTTTGCACACAGTTTCAATGCATCAGAAGCGACAGGGTGCACATCGTGAAACCACAACACAGACATAATAGAAAAAAAGACAATGACAGATATTTGTTGTATAGGACACATTACTAAAGACAAGATAGTAACTCCCAACCGAACCGTATATATGGCAGGCGGAACCTCATTTTACTTCGCCTACGCCATCAACCAACTGCCCAAAGACATCACCTTCTCATTGGTGACGGCGATGGACCCCACCGAAACCGAGTCGGTGGACCGAATGCGCAAGGCAGGCATCAACGTGACGCTCAACGCATCACGCAACACGGTGTTCTTCGAAAACCGCTACTTCGGCGAGAACCAGAACGAGCGCAAACAGCGGGTACTCGCCAAGGCCGACCCCTTCACCATCCCGCAGCTCAAGGACGTAGAAGCCAAGGTGTATCATCTGGGCAGCCTGCTGAGCGACGACTTCTCGCCCGAGGTAGTAGAATATCTCGCCACCAAGGGTAGAGTGTCTATCGACGTGCAGGGCTATCTGCGCGAAGTGAGAGACGAGAAAGTTTATCCCGTCGACTGGCAGGACAAACTGAAAGTACTCAAGAACACCTATTATCTGAAGGTGAACGAGACAGAGATGGAAACCATCACCGGCAAGAAAGATCCGCGCGAGGCAGCCCTGCTGCTGCATTCCTGGGGCGTTACCGAAGTCATCATCACCCTGGGCAGCGAGGGTTCGCTCATCTATGTAGACCAAACCTTCTACGAGGTCCCAGCCTATAAGCCTCACGAGGTCGTCGACGCCACAGGCTGTGGCGACACTTACTCAGCAGGTTATCTGTACAGGAGGCTGCAGGGCGCATCACCCTTAGAGGCAGGCAAGTTTGCCGCAGCCATGTGCACCATCAAGCTGGAGCACAATGGCCCCTTCAACCGCACGCAGAAAGACATCCTGCAGATAATGGGAGAAGCTTAGCCGAGCCTATCTGCTCATCGACCGTGCAGTGAGGTCGAGCAGACTTTGCAGATAGTCGTCGTCAGTATCCTTCTTCATCTTGGAGAGGGCGTTGGCGCAAAACTTCCTCTCTTCAGCGTTGAGAAGAGAGCCGTGGCCCTTGCATAGCCTGATGATCTTGTTGGCAATGCCCGTCTGCAGATTGCGGCGCAACTGCGACTGGAATCCCCATCGATACTGATCCTTAGCATTCTTGAAGGCAGCACGCAGGTTGTTGAGCAGAGTGAGGAACTCAGCGCTGTTTTTGGGCTCCAGCTCGTTGGCAGAATACTTCTTGGCAAGGTTTTTCCAGTACTTCACGGTCTGTCCGTTGACCACCACCGAGTCCACGCCGTCGCTGCTGCTTACCACCATGCTGCTGAGTCCGTCAGCCAGACTGTTCAGGTCAGCCTCCAGACCCTTCAGGTCGTCTACCTCAGCGACGGTTCCATCAGGATTGATGATAGTGGCACGTCCCGTGACGCGATGAGCCCTTTCCCATGCCGGGTCCCTGCCATAGAACAGATAGACAGAACCTTTGATCAGCTCCTCGTCGCCGTCCTTCCTGGCCCGCCAGCTGTTGCTCTCGTCCTTGCTGCTGTACCACACCAGGGTGTACACATATCGCATGGTGCTGTCCTTGGGGTCGCGGAAATACTGCAAATTGTAGTTGCGTTCCTTGTGCGCACCGAAGATGATGTTCTGCGAATTCTTCTCGCCGTATGCTATTCTTTCCTGTTTGTCAGCGTAGAAGCCCTTCTTCTTGATCATAGAAGAGTAAGCAATCTTGTTGCTGGCGAGCAAAGCCTGGTTGTAAGTCTCTATCGGCTTGGCTTTCCTGGCGGGGACAGCATAATCGTAGGAAACGACATACCCCTTGTCGTATTGTTTCTTCGACGAAGTAGCGACATAGTCGTTAGCAGTGAGCCAGGCAGCGAGGTTCTCGAAAGCCTGCTGAGGTATCAGGATAGTTTTCTGTGCGAAGGCAGTGCCCGAGAGTATCATCAGGCAAGCCATCAAGGCGATTCTGAGATTCTTTTTCATCTTGTTTTCCTTTCTTTATTTTGCGTTATTTGACGTTTTCCTGTTCTTGTCCGTATTCATCCTCATCGTTATACGACGCCAGGTCTTCAGTCTGCAGGGCGCTGACGAGGTACAGGCGGAAGAGCATTTCGTTCTGCTGCTCTTCGAGGGCTTGCAGATGCGCCTCAGCCAAGGCTTCAGGCGACTGCTGCATAGAGTCGATGACGGTCTGCGCAATCCATGTCACAGGAGGCGCCGGACTGTGTAGATGCTTGCGGTAGACACCACGTTTGCGAGGTCGCATCTTCGGCCTGACCGCCTGTTTCATCTGATTCCTCACCTCAGTTTCAGCTGCAGGCACAAGGGTCTCAGCAGAGTCTTTGTCAGCCTGTGCCAGCGTCGCAGCAGGTGTGGCGGTGCTGTCGCCATTCTGCGCAGGCCATGTCATAACAACGAGCAAAGCCACAGCGGCGGCAGCAGCAAGGAAGCACCACAGCGGGCGCAGACGCAAACGATCGCGAAGCGGCTTGCGGATTTCTTCCTCGACAGACATTTGCTTGTCGATAGGCATTTGTTCATCTATTGGCATTCCCTTGTCGAAGTAGGCAAACATTTGCTGATAAGGCTTCAGGTCGTCGCTCACATCGGTGTGTACGGCAAACCATTGGCTTATCCGTTCCTCCTCCTCTATCGAGGTGAGTCCTTGCATGAATCGCCCGATGAGTTGTCTTATATTCTTTTCTCCGTTCATTTTTATTTTAATGTTTAATGTTCAGTGTTTCCCTCACCCCTCCATTCTTCTTCTGATTTCCGTCAGCATCCTTTGTCGGGCTCTCGACAGGATCGTAGCAGCCGAAGCAGGAGTGATACCGATGATGCAAGCAATTTCTTCCATACTTTTCTTCTCTACCTGTCTCAGGTGCAGCACCTGGTATTGCGTGGATGGCAGTTCGAGCAGTTTCTGTTGCAGCCACATATCGTTCTCCTGCGTTTCCATCATCATGTCGGGAGGCGGCTCGTGGCTTTCAGCCTGAAGATGCGGATGCAGCAGCAAGGAGTCTTCCCGCTTTTTGCGGTGACTGTCGATACAGAAGTGTTTGGCGACGCATCCCGTCAGACCTTTAGCATGTTGCGCAGAGGTGATGTCCTTTCTGATGGCCCACAGCCTGAGCATGGTGTCTTGCGCCACGTCTTCGGCAGTCATGCCGTCGGTGCCACAGCCCCTGCAGACGTGCAGGGCTGTTTGCCGCAGCTCGGGAACCAGTGAGGTGAATTCTTTCTCTGTCATGTGTGCCTTGTTTGCTTGTTCTGATGTATAAACGCAGAAATCGGAATTTTATCAACGCCTTTAACTTCTCTTAACCTCTGAGGGATCAGAAGTCCTTAATGACAAATGACAAATGACATCGGAGGCTTAACAGCTATAAAACAAAAAATGGCAGAAGAAAATACCTGTGCATAAAAATACACAAAAATGCTATAGTTAACTATGAAAAAATAATTTCCCAGTTAGGAAAAAATATTTTCCCAGTTGGACAGATTATTTTTCCCAGTTAGACAATGTGTTTTTGATTATTATCGCATAAACATGCAGTATAAATATACGATTATATTCATCACTATATTTATCCCAAACCATCCCAATCATAATTATATGAAGAATGGCTTTACCCACATTCCCCTAACCCACACTTGTCGGGGAAACACAAAAATATTCCCCTAAACAGTTCGAGTTTCACTTATTACAAAAATGAGGACTTAATTGACGAAACATCTGTCGTCAATTAAGTCCTCACATCAACGGACGTAAGAATCCAAGCCCCTTTTACAGGGAAGCCACCGCCATTCTAAAAGTTCTTACCAGTGCCTGAGTCCATAAACTCAGCATCAGAGAAAGTGAAGTCAGCCGAGCTCGACAGACCGAAGAGATCGCCGGTGGTGTATTTCGTCACATAGTTGGTTTTCAGATGAACGTTCTCAAAGGACAGACTCTTCAGCAGCGTGCCCTCCGAGTCCAGCATCTTCACATCGGCATTCTTGCTGGCGACAGCCACCATATTATATCCACCCACAGGAACCCGCATACTGACATGACCGAAGTTGTCTGCCGTTTCCCCCTTCACTCTTCCTCAATCCTTATTGCCAGCGAATCCTTATCGAGGTGTATGCCGTTATGCTCGATGAACTGCGAGAGCGAGCCTCGGGCAGCCAGCTCGTGCGGTGTGCCGGTCTCGAAACACCCTGACTGCATCAGCCAGAGGCGGTCGGAGAGCTGAAGCGCCATTTCTATATCGTGGGTGGAGAGGAAGATGGTCTTGCCGAGATCGTGAGCCAGGCTGCGCAGCAACTGCAGCATCTCTGCCTTGCTGGGATAGTCTAAGAACGCCGTGGGCTCGTCGAGATAGAGGATGGGAGTAGACTGCGCCAATGCCTTGGCAATCATCGTCTTCTGTCGCTCGCCATCGCTCAACGTGCTTATCCTTCGGTCGCAGAGATGACTGATGCCAACCTGAAGCATGGCCTCGGCGACAAGGGCATGGTCTGCCTGACTCAGGCGACCCCAGAACCCGGTATAGGGTGAACGCCCCATGCCGACAAGGTCGGCTACGGTGAGGCCCGAGGTCTCGGGCTTGGCGGTGAGGACGATGCTCATCTGGCGCGACAGCTCGCCACGGGTGAGGCTGGAAAGGGGTACGGAACAGCTGCCAGTGCCGAGCAGTACCTCGCCCTGCAGGGGGCGGAGAAAGCCCGAAAGGGTGCGCAACAGGGTGGACTTGCCCACGCCGTTGGGACCAATGAGGCAGGTCAGCTCGCCGGCATTGAGGCTGCCTGTGAGATGACGGGCTACGACCTTGGTTTCACCCCGATGGCGGTAGCCGATGCTGAGTTCTCTGAGAAGGACGGATGATTTCATGATGCAAAGATAAGTGATTTTTCTTGATAATACTTATCTTTCTCCCAAAAAAGCAGTACTTTTGCACTCGATATGGAACAAACATCACCAATACAAGCGCTGCTTCAGCAACGTACTCTACTGCAAATAGAGTATTACACCGAGAAGGAAGCCTTTCGCAAACAGACCGAACAGATGGGAATGCAGCGAAAGGTGAAGAGAGGCGATGCCTGGTTTCCCCTACGCATAGGAAAAAGCTTCTACAACTCGCTCAACCAAAACGCCATAGAGGTGTTCCGTACGGAAGACACAGACATCGAGCACAACTTTGAGTTTGGAAGACCCGTCATGTTCTTTAAGGCAGGGGAAAACAAATCTGCGCAGACAGACGGGAAGACAGAAAAGAAGATGTTAAAATACTACTCCTTCACAGGCACCGTGAGCTATGTGGACGGCGACAGAATGGTGATTACCGTGCCCGACTCGGCTCCGCTGCTCGAACTGCAGCAGGCTGACGTGCCGGTGGGCGTGCAGCTGTCGTTCGACGAGACAAGCTACAAGATGATGTTCGACGCCCTCGACCGCACCATGAAAGCCAAGAATAACCGCCTGGCTTATCTGCGCGACCTCTTCTACTCGCACCAGAAAGCAGAACGATACAGCTTTGAGCCCATGAGATTTCCCTGGCTCAACCCCACTCAGGAACAGGCTGTGAACGAAGTGCTGTGGGCAAAGGACGTGGCCATCGTGCACGGTCCTCCGGGAACGGGAAAGACGACAACACTGGTGGAGGCCATCAACGAGACCCTGATGCGTGAGAGCCAGGTGCTGGTGTGTGCCCAGAGCAACATGGCGGTGGACTGGATCTCAGAGAAACTCGTGGACAGAGGCATCAACGTGCTGCGCATCGGCAACCCGACACGAGTCAACGACAAGATGCTCGGTTTCACCTACGAGCGACGCTTCGAGAGCCATCCCGACTATCCGCAGCTGTGGGCGATACGCAAGGCCATCCGCGAGTTGCGCAAGAACCGCAAGAGGGGAAGTGAGAGTTTCCACCAAAAGATGGACAGACTGAAAAGCCGTGCCGCCGAGATCGAGATAAGAATCAACGCCGAGCTGATGGGCGAGGCAAGAGTCATCGCCTGCACGCTGGTGGGTTCTTCGCACAGGCTCTTGGAGGGAATGAAGTTTGGCACACTCTTCATCGACGAGGCAGCTCAGGCCTTAGAGGCAGCCTGCTGGATTCCGATGAGAAGAGCCGGCAGAGTAGTGCTGGCGGGCGACCACTGTCAGCTGCCGCCTACGGTGAAGAGCATCGCCGCCATGAGAGCAGGACTGGGCAAGACGCTGATGGAGCGCATCGCCGAGAACAAACCCGAGGTGGTGACGCTGCTGAAGATACAATACCGCATGAACGAGGAGATCATGCGATTCTCGAGCGACTGGTTCTACCACGGAAAGGTGCAGAGTGCGCCGCAGATTAAATACCGGAGCATCCTGGACTACGACCACGCCATCACATGGATCGACACTTCTGACAAAGAACCGACTGATACGATAGAAGAAGGAGAAGACCTGAACTTCAAGGAGCAGTTTGTGGGCGAGAGTTTCGGCAGAATCAATAAGGCAGAGGCGGAGCTGACTCTCCTTACCCTGGCGGAATACTTCACCAAGATAGGCAAGCAGCGTGTAATAGACGAGCGCATCGACGTGGGAATCATCTCGCCCTATCGTGCTCAGGTGCAATACCTCAAGAAGCTCATCAAGAAGTATGAGTTCTTCAAGCCTTACCGCCGCCTGATCAGCGTCAACACGGTGGACGGATTCCAGGGACAGGAGCGCGACGTGATACTCATCTCCTTGGTGCGTTCCAATGACGAAGGACAGATCGGATTCCTGAAAGACCTGCGCCGCATGAACGTGGCGATGACGCGTGCCCGCATGAAGCTCATCATCCTGGGCAACAAAGAGACGATGACGCAGCATCCTTTCTACAAGAAACTGTGGGAGTATGTGGAGGCTATCAACAACAACGAATAAGATGGGAAAGCGGTTGTCATGAACGTAATACGAGGAAGGTTCGTGTAAAAAAGTGTATGCATACGATGAAGGTTCGTGTAAAAAAGTGTTGAAAACATTTGAGAGTTCGTGTAAAAAAGTGTATCTTTGCAACCGACAGAGCTGTTTAAACATCATAACAGCAAGTTATTAGCATCATTAACAACTTCAAAATGTATGTAAGGATGAAAAGAACGATCATAGAACAATTAAAAGCATGGAAAACTACGTCCTTACCCAGCTATTATGTCAACAGGACATTTACACCTATTATTATAGTAGGGAAGACGCTCGCTTGGAGATAGACTTCCTTGCCCAGCACCAAGGGGTGATAACTCCGATAGAGGTAAAAGCGGAAGAGAACCTGCGTTCCAAGTCACTTCGCGCCTTCTTTGACGCCCATCCCGACTTGCGAGCCATCCGCTTCTCCATGTCGCCATACAAGGAGCAAGAGTGGATGAAGAATGTCCCATTGTACGGGGTAGAGGAGAGTTTCTAGGAACTCTTCTCACAATACTCCCTGAACTTTGCCTTAGTCATGGCAATACCAATGAGTCTATTAGATAACGCAACAATAACAACAAAATAAAAAATATGCTACAACGAGACTACATACAGCGGCTGATACGAGAGTTTATGGCGGCACTCGAAAGAATGCTCGAAAAGAAAGAGGTCGAGGTGAGACGCGAGAAGATTAAGGAGCTCTACGACCAATACGTGGGTCCTTACGCCTTCTACAGCGTTGCCACCATCGACGACGTGATGAAAGCCATGGCAGGCATCGCCGACGAGGAGAAGCGGCTCTCCAAGATGGACATGCTCGCCGAACTCTATTATCACGAGGCTGACACCGTGGGGCAGCCCACAAGGGATGAACTCCTCAACAAGGCCTTCATGCTCTTCGACTACGTGGAAACCCACGGCGACACCTTCTCCATCGACCGCCGCAACAAAATGGCAGAAATCAAGAAGAAAGCGGGAAGATAAGGCACGGATTACGCGGATTACACAGATTTATGGCGCTAATGTTAGTAAAGCGATTATAATCTTATAAAAAATCCGTGTAATCCGTGTAATCCGTGCCTAAAAACTGCAGAGGGCAAGTTTTATGCCACACCCTCTTCTCTTTATATATATAGGATAACAAAAAAACTAATCATAAAATTCAATGGTCAAAACACAAAACTCAAAGTCAGTAAACGACATGACCGTAGGCTCACCTTTGCGAGCCATCATCCAATTTGCAATACCACTCATCCTGGGTTACATCCTTCAGCAGATGTACCTCATCATCGATGCCGCCATCGTGGGAAGATGGATTGGCGTGGGGGCTCTTGCGGCTGTTGGCGCATCCAGCTCTATCATGTTCCTCATCATGGGCTTCTGCAACGGCTCCTGTGCCGGTTTCGCCATCCCAGTCGCCCAGGCATTCGGTGCCAAGGATTATGCCAAGATGCGGACTTACGTCAGCAACAGCATCCGCATCGCCGTGGTGTTTGCCGTAGTCATCACCTTCCTTTCCTGCATCTTCTGCGGAAAGATACTGCACCTGGTGAATACGCCGAAGGAAGTCTTCGACGATGCCTACATCTTTCTGATGCTGCAGTTTGCGGCGATACCTTTCACCATCGCCTACAACCTCCTCTCCGGTCAGATCCGTGCCTTAGGCAACTCGAAGCAGCCATTCTATTTCCTCATCACCGCCTCCGTCATCAACATCATACTCGATGCCATTCTCATTCTCGGCATGGGGTTGGGCGTAGAGGGAGCAGGCGTCGCCACCTGGCTATCGCAGGGCATCTCCGTGCTGCTCTGTATCTGGTTCATCAAGAAGAAGATGCAGATTCTGATTCCGAAGGGTGAGGAAAAGAAGTTTGACAACAAGAAAGTAAGCATTCTGCTGAACAACGGCGTTCCGATGGGACTGCAGTTCTCCATTACCGCCATCGGTCTCATCATGCTCCAGAGTGCCAACAATGCCTTGGGAACGGTTTATGTAGCAGCATTCACCGCCTCTATGCGCATCAAATACCTCTTCACCTGCGTGTTCGAGAACATCGGAGTGGCAATGGCAACCTATTGTGGTCAGAACCTGGGAGCCAGGAAGTTGGAGCGAATCGGTCAGGGCGTCAGGGCAGCCATCAAGATGATGGTGGTTTATTTCGTCATCACCTTCCTGCTCATCTATCCTTTTGCCGACGAGATGATGATGCTCTTCGTGGACAAGGGCGAGGCAGAGGTAGTGACCTATGCCGCCCAGTTTATGCGCATCGCCAACTATTTCTATCCCTGTCTGGGTTTGCTCACCATCCTGCGTTACAGCATCCAGGGCTTGGGTTACAGCAATCTCTCGATGCTGAGTGG
>ERZ1026854.1747-NODE-1747-length-13235-cov-9.723293_pt1 | contig 13235 bp, 11 predicted proteins | sample MGYA00380157_ERZ1026854 | MGnify/ENA primary metagenome ERZ1026854 (study PRJEB33269, sample SAMEA4719793) | human gut metagenome | biome: human-associated habitat; feature: organic feature; material: feces | place: Cameroon | collected 2013-10 ...
TCCTGCTCATTATCAAGTGCGATAAGCTTTGCAATGATTTCCTCGCATATCTGTGTGACATTCTTGCCATCTGTAGCAACTGTTACATCTGCCACTGCCTCATAGCGCTCCTTTCGCTTTTCCATAAGGCCGCTGATATACTCAACATTCATGTTGCCATTTAGTATCGGGCGCTCGTCACTATCCTTTACTCGCTCGTAGATAGTCTCAGGCTTTGCTGTAAGAAGAACTACACGGCCGTTTTTCTTCATATGGTCTGAGTTCTCCTCTCTCATGACAACACCACCACCGCAAGAAACGATAGTCTGCTTTCTCTTCTGAAGCTCTATAAGTGTGTTGCTCTCTAAGTTTCTGAAATATGCCTCGCCGAACTCATCAAATATTTCTGAGATTGACATGCCACGATTCTCAACAATCATCTGATCCATCTCAACACGGTCCATCTCGAGCTTTTCTTTTAATTCTCCTGCTACAGTGCTTTTTCCGGCACCCATGAAACCAATCAGGAAGATATTGTAATCAAAGAGGCTCTTAGCCTGAATACGACGGCTGTTCTTCATTATATATTTGAAAATATCAAGTATCTCTTCCTCAAATTCATTGTCGCCAAGCTTTGCCGCAAGTGCATCTGTCTGCTTTTTCTCCTGCTCCGGCTGTAAGATTGGGATTCCTGTTGCCTTCTTGTATGATATAATCTCCTGAATGTGTGACATTCTGACTGCAAGCTGCTCTATTATTATATCGTCACATTCCCCAATCTTTGCGCGGATTTCCTCGATTTTGTCCATGGTGTGTCTCCTTACTTATGTGTGGTTTTCATATTGGATTTTGATATTTAAGTGAAATATCGTCAAATTATATTTATCATAACCTCAAATTATAGTATTTCGCATTTTTGATAACCACAAATTTCTTAGTCATAGTATAACAAGACTTTACCAATTTATCAAGCAAAATATTTTAATGCTTTAAAGTGTTATTGTGTCAGATATGCATCCACAATATCAGACGACACATTTTTCTCAATCGACTCATATATCGGCTGGCACTCCTTGCGAATCTGCTCATGCACTTCATCGCTTAAAGTGATGATTTGTGTGCCGCTGTCCTCGATTGTCTTTATCTTTGAGGCAATTCGCTCGTCAGACTGCTCTCTGGCGTACTGTTTTGCTGTCTCGGCTGCCTCACGGATAATCTGCTGCTGCTCATCTGTCAGTCCTTTCATGAACTCCTCGCTTACTATAAGCGATATCAGATGTGGCAGATGATTTGTCTCCACTACATAATCCTGCTGCTCGTAAAGCTTATTTGATACGATTACCTCGTATGGGTTTTCCTGCGCATCTATGGTGCCCTGCTGTAAGCCGATATACACCTCCGAGAAGGTCATAGGTGTCGGGCTTGCTCCGAGTGCCTTCCAGTATGCCATATGGTAAGAGTTTTCCATGGTACGGATTTTCTGACCCTTAAAATCAGCAAGGCTTTCTATCTTTTTGTTTGTTGTCATGACACGGAAGCCCTGGTCTGCATATCCCAAAAGCTCGTAGCCGCCGTCATTGTAGACCTGCTGCATGAGCTTCATAAAATTTGGATTGTCCACATGCTCACGCACCTCATCTATGCTGTCAAAAAGTGCCGGCATATCAAATACTGCAGTATCCTTCATGAAAGTAACCTGTGGCGCAGTGTTCTGCACTACAAAAGGTATATCTCCATCCTTGCACGACTCGAGAAGCTCTCTGTCTCCGCCGAGCACGCTGTTTGGATATACGGTTATCTTCATCTTTCCATCGCTTAGTCTGTCCACTTCATCGGCAAATTTCTCTGCATATATCTGTGTCACGGTGTCCTCAGGACTTGAGCTGCCGAGAGGCCATGCGTAACGCTGTACCTCATCCGAAGCATTGCCAAAGCTGTCTGAGCCGCCGCACGCGGCAAGTCCTGCTGTAAGCGAAAGTATCATCATGACGGCTGCAGCTCTTCTCCACAATCTATATTTGCTATACGATCTACGCGGTTTATTATACTTACCAACTTTTTTACATAAAAACAAGCCAAATCTACTCATATTTTTCTCCAATTACAACTGTGTGCCTAAATGTCCTACAATCATCATTAAATCTGCTTATACCTGTTATTACTATTTCTGTACTGAATAGTTACTATTTTTCTATAACAAACACAGACTGATCGCCGGAATAAATGTAAGAAGCAAAAGTGCCAGTAGGAAATATCCTATCATAGGCGCTGCCTTCTTTGCTATCCGCATGACCGGAACATCCGTCAGTGAGCTTGCCACAAACAGGTTCACTCCTATAGGCGGTGTGACAAATCCGATTGCAAGGTTTACGATCATGATCACACCAAAGTGGATCGGGTTCATTCCGATGCTCTGCACAATTGGAAGCAGGATTGGGCTTAAAATAAGAATAGCCGGTGTGGTATCCATAACCATTCCAACAATGAGCAGGAACACATTTATCACGATAAGAAGCACTATTTCATTTGTGAAATGTGCGAGTATCCATGCGCTGACTGTCTGTGGCACCTGCATGAGTGTGAGCACGCGTGAAAATGCGGTCGATGCGGCAAGTATAAACAGTATAGGTGCGTATGTCTTCATCGCCTCCACCATGATGCCCCATATCTCTTTTACCTTTATGGATTTGTAAATAAAGATACTAACAATAAGTGCATAAAATACTGAGATTACCGCTGCCTCTGTAGGCGAAGCTATACCGGCATAAATACATCCAAGCACTATAACAGGGCTCAAAAGTGCCCATATACTGTCCTTCAATATGTTAAAAAGTCCCTTGCTTCTAAGCTCTGAGACCTTTGCATTTATCTTTTCCTTGTCCTCTCCATAACGCTTACAGTGATAATATGCATAAAACATGAGAAGCGCTCCAATCAAAAGTCCCGGAATAATTCCTGCGAGGAAAAGGTCACTGACTGACTCTCCTGTTGCCATCGCATACATGATAAAAGGTATGCTTGGCGGTATGATGACTCCAAGTCCTCCCGCAACCGCAACAATTGCCGTTGAAAAATCTTTTTTGTAGCCCAGCTCCATAAGAAGCGGAATGGTCATGCTTCCGACAGCCGCAACAGTTGCAGGCGCAGAGCCGGAAATCGCTCCATAGAACAAGCAGGTGATGATAACCGCACATGGGATTCCCGCGGTTCTTTTTCCTATAAAATACACAAAAACATCAAATAATTTTTGTGAGATTTTGCCATGTGCCATAACGATTCCGGCAAGCACAAACATAGGCACCGCTAAAAGCGGGAAGCTGTCTATACCACCGAGCATCGAGCGGACAACATAGCTGGCACTGGCTGTAAAAGACGGATCAAATGCGCCCGGCAGCACTGCCACTATTCCCAGGGAAATAGATACAGGAATAGCAATGACCAGACATATCACAAACAATATAAAAACTACTACTGCTGACATCTATTTCTCCTTTCTATCATCCTCTAGTTTCTTTTCAAGTGTTTCCATAAGCTCCTTCTCACGAAACTCATCCTCAACAACCGCTTCCTCTATGACAGTGGCTATATTGCCCTCCTCAAGAGGCTTGTTGTCTTTTCCGAGAACGATCTTCCACTCGCCAAACCATCTCTGTGCGATGCGGAAGGCTGTAATGATAAAGCACACAAACGGTGCGGCCTGCACATAGTACATAGGGATACCGCAGGCAGGACTTACCTGACCGCTTTCTATCGTATTTTTCAGATATATGAATGAATACGGTATCAGATATACGAAAAATACAAACTCAACTGTCAGATTTAATACCTTCCAGAGCGATTTTCCTCTCTTTGGAAAAAGCTGTATAAACTGGTCAATTTTAATAGATATGCATTTTCTGGTACAAAGACTTACACTTAAGAAAGCCGACCATATGAAAAGATACCTGGTGATTTCCTCCGACCATGATAGCGACATGCCAAGGATGTATCTGGAAAACACCTGAATACCCATGATAAGAGTCATCGCAATCAGGGAAATGACCATGAGAAACTCTTCGAGATATTCATCCAGATAGTGCAGTATTTTCTTCATGAAATATCCCCTTTCCGTGAATAATTATACGTATTATTTTAATTGAATTATTGCTGATTTTCCACGTAAATATTCACAATTTTATATATTACTATTTGTTATCAGCTTCAAAAATGGCGTCACAGCACCTGGTTTACAGATGCCGAGGCGCCATTTAATTTTATCGCATGATTTTATACAAGCTGTTCTTACATGCTTTTATGAAGTAATCCAAGTACTGTAGACAGATCCTCCACTCCCATCTGCCCCGGTGCAGAAGCCTTCTTTGCTGCTCCGAATGTCATTGATGAGCCAAATACCTCACCGCAGAGACGGCTGATAACACCTGTTCCTGCCATAGACATTGTGATAATAGGTCTGTCGGCATAGTCTGTTACCATTTCCTCTGTAGCGGAAAGAAGTGTGAGTACGTCACGCTTATTCTGTGGCATAACTGCGATCTTAGGGATATCCGCTCCCATATCCTGCATTTTTCTGAGACGATAGATGATGTCTGCTTTTGCAGGAGTCTTGAAGAAGTCATGGTTAGATGCTACTACCTTGACACCTGCTGCATGTACTCCGTCGATGATCTGCTTTACGATCTCATCGCCTGTGAAGATTTCCACATCTACGAAATCAACGTAGCCTGTCTGTGCTGCTTTGATGTTGAGCTTAGCATATGCCTCAGGCTCGATTGCTTTCTCGCCGCCCTCTTTTGAAGTACGGAATGTCATAAGGATCGGAATATTTCCGAGAGCGTCACGAAGCTCCTTTAATACTTCCTCAACCTTGTCAAACTCGAATACGTTCTCGAACCAGTCAACACGCCACTCTACAACGTCTACAGGGATAGAGTCAAATGTCTTTGCCTCTGCGATGATGTCGTCTTTTGTAACGCCTACGATAGGAACGATGATTTTTGGTGCGCCTGCACCGATCTCAATATCTCTTACCTTAATGGTGTTCATGGTTTACGCCTTTCTTTTACTATTTTATATACAGATTATACTCCCCGGTATGTCTGTTATTAATCTTCCTGTGACAGCTCTACCATCTTAGTATAGCGCAGGTTTACGAATAATCCAAGTACCACGCCGATTGCCGTGAGCACGATGTTCATTACCATAACCTGTGATGGCTGCATCTTTGATGCTGCTGTAAGGATTGTGTAGTTGCAAAGTGATGAAGCAATCATTACGAGCGCTGTTACTGTTCCCTTGATCTTAGGGAAAAGCATGTTGCATACAGATGTTACGATCTGTAAAAGTCCGCCTGCGCCTGCCCATCCGATGATGAATGCACCTGCGATCATGAGTGGCTTTGTCTGTCCGACTAACACTACGACCATTGTTGCAAGGCAGATTACAGGGTAAACAAGGATAAATCTGACGTCCTTGATCTTTCTTGTTAAAAGTGCAGTTACGATAAGAGCTATCATGGTTCCTGCTGAGTAGTATGACTGCATAACTGACGGATCAGCCCAGCCTACGTTCTCTTTTGCAAAGTTCTGTGCACAGTTAAGCCATAACTGGAAGGTTCCGGTACATGTAAATCCAATGATAATCATTGCGATTGACTCAACAGAGAAATGTGTGTGCTTTAAGCTTGCGATAAGTCCTTCTTTCTTTCCCTCTGCCTTTGCATCGGTATCAGGAAGCGGGAAGAGCATTACCAATACTAAAAGTACGATGTAGATGATTCCGCATCCGAAGAACAGTGTGTTGTATGATGTAAGTCCTGCTGCTGTTGTAGCAACTGTCATACCAAGTACGAATGGTAAAAGCATCTGTGCGATTGCGATGAAGAATTTGATTCCCATTGTTGCAACGCCCGGTGCTTTGTAGATGATCTCTGATACTGCCGGGTAAATTCCTGTATCAAGGAATGAGTTTGCAATACCGCCAATGATAGCGCAGATATATGCGATCTGGTATCCGCCATGTGTTCCTGCATTGAATGCAAGGGCAAGTCCGATCAGGTAGATAGCATAGGAGCCGCTTCCGATTGCTGTTGAGATACGGCGTCCAAGCTTATCTGATAAAGGTCCTGCAAACGGAAGTGCGATAAGACGTCCAAGGCCAAGGGCTGCTGAAATAGCTGTGATAGCCATAACCTGTACTCCCCATGAAGCTGCGAGAGCTTCCTTGATGACTGCCTGTCCGAGGATAGAGCAGCCCACTCCGTGTATAAAGTAATTTAAGTAAAGGATCAATGCGCTAGGTAAATATTTTTTATTCATCAGTGTTCTCCTTAATTTCTGTCAAAATAATTCAATGTAATTTAATTTCTGCGGCTGATTAATCATCATATCTGATGTTTAATACTTCCTTCATATGCTCGATTGGCATGTCCTTTCCTGTCCAGAGCTTGAACGCTGCTGCTCCCTGGAAAAGCATCATTCCAAGTCCGTTCATTGTCTTGCAGCCCACCTCTTTTGCCATAGAACGCATCTTTGTCTCAAGTGGAGAGTAAGGTACGTCGATTACGATAAGCTCAGGACGGAAGAATGATTTGTCAGGTACTACAGACATTCCCTCAAGCGGCTTCATACCAACACCTGTTCCGTTTACGAAGATGTATGAATCAGCCATCTCTTCTCTAAGCTTCTCCTTGTCATCAAGGTCGTAAAGAGTAGCCTTGCAGTCTGTCTTCTCGTTGATCTTTCTAACTGTCTCCTCAGCGTTTGCCCAGAACTTGTCATGGATGTTGAAGATTGAGATTTCCTTTACACCGTCAAGTGCTGCCTGAATCTCGATAGCTGTAGCAGCTCCGCCAGCTCCTGCGATTGTCATCTTCTTTCCGATAACATCGATATCGTTATCCTTGAGTGCCTGCATGAAGCCGATACCGTCTGTGATGTGTCCTGTGAGTACTCCGTTCTCGTTTACTATTGTATTTACAGCTCCGCAAAGCTCTGCTGCCGGTGAAAGCTTGTCTAAGTACTGTCCTACAACTGTCTTGTTTGGCATTGATACATTAGATCCTACAAGCTTTAATGCTCTGATTCCCTTAACTGCATCCTCAAGAGTGTTGTTGTCAACCTCAAATGCCAGATAAGCGTAGTCAAGTCCAAGGTAAGCAAATGCCTCATTGTGCATTGCCGGTGAGCTTGAATGTCTGATTGGGTAAGCCATAAGTCCGATGAGTTCTGTGTGTCCTGTGATTCTCTCTGCCATGATTAAATCTCCTTCATTTTTAAATGTAATAATATTGATTATTCGTATTTTACTTAGCTATGTTTTCAACGATGCCCACTTCGTTAAAAACTTAACAACCTTTGATACTGATATTATAACGCATTATTTTCGGTACTTCCAATGCTTATTTTGTTATTTTTTAATAGCTTTACTGTACTAATCATGTTATAATATGCACAAATAAAGGCTATAATATTTGTAATCAATAGACTGTATCTATTATTTTAAGGAGATTTATGCATGACGTTCAATCAATTAAGCTATTTTTACCAAGCGGCAGTTCTAGAGCACTTCAATCAGGCTGCCGAAAAAATGAATATAACAGAGCCAAGCCTCAGCCGTTCGATAGCAGCTTTAGAGGACGAGCTTGGCGTAACCTTATTTGAAAAGAGAGGCCGGAATGTAATTCTGACCAAGGCCGGGGAGATTTTTTTAGAACACGTGTCCACTATTCTGGACGATATAAAGAGGGCCGAGAACAAAATGCACCAGATTGCAACCGACGGCGGACACATCGATATCGCCTACGTTTCACCTCTTGCAAAGGTGTTTATCCCAACTATCGTGCGCTCTTTCCTCTCCGAAAAGGAAAATAAAAATATCACCTTCAATTTCTTTCAGGACATCACCTCTGTGAATATTGAGGGATTAAAAAAAGGCAGGTATGACATAATTTTCGGTTCATACTCGCCTGATGAAAACGGTATTGATTTTGTTCCTATTATAAAACAGGAAATAGTTGCCATACTGCCTCCCGGCCACCCACTGACACTTAAGGATACCATGGAAGCCACTGATTTCGCTGACTATCCTGTGCTCGGCTATGCCAGACACTCAGGCCTTGGCAAGTACACCAGAAGCTTTTTCAAGAAGCATGATGTATCGCCAAACTTCATATGTGAGTCCCCCGATGAGAACGGCATCGCCTCCCTCGTGGCACAGGGCTTTGGCATTGCGCTTGTCGCAGATGTCGATGCAATACACCGCGATGACATCTGCATACGCCACCTCGTATCGCATGAGTCATTCTCACACACTGTATACATGGGCTACATGACAGGCAAATACCAGCTTCCGGCTATCAAGCGCTTCATAGAGTTTGTGCGCGAAAGCTGCTGCTAGGCAGTCTCCTCGAGCACAAACCTGATAAATGCCTTCGCAACCGGTGATAAATATCTCTGCTTAAGCGTTGCCAGATACACCGCTCTCTCATAAGGAGGATTGTATATATCAAGTGTCTTTACAGAAAGTGACCGAAGTATTGGAATATCAGGCATCACAGCTATTCCAAAGCCCTGCGCCACGAGACCCGCCATACTCGAATCCTCCTCCATCTCGAAGGCCACCTTCGGAAACTGTCCTATCTCCTCAAACATCTGGTCAATGACCGGACGCAGACCGCTGCCCTTCTCAAAATAAATCTGCGGATACTCTATTGTGTCGCGCAAATCCACACTGTCCTTTATGGAAAGCGGATGGTCCATGGGCACTGCAAGCACAAGCTTCTGATTCGCAATCTTCTTAAAATCTATATCCTGTTCCCCATCCTTATAAGAAGAAAAAACTATGTCATATTTGTCATCCTTTAGTCCATCTATAATCTCACCGGTTGTTCCAACCGTAAAATGAAATTCTATATCATAATCCGGGTATGCATTGAGAAATTTACGCACCAGCTTTGGCGCAAACTCACTTCCCATCGTATATATATATGCCAGATGTATGATTCCATGCCTGCTGCCATTGACCTCCTGAATACGCTGCACCCCCTCATTAAGCACCTTTAATGATTCCTCAACATACGGCAGAAACATCTTCCCATATCTGGTCAGCACGACATTCCTTCCTTTTTTCTCAAACAAACGCGTGCCAAGCTCCTGCTCAAGCTGTGAGATTGCATGGCTTAAAGACGGCTGCGTAATCGACAGCATCTGTGCCGCCCTCGTATAATGTTCTTCCTGCGCCAGTACCTTGAAGTACTGCAATTGACTCAGATTCATAGTACACCCCCTGTGTATTTAGTCTAAAGATAATATACACTATTTGATAGACAAAAACTATAGGTTTCGAATAAAAGATGCATTGGACATTTATATATTTTTGCTGTACCTTGAATGTAACAAGAGTGCATTGCACTTTTTGATTGTTAAAAAAATCACATACTTTGTATATCACAGCCTTTGATAACAAATATTGACAATCAATTTAATGAAACAAAACTATAATGTAATGAGAGCAATTTACACTACCGTGTGCCCACCCGGTTAGCAGATTAAGGAGAAAAATACTATGAAAAACAAATATCCACATATTTTTGAGCCAATTACAGTACGCAGAATGACAGTAAAGAACCGTATCGTCATGACTCCAATGGGAACTAACTACGGTGAGCAGAACGGAGAAATGAGCTTTCTCCACATCAACTACTATGAGCAGAGAGCAAAGGGCGGCACAGGTCTCATCATCGTTGAGAATGCAAGCGTTGACTCTCCACAGGGTTCAAACGGAACAACACAGCTTCGTATTGATTTAGACAACTACATCCCAAGACTTTTCAAGCTCTGCGAGAGTGTTCATAAGCACGGTGCATGTATCGCGATACAGTTAAATCACGCCGGTGCTTCTGCAATGAGCTCACGTATCGGAATGCAGCCTGTATCAGCATCAGACGTACCTTCAAAGGCAGGCGGGGAAATCCCAAGACCTCTCGAGAAGGATGAAATCATGCACATCGTAAAGAAATACGGTGAGGCAGCCAAGCGTGCCCAGATCTGTGGCTTCGACGCTGTTGAAATCCACGCAGGACACTCTTACCTTATCAGTCAGTTCCTTTCACCTATCACAAACAAGAGAACTGACGAGTTCGGCGGCTCTGCAGAGAACCGTGCAAGATTTGCAAAGCTGGTTATCGAGGAGGTTCGTAAGCAGGTTGGACCTTTCTTCCCTATCTTCGTCCGTATCAGTGCAGACGAGCTCATGGAGGGTGGAAACACACTCGAGGATACACTTGAGTACTTAAAGTATTTTGAGAAGGAAGTAGATGTATTCGACGTATCATGCGGTCTCAACGGATCTATCCAGTACCAGATTGATGCAAACTACTTACCTGACGGATGGCGTTCATTCATGGCAAAGGCTGTAAAAGAGAAATACAACAAGCCATGTATCACAGTCGGAAATATCCGTGACCCACAGGTAGCTGAGGATATCCTTGCAGGAGGCGATGCTGATTTCATCGGTATGGGCCGTGGACTTATCGCTGATCCTGAGTGGGTTAATAAGGTAGAGTTCGGAAATGTGTGCGATATCAGAAAATGTATCTCATGTAACATCGGATGCGCAGGACACAGAATCGGTCTCAACCAGCCAATCCGCTGTACAGTAAACCCTGCCGTAAACAGCGGTGAGGATTACATGAAGACAAAGGTAAATAAGCCTTGCAACGTGGTTGTAATCGGTGGTGGTACTGCCGGTCTTGAGGCAGCCTGCACAGCAGCAGAGGTTGGATGTACAACCTTCCTCATTGAGAAGAAGGCAGAGCTTGGCGGACTTGCATCAGTTATCTCAAGGATTCCTGACAAGAAGCGTCTTGCAGACTTCCCTAACTACATGATTCACCGTGCAAGCAAGCTTCACAACCTGTTTATTTTCAAAAATACATCAGCAACAGTTGACATGGTAAAGGCTTTAAACCCTGATATCATTGTAAACGCAACAGGCTCTGTACCTACTCTCCCACCTATCACAGGTCTTCACGACCTCGTTGACAAGGATGGCACAAACGTAGCAACAGTCCTTAAGATGATTGAGCGCATCAATGAGTATCCTGAGGATATGAAGGGACAGAAAATCGCCATCATCGGCGGTGGTGCCGTAGGTCTTGACGTGATGGAATTCTTCACAGAAAGAGGCGCAGAGGTAACAATGGTTGAGATGCTTCCAATGATTGGAAACGGACTTGACCCTGTCACAAAGTGTGACACAAACGCAAAAATGGCAAAATACGGCGTAAAACAGATGACCAACACTGCTCTGCAGGAGGTTAAGAATGACCGTTTCATCGTAAAGAATCCAGAGGGTGAGATTGAGGAAATCCCATTTGATTACGGATTCATCTGCCTTGGTATGAGAGCCAACACACCTGTTCTTTCAGAGATTGATGAGGCCTTCAGTGATACCAATGTTGAAATCGTAAATATCGGAGACAGCAAGCGTGCCCGCAGAATCATTGAGGGTACAGAGGAAGGTAGAAATATCTTAAACGTGCTTGCCCGTCACGATTATTTATAAATTCTCCTTTAAAATAATAAACCTATAAAAACTCCTAAAAAATGGCAGCCCACGAATTTCGCGGGCTGTCGTTTTTTCATTATCACATATCACACACATTATTGACATATATTTATATTATAAATATAATATAAATATGAATACAATACAATTTGAGTGGGATGATAATAAAGCTATTATTAACCGAAAAAAACACGGAATAACATTTGAAGAAGCTCAAACAGTGTTTTATGATGATAATGCAATTTTGTTTGATGATCCAGATCATTCGGAGGAGGAAGACAGGTTTTTAATATTGGGGATTAGTGAACAGGCAAAAATGCTGATTGTAAGTCATTGTTATAGGGAGGCTGGTGGTAAAATCAGAATTATATCCGCAAGAAAAGCAACAAAACACGAACAAAAACAATATATCAGTATCAATAAGGAATGGTGATTTATATGAGAGAAGAATATGATATTAAGGCATTAAATCCACGAAAAAATGTATATGCAAAAACATTAAAAAAGCCAATTACTATGAATGTAAATATCTCAACAATACAGTATTTTAAAGATATGTCAGATGAAACAGGTATTCCTTATCAGAATATAATGAACTACTATTTAGACGAATGTGTAAAAGAGAAGAAAAAATTACAATTTGTCTCAGCTAATTAGCTTTAACACTTTAAACAAAAAAAGTGCTTGCTTATGTGTAATAAAAGAGTTATCATAATACAAAATGAAACACTTAGGAGGACTTTATAATGGAAAAGCGTATTTCAGGTCACACAGGCTTATTAGCACTCATCGGCTCACCGGTTGGTCACTCAGGTTCACCGGCTATGTACAACTATAGTTTTGAAAAACTTGGTCTGGACTATGCATACGTTGCATTTGATATAAAAGAGGACAAAGTAAAGGATGCTATTGCAGCTATGAAGACATTCAACATGCGTGGATGCAATGTTACAATGCCTGATAAGGTAGAGGCTGCAAAATACATGGACGAGCTTTCACCGGCAGCACAGATTATCGGAGCTGTAAACACTATCGTAAACGACAACGGAAAGCTTACAGGACACATCACTGACGGAGAGGGATTTGTCCACAACTTAAAGGATCATGGAATTGACATCAAAGGAAAGAAAATCACAGTTGCCGGAGGCGGCGGAGCTGCTACAGCTATTCAGGTTCAGTGTGCACTTGACGGTGCCCGCGAAATCACTATTTTCAACAAAAATGATGCATTTTTTGAGCGTACGTTACAGACAGCAGAGAAAATAAAAAAGGCTGTCCCTGCCTGCGTAGTTAATGTATACGATATTGATGATACAGCCAAGATGACAGAGGAAATCCAGTCAAGCGATATCTTTGCAAATGCAACAATCGTTGGCATGAAGCCTCTCGATGATCAGAGCGTGGTAAAAGATCTTTCAGCTTTCAGACCGGGACTCGTGGTTGCAGATGCAGTTTACAATCCGGAGGAGACAAAGCTTCTTCGCGATGCAAAAGAGGCAGGCTGCACATGTGTAGGCGGAAAAGGAATGCTCTTATGGCAGGGAGTCTCTGCTTTCAAGCTTTACACAGGTCAGGATATGCCTGTCGAAGATGTCAAAAAACTTTTCTTCAGTTAAACAACATAAGATTCATAAAAGGGGCTGTAAAATAAGTCCCTAATTAAGAAACGCCAACTCCGGCAAATGTCGGTT
>ERZ1026854.1753-NODE-1753-length-13213-cov-4.633759_pt1 | contig 13213 bp, 10 predicted proteins | sample MGYA00380157_ERZ1026854 | MGnify/ENA primary metagenome ERZ1026854 (study PRJEB33269, sample SAMEA4719793) | human gut metagenome | biome: human-associated habitat; feature: organic feature; material: feces | place: Cameroon | collected 2013-10 ...
ATACATGGTACGGTGGAGAGATGAAGAAGGGTATGTTCTCTATGATGAACTACTATCTCCCATTAAAGGGTATGGCTTCAATGCACTGCTCAGCTAACACAGATATGGATGGCAAGAACACAGCTATCTTCTTCGGCCTTTCAGGAACAGGTAAGACAACACTTTCTACAGATCCTAAGAGACTTCTTATCGGTGATGATGAGCACGGCTGGGATGATAACGGTGTATTCAACTTCGAAGGTGGATGCTATGCTAAGGTTATCAACCTTGACAAGGAATCTGAGCCAGATATCTACAATGCTATCAAGAGAAACGCATTACTTGAGAACGTAACTCTTGATGCTGATGGCAAGATTGATTTCGCTGATAAGTCAGTTACAGAGAATACTCGTGTATCTTACCCAATTGACCATATTAAGAATATTGTACGTCCAGTTTCTTCAGCTCCAGCAGCTAAGAATGTTATCTTCCTTTCAGCAGATGCGTTTGGCGTACTTCCACCAGTTTCAATCCTTACACCAGAGCAGACACAGTACTACTTCCTTTCAGGATTTACAGCTAAGCTTGCTGGTACAGAGCGTGGTATCACAGAGCCTACACCAACATTCTCAGCTTGCTTTGGACAGGCATTCCTTGAGCTTCATCCAACTAAGTATGCTGAAGAGCTTGTTAAGAAGATGGAGAAGAGTGGTGCTAAGGCATACCTTGTTAACACAGGATGGAATGGAACAGGTAAGAGAATTTCTATTAAGGATACTCGTGGAATCATCGATGCAATCCTTAGTGGTGCTATAGTTTCTGCTCCAACTAAGACAATTCCTCACTTCAACTTTGAAGTTCCAACAGAGCTTCCAGGTGTTGATCCAGCAATCCTTGATCCTCGTGATACATATGCAGATGCTTCAGAGTGGGAGACAAAGGCTCTTGACTTAGCTGACAGATTCATCAAGAACTTCGCTAAGTATGAGGGTAACCCAGCAGGTAAGGCATTAGTTGCTGCAGGTCCACAGAAGTAATTTTTAAGATTAGAATTTAATCAGGATTAATTTAAGCCGGTTTAGAGTTTTCTAGACCGGCTTTCCTTAGATAATTAAGAAGGAGGAAGTAAGTAATGATGTATAATCCACAGCTTGAAACTTTTATATGTGTAGTGGAATCTGGAAGTTTCAGCAAAGCCGCGGATAAATTATTTATATCTTCTCCGGCGGTTATAAAACAGATTAATTCTTTAGAATCAAGTCTTGGACTTAAGCTTTTCTCAAGAACTCACAGAGGTCTTATGTTGACTGAGGCTGGAAAGTCTATATACAATGATGCCAGATATATTATTACATATTGTAATGATTCTGTGAAACGTGCTAAAGATGCAATGCAGTCATCGGAAGATGTTATACGTGTTGGTATATCACCGATTACACCGCCTCAGATATTTGTTGATTTATGGCCTAAGATACAGAATTTATATTCTGATATGAAATTCCAGTTAGTACCATTTGAGAATACCCCTGAAAATGCAAGGAAGATATTAGCCAATCTGGGACAGAATATTGATGTAGTGGCAGGAATATTTGATGATTCACTGTTGAAACTGCGTGGATGTAATGGCGTGGAGATTTCGAGAGAACCTTTTTGTGCAGCTGTTTCAATTCATCATAGGCTGGCACGAAAGAATCTGATTACATTAAAAGACCTGGATGGTGAAAATGTTATGCTTATGCATAGAGACTGGAGCCATTATGTAGATGAGCTTCGTGATGATTTAATGTTGAATCATCCTGATATTAATATTATAGATTTTGATTTCTATAATGTTGAGGTTTTCAACAGATGTGAGAATAGCAATGATGTCCTTCTGGCAATCAAGAGCTGGGAAAGTATTCATCCATTGATTAAGATAATTCCGGTTGAGTGGAATTATACGATACCATTTGGATTATTGTATTCTAAAGAACCATCAGATAAGATAAAGAGACTGGTTGAAGCAATTAATAAGATAAAATAAAAATGTACAGTGTTAACCTAAAGGTTATTACTGAATAACGAAACGAGACTTCTTATGAAGGCTCGTTTTTTTTATACTCTAGTTAGAACAAAGGAAGGTTATAAGGTGGCCTGATGAATATAAAGAATTTGTTATCAAGAGGTTTAGTTATAGGCATGAGTCTGGTGATGGCGATGTTATTTGCATGTAATGGCAGAAGTAATAATAGTTATATTGATAGTACTGATATTTCGGCAGATGTTGATATTGAAGGAGAATATACGGTTGAGTCTAAGATAAAAGATGTTATTAATGACTCTGCGTTTGGAGAATATGGAAGATTGATATTTCCAGTTGATATTAATATAGACGATAGCCTTGAAATAAAAAATGTACGTTCAATACTCCCATGGTATAGCGAGGTGAGTCCATCTAAAACGGCTGAAATTGTTAATTATATGAAAAATCAGGTTACAGATGGCAATCAGATTTTTTATGACATATATAGTGATGAAGAAAAAGAAGCGGATCCTGCAAAAAATGATACAGGATTATTTTTCTTTAGAGGAGACAAAGGAGCTAAAAGTGCGGTAGTAAATGCCGGTGGTGGATTTGTGTATGTGGCAGGAATTCATGACAGCTTTCCACATGCATTAGAATTATCTAAGAAAGGCTTTAATGCATTTGCTCTTATATACAGACCGGGAGCACAGACTGCATGTGAGGATTTAGCGAGAGCAATAGCTTTTTTATATGAACATGAAGATGAGCTTCAGATAGATATGAGTGATTATTCTCTGTGGGGAGGTTCAGCGGGTGCAAGGATGGCAGCATGGTTAGGTTCATATGGAACATCAGCTTTTGGCGAGAGAGAATATCCACGACCAGCAGCCGTGATTATGCAATATACAGGACTTTCACAGATTACAGGAGTTGAACCTCCAACATATGTATGCGTTGGTACGAATGATGGAATCGCATCATATAGAAGCATGGAAAGATATATTTCACAGATAAAAAGTAATGGAACTGATGCAGAGATTGAAGTTTTCAATGGACTTTCACATGGATTTGGAATAGGTGAAGAGACAGTTGCAGATGGATGGCTTGACAATGCAGTTGATTTCTGGAAGAAAAATATGAGGTAAACACAATATGAATGAAAAATTAATTATCAGGATAGCAGTGGATATATGTATGACAGCGGCACTTTTGCTGTTAATGCCATATAGTCTGTTGAGTGAGACTGCTCACGAATGGATAGGAATGGCAATGTTTATTTTATTTGTACTGCACCATCTGTTAAACAGAAAATGGATATCTTCAATAATGAAAGGAAAATATACTTCTCTAAGAGTGGTTCAGACAATATTAGCAGTGATTATGTTTGGATTAATGATTGGCTCGATGGTTAGTGGAATATTACTGTCAAATCATATATTCAAAGCAGTAAGGATTGCCGGCACATCAACAATTGCAAGACAGGTTCATATGTTTTGCGCTTACTGGGGATTGGTTGTTATGTCAATTCACATAGGAATTCATTGGAATATGGCAGTGCTTATGATGGGAAGATTATTTAAGAATAAGTCCAGATTCAGAAGTATTCTTGTAAAAGGAATAGCGGTTGTTATGGCTTGTTATGGGGTATATGCATTTCATAAAAGACAGATAGGATTGTATTTATTAATGAAGATGCATTTTGTCTTTTATAATTATTCGGAAAGTGTAGCTGCTTTTATGGCTGATTACATGATGGTTATGGTATCTATTGCTTTTGTGACATATTACATAAGCATGATGATAAAAAATAAGAATTTAAGGAGTGGATTAAGATGAAAAATTTGTTTATTAATGGAAGTCCTAACAAAAATGGTAACACAGCAGCTCTGGCGGCAGCATTATTAGGCGGCAGGGAATATGAGACTATAAATCTTACAGATTATAAGATTTACAGTTATGGACAGAACTTTGATGAAGATCAGCTTGATGTTGTTATCTCTAAAATGAAAGAGGCAGATACAATAGTTATAGGTTCACCAGTATATTGGCATAATATATGCGGTTCAGTAAGAAATGTCCTTGATAGATTTTATGGACTTGTGAGTGAGAGAGAGCTTGAAGGAAGAAATATGTATTTTGTATTTCAGGGAGCAGCTCCAGAAAAATGGATGCTTGAAGCAGGAGAATATACAATGAAACGTTTTGCAGGTTTATATGGAATGAAATATAAGGGGATGGCAACAGATAAGACAGAGGCATTGAAACTGGAAAAGAGTTTGTAAGTATTATGTCAGGAGGCAAAGCATGAGTAAGAGAATGATAATTTTAGTAATAATTTCAGCTAGTATGCTTTTTATTGTCTCATGCAGAAAGGTCAGGGATACGTCGGATAATAATATGCCACAGATAAGCAGTTCTACATCTTTAAATGATAATCAGGAATATCAGAGTGGTGTGATACCGGATGAACTTGAATATATTCCGTCAGAATATTATAATCCGGCAAAACAACAGGGCAGGCTGGAAAAAATCACATATGATACATATGAATCATTCAGTTATGAGAAGAAAACACAAAAATTAACCAAAGAGGCATGGGTGTATATTCCATATGGGTATACAGAAGAGAATAAATACAATGTATTTTATCTAAGTCATGGAGGATGGAGCAATGAGACATCTCTTATGGGTACAGATAATAATCCCCGCCCTTTTAAGAATGTAATAGATAATGCGATACAGGATGGTAAAATTAATCCATTGATAATTGTTCTTCCTACATATAATAATACCAGTCAGAATGATAGTGGTGATTACAGTCTTGCAATACAGCTTACTAATCAGTTCCATAATGAACTGGTAAATGATCTTATTCCGGCTGTGGAAGGTAAATATAGTACATATGCAGATGATACATCTAGGGAGGGCATTAAACAATCAAGAGATCATAGAGGATTTGGTGGATTTTCAATGGGTTCAGTGAATACATGGAATACATTCAGGTATTGTCTGGATTATTTCAGATATTTTATGCCAATGAGTGGAAGCTATTCAACAGATGGAAAGTATATGGCAGACTCCTTGTTTTAGATGTCAAACCAGATTCATATTTTAAGGACAGAGGAATTAATAATCAGCATGGATATGGTGGCTATCTGTTTGTGCGTGATAAAGATATTATGGGCTGGCTTTTTGGACAGATAAAAAATGATAAATAGAATAAATAGCCTGTAAATAAGAAAGGAAGGTTTTAATTATGAAGTTAAAGAAGATTTTATGTATTATGACAACATTAATTATGTCAATGGGATTATTAACAGGATGTGGAACTAACACAGCTAAAAATAACAATACAACTGGCACTAATAAAACAGCAGCGGTTGCTGATAATAAGGCGGCAAACAGTGATACATCAGTAAGTGGCAATTCAACAGATGCTGCACAGTCAGTTGCAGCACAGACAACAGGTGCAACTGGTAAAACTCTTGTAGTATATTATTCAGCTACAGGAAGCACAAGAGCTGTTGCACAGACTATAGCGCAGACTGCAGGTGCAGATATATTTGAGATAACTCCAGTTAAGCCATACACTAATGAAGACCTTACATGGACTAATAATAACAGCCGTGTTTCAAAGGAACATAATGATGAAAGTTTAAGAAATGTGGAACTTACTAAGGTGACACCTGACAACTGGGCATCATATGACACTGTGTTTATCGGTTATCCAATATGGTGGTATATAGCTGCATGGCCAGTTGATAACTTTGTTAAAGGCAATGATTTTACAGGTAAAACAGTTATTCCATTCTGTACGTCTGCTTCATCTGGAATGGGTGAGAGTGGTACTTTATTACAGAAGATGGCTGGAACAGGAACATGGCAGGAAGGTCATAGATTCAGTTCTGGTGCATCATCATCAGATGTCCAGAAATGGGTTGATTCTTTAAAGATTAACAAATAATTATTGATAATTGATATAAGAAGGAAAAGAGTATGAAAGTATTTTTAGTAAATGGCAGCCCTCATAAAGAGGGCTGTACATATACAGCATTGTGCGAAGTGTCAAAATCACTTAATGACAATGGCATAGACACTGATATTTTCTGGATTGGCAGTAAACCACTTTCAGGATGTATAGCATGTAAAAAATGCAGGGAAAATAACAGATGTGTGTTCAATGATTCTGTTAATGAGTTTTTAGAGATTGCTGATGATTATGATGGGTTTGTATTTGGAACACCAGTTCACTGGGGCGGTGCCTGTGGTGCAATAACGTCATTTATGGACAGAGCATTTTATGCAGACCTTAATGGTGGCGGCAACAGGTTCAGATTAAAGCCTGCGGCAGTGGTTATATCAGCAAGGCGTGCAGGGACAACAGCAACATGGGATCAGATGAATAAATATTTTGGACTTATGCAGATGCCGATTGTAACATCGCGATATTGGAATATGGTTCATGGAACGAATCCTGATGAAGTAAAACAGGATGTTGAAGGTATCCAGACAATGCATGTTCTTGGTGATAATATGGCTTTTCTTATTAATTGTAAAAATATAGCAATGAAGATGGGATTAGAAGAGCCTGAACAGCCAGAATTTATCTATACTAATTTTATACGGTAGGTATTGAATTAGACTTTATATTTTCTTAATAAAATAATTAGCACTCACCTCTTGACAGTGCTAACAATATGGTTTATAACTGCAATAGATGAGAAAGAAAAGCATGTTTCATCAGATTACTAATTTAAGGAGGAAATGATTATGAACATCAACAAATTCACACAAAAGTCTATGGAAGCAGTAAACCAGTGCGAGAAGATTGCCTATGATTATGGCAATCAGGAGATTGATCAGGAACATTTTCTCTATAGTCTTCTTACAATAGAGGACAGCTTAATTGCTAATTTAATAGAGAAGATGGGAATCGATAAAGATCTTTTTATAAAGAATATAGAGACTCTGTTAAGCCAGAAGAATAAAGTGTCTGGCAATGTACAGCTCTATGTGAGCAATGACCTGAACAAGGTGCTTATCAATGCCGAGGATGAGGCAAAGAGAATGGGCGACTCATATGTGTCAGTTGAGCATCTGATGCTTGCCATGATATCAGCACCTAATAAGGGAATCAAGCAGTTGTTTAAGACTTATGGAATTACAAGGGATAAGTTCTTATCAGTGCTTGCTACAGTAAGAGGCAATCAGTCAGTCACAAGTGATAATCCTGAGGCAACTTACGACACGCTTAAAAAATATGGCCAGGATCTTGTTGAGAAAGCTAAAGATGGTAAGCTTGACCCGGTTATAGGACGTGATAATGAAATCAGGAATGTCATAAGAATTCTTAGCCGTAAGACGAAGAATAATCCAGTTCTTATCGGTGAACCTGGTGTAGGTAAGACAGCCGTTGTTGAAGGACTTGCACAGAGAATTGTCCGTGGAGATGTTCCAGAAGGACTTAAAGATAAAGTTATATTTGCACTTGATATGGGTGCTCTTGTGGCAGGTGCCAAGTACAGAGGTGAGTTCGAGGAGAGACTTAAAGCTGTGCTTGATGAGGTCAAGAAGAGCGAAGGACAGATAATTCTATTCATTGATGAGATTCATACAATAGTCGGTGCCGGTAAGACAGAAGGTTCGATGGATGCAGGCAATATGCTTAAGCCAATGCTTGCAAGAGGTGAGCTGCACTGTATCGGTGCTACAACACTTGATGAGCATAGACAATATATTGAGAAAGACCCTGCGCTTGAAAGACGTTTCCAGCCGGTTATGGTTGATGAGCCAACAGTCGAGGATACTATATCTATTTTAAGAGGCTTAAAGGACAGATATGAAGTGTTCCATGGTGTTAAGATAACAGATGGTGCATTAGTCAGTGCAGCAACATTGTCTGACAGATACATTTCAGAAAGATTCCTGCCAGATAAGGCAATTGACCTGGTGGATGAGGCTTGTGCCATGATTAAGACAGAGCTGGACTCAATGCCGGCAGAACTTGATGAGATGCAAAGAAAGATAATGCAGTTAGAGATTGAGGAGGCTGCTCTTAAGAAAGAGACAGACCATCTTAGTCAGGAGCGTCTTGCTGCACTTCAGAAGGAACTGTCTGAGCTAAGAGAAGATTTTAACCAGCAGAAGGCTAAATGGGACAGCGAGAAGTCGAGTGTTGACCAGGTAAGCAAGTTAAAAGAAGAACTTGAGAATGTCAATAATGAGATTGCCAAAGCAAAGAGAGATTACAATCTTGAAAAAGCTGCAGAACTTCAGTATGGCAGACTTCCATCAATCCAGAAGCAGCTTAATGAAGCAGAAGAGAAGGCTAAAAACAAAGGCATGGATCTGGTACATGAGAGTGTAACAGAGGAAGAAATTGCCAAGATTATATCAAGATGGACTGGTATTCCAGTAAGCAAGCTTAGTGAGACTGAACGCCAGAAGACACTTCATCTTGAAGATGAACTTCACAAGAGGGTAATCGGACAGGATGAAGGTGTTACGAAGGTTACAGAAGCTATTATAAGGTCTAAGGCAGGTATCAAAGACCCAACTAAGCCAATCGGATCATTCCTGTTCTTAGGACCAACTGGTGTAGGTAAGACAGAGCTTGCAAAAGCATTAGCACAGAATCTGTTCGATGATGAGAATAACATTGTCAGGCTTGATATGTCCGAGTACATGGAGAAATATTCAGTATCTCGTCTTATAGGAGCGCCTCCAGGATATGTCGGATATGATGAAGGTGGACAGCTTACAGAAGCAGTAAGAAGAAAACCTTACTCAGTCGTGCTTTTTGATGAGATTGAGAAGGCTCATCCAGATGTATTCAATGTACTTCTTCAGGTTCTTGATGATGGACGTATAACTGATTCACAGGGAAGAACAGTCGACTTTAAGAATACTATAATAATTCTTACAAGTAATATCGGCTCAACATATCTTCTTGAAGGAATTGACGATAACGGCACTATTAAGCAGGAAGCTAAGGATATGGCAATGAATGACCTGCGTGCACATTTCAGACCAGAATTCCTTAACAGACTTGATGAGATAATCATGTTCAAGCCACTTACTAAGGACAATATCAGCAATATCGTTAATCTTCTTATTGCAGATGTCAACAGAAGACTTGCTGATAAGGACTTAAAGGTTGTACTTACAGATGAAGCAAAGAAATTTGTTGTTGATAATGGATTTGACCCAACTTATGGTGCAAGACCTCTTAAGAGATATGTACAAAAGACTGTAGAGACACTTGCTGCCAAGCTTATACTTGCAGGAGATGTCAATGATAATACAATCACAATTGACGTATCTGGCGACCAGTTAGTTGCAAGGTAAGTATAATTTAATAATTATATTAATGGCTGCTGTCATGGCTTTAATAGCTGTGGCAGCAGCTTTTTTGCTTTGTATGTAAAAATGTAAAATGAATATAAGACATATACAGGCTGGTTTTACCTAAATGTTAGTTTCATAAAGAGATGTACTGTGATATAATATATATAACTATCGGATTATCATAGCAAAGGAGGAAACTTTATGTCAGTTCAGGACTATCTTAGTGCGTTAAAGATTGGAAAAAAGGAATACAACGCGTGCATCAATAAGGGAACATATCCATATCTTCCAGTTCTTGAAAATCTGGTATCAGATGATGATATAGACTCAGAAGTCAGTTTATCAGTTGACCAGATTCCATTAAGCCTTGTGGTTGGAACATGCAATGCGGCAAGAACTAATGCATTTGCAAGCAACTTCATGCCATTGTTAGAGTGGGGAACAGAATTCTCGGCTAAATGGGCGAGTCTTAGTGAAAGTCAGGTTAATGAAGGAATAAGAGACCCTATCAAGGTATACGAGTACATGAATAAGTTCTATGTACTTGAAGGTAATAAGCGTGTGAGCGTTCTTAAATATTTTAAGGCTGTCACAGTCAATGCCGAGGTTATCCGTAAGATTCCTAAGAAGAGCGATAAGCCGGAGGTGAAGATATACTATGAGTTTATGGATTTCTACAAGTGTACCAAGCTCAATGATATATATTTCTCTCAGGTCGGAAGCTTTCCATCATTTATGAATCTTGTTGGTATTGAGAAAGACAAGAAGATGGATGAGGATGCAAGAAGAGACCTTGTATCATGCTTTTTAAGCTTTAAGAATGCATATGATTCCAAGGGCGGTTCAAGATTTGATTATCCGACTGGCGATGCATTTTTAAGATTCATACATATATTTGGCTATGATACAGTGAAAGCCATGACACCTGCTGAGATGTCTAAGAATGTTGCTAAGTCATGGGCTGAATTTGAGCTGTTATCAGAGGACTCAGAGATTGACCTTTCTATGAATCCGGGAAGAACTGAGGTTAAGAAGAACATATTAAGTTATCTTCTTCCATGGGCATCAAGTGATTCCAAGAAGCTTAAAGTTGGCTTTGTCTATGAGAACACACCACAGGATTCAGAATGGTGTTATGCACATGAACTTGGAAGACAGTATATAGATGAGACATTCGGAAGCCAGATAGAGACAACGAGTGTTACGAATGTAAGACCAGAGATTGATGATGAGAATGCCATTGAGATGATGATTAATAATGGTGCAGATCTTATATTTGTGACATCACCAGCTATGATAATTGCAAGTGTCAAGATGGCCATAGCACATCCAGAGGTCAAGATTCTTAACTGTTCACTTAATACATCACATAAATATATAAGAACATATTATGCTAGAATGTATGAAGCAAAGTTTCTGACAGGTGTGCTTGCAGGTGCGCTGTCCACACAGGATAAGATTGGCTATGTGGCACAGTATCCGGTATATGGGGCTATAGCTAATATCAATGCATTTGCCATGGGTGCGAAGTTCGTCAATCCAAGGGCAAAGGTTTACCTGCAATGGTCAAGTGTCAAAGGCGTCAATGTAGAAGAAGAATTCAAGAAAGAGAATATCAAGTATATCTCAGATCAGGATATGATTACTCCACAGTGCAGTTCAAGAAGATTTGGATTGTATAATAACGAGGGGGTTGGCAACAGACAGCATATTGCTATGCCGGCATGGCACTGGGGCGTATTCTATGAAAAGCTTATACAGAGCATTTTAAGCGGTTCATGGAAGGATGATGACGACAATGTCAAGGCTCTTAATTACTGGTGGGGAATGTCAGCAGGAGTTGTAGACCTTATTACATCTAATAAGATTCCAGTTGAGACAGGAAGACTTGTGGATGCATTCAGAAAGATGATTATTAATGGCGAATTTGAACCATTTTCAGATGAACTGTATGACCAGGACAGACATCTACGCAATAAGAAGGGCAATACATTATCACCAGAAGAGATTATAACAATGGATTGGCTTATAGATAATGTAGTAGGAACTATTCCTGACATTGATGATCTTGAAGACAGTGTTAAAGCAATAGTTGCTAATCAGGGAGTTTCTCAGGAATAAAGATTTATAAAGGAATATACATGTTATGAAGATACTTATATTGGCAGACGTTGAGTCCAAATATCTGTGGGATTATTTTGAAAAGGAAAAGCTTGAGGGGATAGACCTGATATTGTCATGTGGCGATTTAAAGCCACAGTATCTGTCATTCCTCGCATCATTTTCAAAAGTACCTATTCTTTATGTGCGCGGTAATCATGATGACTGTTACAAGGATAATCCACCAGACGGATGTATATGTATAGAAGATAATATATATAACCATAATGGACTGCGTATAATGGGACTTGGTGGTTCTTTAAGATACAATAAGGGAATTAACCAGTATACCCAGCTTCAGATGAAGAACAGGGTATGCCATATGTGGCTCAAGTTAAAGAAGAACAAAGGATTTGATATACTCCTGACACATGCGCCGGCAGCAGGAATTAATGAGGGCGATGACCATGTGCATAAAGGATTTGAGGCATTTGCTGAGCTTATCGACAAATACCATCCTAAATATTTCATTCATGGACATGTTCATAAGAATTATTCTATGAATTTTGTGCGTGAGGACAAGGTTGGAGATACAATCGTAATCAACGGATATGATAGATACATATTAGAAATTTAAAAAAATATCATAAATATGTTGCATTATCTGGGATAGTATGATAATATCCCATAAGAAACAAAAGACAAATGTCCGTCCACGAAAGACACATTTGCCAATACATTATATAAAGGGAGAATATATAAGATGAGCGATAAGTTAAGAGTTGGTATCCTTGGTGGTACAGGTATGGTTGGCCAGAGATTTATAACATTACTTGAGAACCACCCATGGTTTGAGGTTGTATTAGTAGCAGCCAGTGGACGTTCAGCAGGCAAGACATATGAGGAGGCTGTTGATGGACGTTGGAAGATGACTACACCAATGCCAGAATTTGTTAAGAAGATGCCTGTTCTTGATATGGATAAGGATTTTGATAAGATAGTTAATGACGTTGATTTCGTATTCTGTGCAGTTAACATGCCTAAGGATGAAATTAAGGCATTAGAGGAAAGATATGCTAAGGCAGAAGTTCCAGTTGTATCTAACAACAGTGCACATCGTTGGACACCAGATGTACCTATGATTTTACCAGAGGTTAACCCAGAGCACACAGATGTAATCGAGGCTCAGAAGAAGAGACTTGGTACAACAAGAGGATTCATCGCAGTTAAGCCTAACTGTTCAATCCAGAGCTATGCTCCAGCTATCGCAGCTTTAAAGGAATTCGAGCCAAAGCTTGTTGTAGCTACAACATATCAGGCTATCTCAGGTGCTGGTAAGACATTTGAGCAGTGGCCAGAGATGGTAGAGAATATCATTCCTTACATCGGTGGTGAGGAAGAAAAGAGCGAGAAGGAGCCATTAAGAATCCTCGGCAGCGTAGTTGATGGCAAGATTGTTCCAGCAACAGAGCCAGTTATCACATGCCAGTGCTTAAGAGTTCCAGTTCTTGACGGACACACAGCCGCTGTATTTATTAACTTCGGCAAGAAGCCAACTAAGGAGCAGATTATTGAGAAGTGGAGAAGCTTCAGAGGCGTTCCACAGGAGCTTGACCTTCCTAGCGCACCAAAGCAGTTTATCCAGTATCTTGAAGAAGATGACCGTCCACAGGTTAAGCTTGATGTTAACTACGAGCACGGAATGGGCGTATCATTTGGACGTTTAAGAGAAGATTCAGTATTTGATTATAAGTTTGTTGGTCTTTCACATAATACATTAAG
>ERZ1026854.1754-NODE-1754-length-13202-cov-4.811820_pt1 | contig 13202 bp, 10 predicted proteins | sample MGYA00380157_ERZ1026854 | MGnify/ENA primary metagenome ERZ1026854 (study PRJEB33269, sample SAMEA4719793) | human gut metagenome | biome: human-associated habitat; feature: organic feature; material: feces | place: Cameroon | collected 2013-10 ...
CTACTCCCTCAATGAAGAATCGTGCTAACTCATATTTTATCATCCGTTTCGGATTATGTCAAGACGGATATGCATTTTGCAATTGTAAAAAAGCTGTGAACGGATTGACGAAAAACCGAAACCCGCGTCGGATATTGCGTTTTTTTCGCGTTTACCGTCATCCGCCCGCTCCGGCGGAAAAAATTCCCCCTGAAAATCTTCTTTTCGTGTTGAAAAACAGATTTTTATATGATAGAATTATTTTGTATATATTTATTCCCGAAAGGAAGTCAATAAAACAATGAAAAATTCAGCTTACAGACCGATGTCTCCCGTTATCAGCCGCTTTTCTCCCCCGTGGGATGCGGACGGCTGGTATTATGTCTGCCGCAATTTCAATAAAAGGTCGAAAATATATTCCAACGCGGAGGTTTCTCCCGTTAAATTCCCGAAGAAATATTTCGGCGCAGACCTCATCGTCACCTTCGATTCTATAAGAGAAGGCAAGGATGACCATCAGGAATGTGATTTTTATGTCGAGCGCGACTGCACAGTGGCGCTTGCATTTGAAAAAAGCATGATAGAAAACGGTCTCGCCCCCGAATGGACTTCGGACTTCGTCCTCTCCGAGCTTGAAATAATAACAAGCGAGAAAAAGCGTTACGGCATTTTCGAAAAGGATTTTGCCGCGGGCGACCATGTCGTAATACCCGGCTTTGAAGGCGAAAACACAAACTATTTCGTTCTCGCCGTGCCGACTGACATGTGCGAGGCAAAGGAGCTTCTCCGCGCGCCGAGAGTCCCCGCTCTTGCGGCATATCCCAAGAGAAATTACGTCTGCTACCTCTCCGAGGCGTTCAAAAACGGAATTCCCGCCGATTTTGAAACGACGGGCGACGTAACCGTTGCCAATATCTATTCGGACAAGAGATATAATTCCGCAAAACTCTGCGCCGGCTCTTCAATGAACAAGTCATTCCCGACATCGTCTCTCGTTGTCGCGACGGCAACTCTCACAACCGCCTCCGAGGACGCCCGTTTCCGCTTTGGCGCTCTGAAAATGGAAGGCGGAATGTTCAAATGCGGCGGAAAAGTTCTCTGTCCCGCAAGAATAGGCGTTCCGACGTCCGTAAAGGTAAGATATAATTACAGCGACATGACAGCCGATGTTGAGATAAACCATCTCGCCGCGGGAAGATGTATTCCCGTCGAGGGCTGCGAACCCGCATATTTCAGCTGTGACGCGGGCGAGCTCTTCGTCGACTATGTAACCGTCATGGACGAAACGGAAATATTCGCGGCAAACGAAGAATTTTCGTCCCTGCCGCCGCTCGCGCTTGCGGGTGACGCAAATACGGGTATTGCCCCCTTCCCCTTTGAAAAGAACAGGAGCCTTAAAATCTCCTCCGGCGCAGGTTTTGCCTGCGGATACGATTTTCCCGTCATGACGGGAACTTCAAGCGCCGAGGCAAGAGTTTTCGTCTCCGGTGACAATTGCACCGTTTTCCGTGCGCTCGGCACGGGCGGAGAAGAAATCGGCGCGGCTGCTTTCTATAAAAACTGCCTTTATGCAACCGTTGCGGGCGAATGGTGCTGTGTGACGGACGTTATCACTCCTTATTGCTATTATCCCGCCGGCAACTGGTATGAAATAAAGTTCACGGTCAACACCGAAAAGGGGCTTTATGACCTTTGGGTCGACGGTGCGCGTCGCGCGGAAAAGCTGAAATTCACGGACAAAGCAAGGAATTTCTCCCGCATTGAATTCTCCTGTGACGACAAGAGCGAGTTTTATATAAACAGAATAAGAGCTTATGACGCAGCTGACCTTTGCCGCGGAATAACAAGGGGCGAGATTTTTGACATCCGCACTTACGGCGCAAAGGGCAACGGCAGAGCGGACGACACGGAAGCGTTTACCCGCGCGATTGCCGACGCCGCATACTCGGGCGGCACGGTCTATGTTCCGGACGGCACGTATTTTACGGGCGAGATAAAGCTCGCGTCCGATATGACGCTCTTCGTTTCCACGGGAGCTACGATCATAGGCTCGCAGGATCATTCAAAATACCCGCTCCGCGAGCCGGGCAAGTCGCTCTGCGCCCATCGCCAGCTCGGTCGCTCGCTGATATACGGCGAGGGACTGCGCAACGTCACCGTCACCGGCGGCGGCATGCTTGACGGCAACGGCAAATACCGCTTCAAGATGAACGATCCCGCGGCGGACAAGCGCGAGCAGGATGCCCGCCCCGACATAATATATATCGCATATTCGAGCGACATAAACATTGAAAATCTCAATATGCGCAGGAGCGCATTCTGGACGGTTGTTCCGCTTTCAAGCAGAAATATAACAATCAAAAATCTCCGTCTCAACTGTATGAACACGCCGAACAGAGACGGCATTGACCCTGTCGACTGCCAGAACATTTCAATATACAACTGCAACGTTATGGCGGGCGACGACGGGCTGTGCTTTAAGAGCTCGGATACGGTCGGCTGTCGCAATATAGACGTCCGCGACATGATGATCTGTTCTCTTGCCTCCGCTGTCAAGTTCGGAACGGACACATATTACTGCCTTAAAAACGCACGCTTTGCGGATTGCTTCATAAAGAATGTCAACCGTTGCGGCGTGTCGCTTGAAACTGTCGACGGTGCCGAGGTTTCGGATGTTTATTTCATCCGTTTCGACATAACGGACGCTTCCGCTCCCGCATATCTCGTCGCGGGAAAGAGAAACCGTCTGCCGAAGGATATAACCGAGGAAAGAACGAGCAGAATGGACGGAGTCGTCTTCTCCGAGCTCAATTTCCGTTCCCCCAGAACACACGGTCACCCTCTGCCTATATATGAAACGATGATCGTCGGTCAGGATGACGAAAGAAGCATAAACAACTTAAAGATTGAAAACTGGAACATTGAGGTTATGGGAGGAGACACGGAGTCATCGCGCCCCGCGCCCGAGGTCATAGACAACAAGTATCCGGAATACGACCGTCACGGGCTTTCCGCCGGATATGCGTTCACCCTGCGCTATGTCAAAGGCATTGATATGAAGAATATCAACATAACCGACATGAAAAATCAGGACGCAAGACCGCTTGCAGCATTCTTCAACTGCAAAAAATAAATCGGAGAGAATTATGGATATAAGCAAGAAAAAAATCGCCGCCTTTGATCTCGACGGCACAATCACCCAACATCGCACACCCGTTTCGGACGAGCACTATGCGCTCCTTTCGGAAATGGCAAAGAAATATAAGATACTTATGGTCGGCGCGGGCATGTGCGACAGAATATTTCATCAGCTCCGCGAATTCCCCGTCGACATCATAGGCTGTTACGGAATGCAGTTCTGTACTTATAATAAGGAAACAAACTCGCTTGACACCGTCTATTCGGAAGCTCAGCCATGCGACAGAGAATCCGTCAAGGCACGTGCAAGAGAAATCTGTGACCGTCACGGTTATACAAATCAGGCGGGCGACCTTGTCTGCTTCCACGCGTCCGGCGCGGTGACAATCGCACTTCTCGGCAATGACGCCAAAATCGAAGACAAGCTGAAATTCGATCCGGACAGAAAAAAACGTCGCGCGTTCTATGATGAAGTCGTCGCCGCTTTTCCGGATTACAATGTTTTCGTCGGCGGGTCGTCGTCGTTTGATATGGCGCCGAAACCTTATAACAAGTTCTTCGCGCTTGACCGCTACTGTCGCGAAAACGGTTTCTCGCACGATGAAGTCGTTTTCTTCGGCGACGACTACGGCACCGGCGGCAACGACGAATGTGTTTATCTTTCGGATTTTGATTTTGTCTGCGTCGACGATTACAGAAAGCTCTGCGACGCCCTCGCCCCGTTTCTGAAATAACCTACTTTTCTTTGAAAAGAAAAGTAGGCAAAAGAAACTTCAATAATCGTTTTGTGCAAATCTTATAATGAGCAAACAGAGGTGGTTTTTCATCTCTGTTTTTGTTTTGTTGTGATTGAAAAGAAAAGCAGGCAAAAGAAACTTTGGTTATTGTTTCGCGCAAATATTTTATATTTCCATTAAAGTGGTGGGGTTTTCCGCTCCTTTTGCTTTGAACCCACTCCGGTGCGATAAGCCGTGCCACCTCCCTCTTCTCGGCGAAGCCTGCAAGGGTGCTCCGCACCGCTTTCAAATCTCCCCCAAGGGAGAGGCTTTGCAAAAGAAAACTTTTTCACTTTCTTCATCGCAGGCGCGACCCGCCTGCGCAGACCACAACAGCTCCGCGGCTCTGTCGCACAGCTTCTCTTCTCTCTTCTCTCTTATCTCAAAAACCCGCCTGACAGGCGGGTTTTTTGTTTCATTCTTCTGTAATATAGTCCGCATACGGACCCCAGAAATAGTTTGAGGAGAATTCTCCCGCGCACCCCTTCGGCACGCAGAATACCGCTCCCTTTGCCATACCGTCCGTAAGACCTCCCGTGACGTTGTTTACGGTCGTGTTGTTCGGGTCGGTTGCGAGAATATGAACGCGTTTCAGTGCCGTTGCGCCGGCAAATGCGCCGTCGGCAAGCTGAGTTATACCGGTGGTGATATATATATCAACGGCGGACGAGCCGTCAAATGCGCCGCGTGCGACGGAAACAACGCGTTTTCCTTCATACGCTCTCGGAGTTGTGACGGACGAAAGCTTCTTTCCTTCCTCCGTCATACCCGTGATTATATATCCTGCTTTATTTTCCTCATAAACGAAATATTTTGAATTTTCATCATAGCTGACGTCGTAATCGTCCTTCTTCGGCTTTTCGGGCGCGTCCGGAACTTTTATATCAATCGCCGGCTCTTTTCCCATTGCCGCGGCGAGATCGTTTACAAGCGTTGCCGTATGAAGAACTGTACCTGCGTCATTCATATGAAAATTACTGTCATAGAAATAACCGCTCGGATAAATATAGCTGTTCGGGTCGCTTATGATCTTGCAATTGAAGCTGTCCGATATGAATTTTGTAAATTCTTCAAGGCTTTCAAGCGTTGTATCGGGGTCGATTGCGTCCTCATTTGCCGGAGCAAACGAGAAATATACCGTCGCGCCCTTCTTTTCGGCGTACTTTATATAGTCGTTTACGTAAGCAATGAAATCGGGGCTGACGATATCTTTTGTAAACTTTATAACGGAGGAGCTGTCATAATCGCCCTGCATTATGTTGTAGGGTCTGGAAAAAACGATATCCCCGTATTCATCAAACGACTTTTTGTTATAAACGCCGGCAGGGTCAAGCGGAGAGTCCGCGCGATAATATTTCAGCTTTTGCGCGGAATATTTCCAGAAGCCGCCGAGCATCGGAAAAATGCTGTCCGGCGACATTTTCCGGAGAATTGAAAAATCGCTGTCGCAAGCCTGCCATGCAGCCTCGGAATTGAAAAACATGGAATACGTCTGCGCGTCGGTTTCCGGCGCGATTACGATTATATCGCCCTTCTTTATCGCGCCTTTTGAGATGTCGAGCATCATTTTTGTGCCGAGGGTGGCATAAAGACCGAAGTTTACGGTCGGCATGCCGAGCGCCTTTTCCATCAGCTTCGAGTCGACCCCGAAGGGGACGCTGCTGCCGCCGATTACGACGATTTTCGGCTTATCAATCGAATAGAGACGGTCGATTTTGTTTTCAAGCTCGCCGAGAAAGGTATTTCCGAACTGCGAGGGCAGTCCGAAGCCTATCGCGGCGACGGTGCCGAACGGAATCAGCACGCAGAGAAAGAGACAAATAAAAGTTATCCAGGCTTTTTTCATATATATTTACCTTCCCTCAGAACTGGAAATAGATGAACGAGCTTGCCCCGCCGACGGAAAGAAGCATTATCCATGCAACGGCGACAGCCCATACGCACCACACCGTGCTTGTTCTGCCCCTTGTGCAGACGGAAAGCGCACTGTCCTCACGGCTTGTGAGAATATCGAATTCGTCGAGAACGATAATCGAAAGAACGGTGACGATAATCGCCGCGGCGCCGAGTCCCATTGCGGAAATCGTCTCCGGAAGGCTTCCCCACGAGGTGAACAGCTTTGAAAGCAGTACGCCGAGGTCGGAAAGGGAGTTTGCGCGGAAGAATACCCACGAAAAGCACACAAGAGCAAACGTGTTCAGCCTGCGGAGGATAACAATCGGCGCGCTCTTTGTGTCAACGCCGAGCTTCGCCCACAGCTTTTCGCGGAGCGGATACGTAAGCTCGCCGACTATCCTGTAAATTCCGTGAAGAATTCCCCAGAGGACGAAAGTCCAGTTTGCGCCGTGCCATATGCCGCTCGCGAGGAACACTATGAAAATGTTGAACATATGGCGCGATTTTGAGCATCTGCTTCCGCCGAGCGGGAAATACAGATAGTCGCGCAGCCACGTTGAAAGGCTTATATGCCATCTGTTCCAGAATTCCTTTATCGTCTGCGACGTATACGGTCGGTCAAAGTTTTTCATAAGGCGTATGCCCATGACGCGCGAACAGCCGATTGCGATATCCGTATAGCCGGAAAAGTCACAGTAAATCTGTACGGCAAAGAGCATGGACGCAATGACAACGCCGAAGCCCGTTGCGCTTTCGGGAGAGTTGAACACGGAGTTCACATATCCGGCGACAAGGTCGGCAACGACTATCTTTTTGAAAAATCCGACGCCCATTTTCCAGAGTCCCGCGCGGGCGTTTTCCGCCGTCAGCTTGTTTTTCTCGCGGAGCTGGGGAATGAGGTTTCCGGGGCGTTCGATAGGTCCCGCAACGAGCTGCGGAAAGAAAGTGACGAAAAGGCAATAGAGCGCGAAATCCTTTTCAACCTTTTCCGTTCCCCTGTAAACGTCGATGGCATAGGAAAGCGTCTGGAAGGTATAAAACGAAATGCCGACGGGAAGAACGAGGTTGAGCGTGAAATCGTATGTTCCGCCGCCCGCCGCTTTTATCGCCCAGCCGAGAGTTTCGGCAAGGAAATTATAATATTTAAAGAAGAAAAGCACGCCGAGACAGGCGATAAGCGTCACGACCAGACACAGCTTTTTGACGGCTTTTTTCTCCGTTTTTTCGATTATTCTCGCGCAGAAATACGAAACCGCCGTTGTGAACATTATCAGCACTATAAGTTTGTAGTTCCATGCAAGGTAGAATATTGCGCTCATAAAGAGCAGGCTTATCCGGCTCCATTTTTTCGGCAGAAGGAAATAAAGGAGCAGCGTTATCGGATAGAAAATAAGAAATTCCCAGGAATTGAAGGTCATTTCGCGCGCCTCCTTTCGATTATTTCAAAGAGAAGCCTTACCGCAAGCGTTGCGAGGATGAGCAGGAGCAGATCGCAAAGGCTTCCGCCGAGGAGCAGAAGCGCGACGGCGGCGCACGCCGTGAAAACGGCGGAAATTATCGCAAAGACCGCGCGTTTTTTCATAAAAGCTTCAAGCGTCGCAAGCGCGATTGACGCCGCTATCAGTATCCACGGCCAGACGGACGTGAAAATTATATCATTTTCCGGAAACATATTTTCCCCCTTATTTCCCGAGTTTTTTATTCAGCGCGGCTATGACGCTTTCCGTGCGCTTTGCCGCGCCTTCAAGGGTCAGATGCCATGCCGAGTCGGACATGTATTTATCGTCCATGAGGACGCTGTGATAATCGGCGATTACCTCCGTACCATTGTATTTATCAAGAATCGCAGAGGTAAAGCCGTTCATAAATGTATCAAACGACTTTTCGGCTTCCCTGTCCATCGCCGCATAGATGAGCCAGATTTTTATTCCGCGCGCCGTCATTTTCTCAATGACCGACGCCATATAGTCATACGTGCCCTTTCCGAAGCCCGCCATACACCTTTCAAACGAATAGCTGTATTCGCCCTTGTATGATTTTTCCTGATGACTTCTCGGCTCTGTTGCGTCGCCGTATTCGTTGTAATACGGAATTTTATAATCGGAAGGCGAAAGCATAAATGCGTCAAACGGCTCCTCCAGCGTTTTATGTGCCCTTGCGTAAGAGGCAAATGATGAGAAAACCTTTGTATATTTCGAGATATCGACGCTGCGGAAAATATCATAATGTCCGGACTGGAACTCCCAAGCCCTTATGTGCATATTCGTATATCCGAGAACGTATTCTCCCGCCTCCGGTGCCCAGAGAATTATATCATCCTTATCCAGCACGGACGAAAGATATTCATAATAGATTGCGGCGGAAATATTTGCGTTTGTGCCGAGGTTGATTATCACGTATTCGTCGCCGTATTTCTTTGAAATCGCGGCGCTGTCAAAGCCGTTCATCGACCCCGACCCGCCGACGATAACCATCAGCTTTTTGCCTGTCGTTTTTGCCCATATAATGCGGTCGATTTTGTTGTTTCCGTCCGTGACGGCGGCGTAATGATTGAGCGCCGCATTTATGCGCAGATTTTTAAGCGACGGACAATCCGAAAAGCTCTCGTCCGAAACGCCTGTCAGCGTATCGTAAATGACGAGCGTTTCAAGCGATTTACAGCCGGAAAATGCCCCGCCGTCAATTTTTGTAACGGTCTTCGGCACGACGACCCGCGTTATGTCCGCGCCGGCAAATGCGCCTGCGGCAATCCCGCAAACTCTTTTGCCGTCTGCATTTTCGGGAATTACGACGTTTACCCCTTTCCCCTTATAGCCTGTCACGGTAAGCCCGTTTTCATCGGCTGAAAAATCAAAATCGGTTGTCGGGTTCTGCTTTTCCCATATGCAATAAAGCGTGATACCTGTCCCGCCGTTCATTGCGACTCTTGACCCAAGCCCGACAGCCGTTCCGCTTCCGTCCGGCTTTGTATTGTATTCGACAAGCGTATATCCGTCGCGGACAAAATAATTCTTATCCGGCAGCGTGTTCGGACATTTATACATGACCGCGGAATATTTCTGCACATATTCGCTTCCGCCGCCTTTCACAGTCCCGCCGCACGCGTCATACGTTACGGAAAAGCCGTAATTTGCGTAGACGGTCAGCTCTTCGCTTAATGTTATAGTGTATTCTGTTTCCTTTGAAAGCAGGAGCGTTCCGCCCGCAACATCCTTCAGTTTTTTAGCCGTCCGCTTACCGCCCTCGGTTACGTAAACGGTTGCGTTTTCATTCGGCAGAGCGGAGATTTTTGACCAACCGTCAAACTCCGTATCGCCGAACATTTTTATTTTCAGCGTGACCTCTTCCTTCGAGCCGACGCCCTTTTTCACCTCCGCCGTAACGGAGCAGTACGCCGGATTATATACAACGGCGAGATGACGTCCCGCTTTCGCGGTTATGACAGTGTTCTCCCCGGGCTTGTCTGAAGGCTCTATCGGTATATCGGGCTTTTTCTCGGTTTCGGTGTTCGATGGGTCGGTCGTTGTTCCGTCCGTCTTACCCGAAGAGCACGCCACGACAAAAAAGCACATCATAGTTGCCAATGCAAGACACAGAAATTTTTTCATAAGCAGTTTCCTTTCGGCGAAAAAAGTGTTTTCGCATAATAAGACGACGATTGCCGCCCGATATTTCAAAATTTCTTTGCAAAAACAAGTATATCATAAGCGCCTTCCTTTTTCAAGCCCCCTACTTTTCTTCGAGAAGAAAAGTAGGCAAAAGAAGCTTTAGTTATTGGTTTTACGAAGGCTTTATAAAAAAACAAACAGAGGTGATTTTTCATCTCTGTTTTTGGTTTGAGCGGATATTTTATTGCCCACATAAACGGGCATTGCAATATAGGGGACGGGTTTCCCGTCCCGCCCCATCGTCTTTTGCGATTTACAAGACGAGAGGCGCAAAGCAAAAAAGAGCGGAAACCGCTCCTTATTTGAAAATATAAAGTTTGCCCAAAACAATTATTGATGTTTCTTTTGCCTACTTTTCTTTTCAAAGAAAAGTACGGCGGCGGAGACGACGGATTTTGCTTATGTGACGTTCAAAGGTGCCGTCGGAAAGGAGCGCCTCAATGACGTACTGCTCCAAAGCAGGCACGGTGCACGAACAGAACCCGAGCCTTTTGTAAAATTCGTCGGCAAGGCGTTCCGGAAGGAGCATATATCCGACCCTGACCGCAGGACAGATTGTTTTTGAAAAAGTGTTTATATAAATGACGCGCCCCTCGGCGTCACTTGAAAAAATCGTTTCAAACGGCTTTGCAAAGAGCGAAAATTCGGACTCATAGTCATCCTCGATTATGTATCCTCCGCACTCGGAAGCCCAGCGGAGGTATTCGCTCTTTTTGGACGCCGACGCCGTGACGCCTGTCGGAAAGCTCCTGTAAGGGGTGACATGGATGACCTCCGCGCGCGAGTTCCACAAAGCCTGTGAGCTTATGCCGTCGTCACAAAGTGACAGCCCCTCGGTTCTTATGCCCTTTGACGTATAAACCCTTTCGATTTTTTCATATGACGGATTTTCAACCCCGAAGATTTTATTGCTTCCCAAAAGCTCGGTGACGGTGCCGTAAAGATATTCCGCTCCCGAGCCGATTATTATCTGCTTTTCCGAAACATCGATGCCGCGGCTGCGGAAAAGATAATTTTTAATCGCCGTTTTAAGCTCTGAAAGTCCTGTTCCGGGCGATTTTTTCATGATGTTCTCTCCTCTTTCGCCGAGAACCGTCCGGACGGCTTTGGCATAAACCGAAAACGGGAGATATTCATTTTCCGTAGCCTTGCCGATTGCGGCTGGCTCGCTCTTTACGTCAACTGCGGCGGAGCCGTAAAATTTTTCCGTCGTATATTCGACATAATACCCGCTGCGCGGTCTTGCCGATATATACCCTTCGCTTTCAAGAATTTCGCAGGCGTGTTCAACCGTTATCACACTTACCCCGAGCATATCCGAGAGCGCACGCTTTGAAGGCACCTTCTGCCCGTGTTTTATCGCCCCCGAAACAATATCCCCTTTGACCTTTTCATAAACGCTCATATATTTTTTCATAAAAATCTGACCTTATAAAATTATAGTAATCTGGTTATTTCAATAATACCAATTTAATTATATAATAGCCTGCGTAAAAGTCAATATAAAAGGAGAAACTTTATGAAAGAACATGCTTTTTCAACAAGAAAACTGTGTTATGTCGCGCTGTTTACCGCGCTCAACATAATTTTAAGCTCATTCGGCGTTTCCGTTCCGGGCGGACATCTTTATCTCAATGATATCGTCATCTGCTTTGCGGCACTGATTTTCGACCCGATATCGGCGTTCATCGTCGGCGGCGTGGGCGCGTTTTTCGGCGACCTCATCTTCTATCCGATGCCCATGTTCGTGTCACTTGTGACCCACGGTCTGCAAGCCGTTGTAATTTCGCTCATCGCGGGTAAAAAAGAAAATCTGCCCAAGCTGTGGCGTGCGATACTCGCGGTTTTTGTCGGCGCAATCATAATGGTTACGGGTTATTCCCTCGGCAGAGCATTTATTTACAGTACGCCCGAATATGCAATTATGAAGTTGCCATATCAGATACTTCAGGCGGCTGTCGGTGCGATTGTCGGAGTTATTCTTCTTTATGCAACTCCTATCCGCCGTCTGGTTTACAAAGTACCGAAAAACTGAAAAAACGCCTTGCCGGTACAGGCAAGGCGTTTTTTATCCGGATTTTATACAAAGTCCTCTTTGAGAAGTTCGTCAATCGCTTTTACAGCTCCGGAAAGTTGCTCGGGTGACGGCAGAAGCACAATTCTGAAATGGTTTGGTGAGTTATAATTGAAGCCGCTGCCGGGAACAAGCAGTATGTGCTTTTCGCGGAGAAGTCTTGTGGCAAAGTCGTGGTCATCTTTGACCTTGAAACGGCTGTCTATTCTCGGGAACATATAGAGTGCGCCGTCATTTTTAAGGCAGGAAAGAGAATCGACGCTTTCAAGCGCCTCCCACGCCGCGCGACGACGCTCGTAAAGTGTGCCGCCGGGGGAAATCTCCGCCTTTGTGCTCTCGCTGTCCGCAAGTGCGGCGGGAATTATAAGCTGAGGAATCGCGCCTGCGCAAAGTCTGAGCGACATCAGCTTTTCAACGTTGAGACGGAAGCTCTCAAACCCTTTTTCAGGTCCGCAAAGAGTCATCCAGCCGCTGCGGTAACCGCAGACATTATGTGATTTTGAAAGCCCGTTATAAGTCACGACAAACACATCTGGCGCGATAACCGCCATCGGGATATGCTTTTTACCGTCGAAAACAAGGCGGTCATAAATTTCATCGGAGAAAATCATCAGGTTGTGCTCTCTCGCAACATCGGCAATTGCGGAAAGGATTTCCGGCGGATAAAGCGCTCCCGTCGGGTTATTTGGGTTGATGACGACGATTGCTTTCGTTCTCTTCGATACTTTCTTTTTCATATCGTCGACATCGGGATACCAGTTTGCGCTTTCGTCGCAGTTATAGAATACCGGCACGCCGCCGACCTTCACCGTGCAGTTTGACCAGAGCGGATAGCACGGCATGGGCACAAGCACCTCGTCGCCGCTGTCAAGTATTGAAGTAAGTGATATATCGGCAAGCTCGCTTACGCCGTTTCCGACATAAACGTCCGTATCGCGCACACCCTGTACGCCCTTTTCAAGATAATAATCGCGGATGGCTTCTCTTGCCGCCTTCATGCCGCGGAAATCGCAATACGGCACGGCTTTGTCCAGATTTTCGATTATTGCTTTTTTGACACTTTCCGGTCCCTTATGACCGAATATCGCCGGATTGCCCGAATTGAGTTTAAGTATCTTTGTGCCTTCGGCTTCCATTCTCGTCGCCTCTACGTAAAGAGGGCCTCTTATATCGGAATGAACCGCCTCCATTTTCTTTGCGCACTTCATTTTAACTTCCCCCGTTTTTATGCCGTTTTTTGTTTATTCGTATTTATCCGCGCCGCACATTTCGCACCGCGCAATTTCATATTGTATCACTTTTTCGACATTTGTCAACCTTCTTTTCTTCGAGAAGAAACGTAGGCAAAAGAAGCTTCGGTTATTGGTTTGATAAAAGTTTATATTTTTCATTAAAGGAGTGGTTTTCTGCTCCTTTTTTGATTCGCCCCTATATTATTTGCGCTCCATTGATGAAAGCAAAAACCTCTTGCTTTCTCCCGTCTCCGCAGGCACAAAAGTTCCGCACTACTAAAAACACTTTAAGATTCGAACCGATACTTCCGCCTTTGCTTTGGTAAAGCCGACGTGGCAGAAAAGTTCCGCCTTGAACTTTTAAGGGGGGCTTCGGGGTTCCTTTGCCCCTCTCGGCGAGACCTGCCCCGATTGCTTCGCAAACCAGCATATCCCGGAT
>ERZ1026854.1757-NODE-1757-length-13166-cov-11.571886_pt1 | contig 13166 bp, 11 predicted proteins | sample MGYA00380157_ERZ1026854 | MGnify/ENA primary metagenome ERZ1026854 (study PRJEB33269, sample SAMEA4719793) | human gut metagenome | biome: human-associated habitat; feature: organic feature; material: feces | place: Cameroon | collected 2013-10 ...
CATGTTTACTGACGAGCCAACCGTTCACATCGGTGTTATCGAGAAGTCGGGCGGCAATATCCAGTGGAATGGCATCAATGTTTCTGCCGGAAAGCTCTCAGAAAACTGGAACCGTGAGGCAGGCGAGCAGGTTTCGCTCTATACTTACACCAATGGCGACGAGGTGGAACTCTTCCTCAATGGCAAGAGTCTGGGTGTGAAGAAGAACAGCAACGACCCTAAGCTCCGTGCCCGAATCAAGTGGGACAACATCGCCTATGCTCCAGGCACTCTGGTGGCTGTGGCTAAGAAGAACGGCAAGGTGGTGGCTCGCCATCAGATAGAGACCACGGGCGAGGCTGTGGCTCTGAAGCTGGTTCCGGATGTGGAGACCTGGCATGCTGATGGTAAGGATCTGATGCACGTCCGCATCTATGCCGTGGATAAGAAGGGCAGAAGAGTACTGAACATGAAGGATGCCAAGGCATTCGACAAGTTGACATTCACCGTGAAGGGCGATGCGAATATCGTGGCGGTGGATAATGGAAACATCTCATCGGATGAGCTTCATATCGGAAAGACCCAGTTGGAGAAGTCCATCCAGCGCAATCTCTTCCAGGGTTCTGCCCTCGTGATATTGAGAGCCGGCGATAAGCCAGGAAAGATAGAACTTTCGGTGGCTGGCGAAAAGATGAAAGCCAAGAAGCTGGTTTTGAATACGAAATAAATATTAAAAAAGGTCGCCAAAATACTGGCGACCTTTTTTTAGTATCCTTTGTTTTCTCTTTATTTTCTGAATTTCTTTTTGAACCATTGGTTGAATGCCACGTAGGCACTGATTTCCTCCTGATGCTGAGGCTCAGCAAAGGTGAGGACATTGCCTGATGAATCTCCGTGCTGGTCTGGGAAGATGATCATCAGGTTCGTGCCCGAGAAGAAGCGGGTGAGTTCTTCTGGCAATCGCTCCAGTGCCGACTTGTGGGATACCGTACCCTTGCGGGCTGTCACCACCACAAAGAGATGGTTCTTGCTCATGTGGGAGGCTAGCTGCGGCATCTCGTTCCAATGCTGCATCAGGGTGTATTCGGCACGTACTTCCTGATGGCGGTTGGTGATGTACTCATTGATGAGTGCCAGGGTCTCCTCCCTGCCGTGGAACTGGATGCGGCAATCCAAATTGCCTGACAGTCGTGCCAGTCGCTCTACCCAGCGGTAGAAACCCGGTTCAAACTCAGCCCTCGATGGTACTGCCACCTGTATTCGGCGAATGGTATTGAGCGGCTGCTTGATGCGTGCCATGATAATCTGACGGCTCAGACCATTGAAGAGACTCTGATGGAACTCTCCCCAGAACTTAGGCGAAACCTCCTGATGCATGTGCATGCCGATGATGATTTCTGAACACTGGAACTCATTGAAGGCATGCTTGATGCCGTTGGCGATATTGGCAGCGATGCGAACCTGCGTCTGGGTCATCACGTCGGTGGCTGCAGCCAGCTGACTGCAATGGTCCAGCAGCTGTCGGCCCTGTTCCTGCTTGTATCGCATATCCTTGTCATCATACACCACATTCAGACAAACCAGTCCTCTGTTCAGCTTCTGGTTTCTCACCAGGAAGGCAAGGTTCATCAGGTTATCGGCATATTCCGGATACTTCACCGGTATGAGAATCTTCTCATCGCTTGCCTTCTTGGTATCTTCGGCATCCGGCAACTCCTTGTCGCGGAGGATAATCTTGCGCGAACTCCAGTCGGTAAGCATCGAGGAAATGATGCAGGTGCAGAGTATCATCATCACCACACCGTTCAGCATGTCATCGTTGACCAGGTAGGTATTCGGCCCCACCAGGATATTCATTCCCACCATCACCATGGCGATACTGCCGGCAGCATGGGCGGAAGTGAGTCCGAACATCATGTGGCCTGATGAAAGCGGCAACCGGAATCCGAAGCAGGCGGCATAGGCAGCGATCGCCTTTCCCAGCGTTCCGAAGAAGACGATGCAGAAGATGACCCACAGAATGTGACCGCCCTGGAAGAGCAGACCCACATTGATGAGCATACCCACACCGATGAGGAAGTAAGGGATGAAGAGGGCATTGCCCGTAAACTCCAGTCGGTTCATCAGCGGAGATACGTGAGGGATATACCTATTTAATATAAGACCTGCGAAGAAGGCGCCGAACACGCCCTCGATACCTACTATCTGAGATAAGGTGGCACTCATGAAGAGCATCGCCATCACGAAGATAAACTGCATCACCGAATCGCTGTACCGGCGCAGAAACCATCTCGTGAGTCGCGGAATCAGGAATATCATCACTCCGCAGTATGCGGCAAACTTGGCAGTGAAGAGTACCCAGAAGAGCAGACCATCGTGACTGGAGAACGAGGCGACGAGACCTGCCAGCATGATGAGTGCTATCAGGAGCGAAAGCATGCTGGAACCCACACTCAGGGTGACGCTCGGCTTCTGCTGCAGACCATATCTGGAAACAATAGGATAGGCAATCAGGGTATTGGAAGCCATGATGCAACTCAGCAGAAACGATGCCTTGGTGGAATAGTGCAGCAGCCAGATGCTCATGCCGAAGGTCAGGAGAAACGGCGTGAAGCATGTGAGCAGACCATAGATGAGCAGTCGGGATTTGTTCTTCTTCATACCCTCCATGTCCATCTCCAGGGCGGCGAGGAACATGATGTAGTAGAGTCCCACCTTGCCGAACAGTTCGAAAGATGCATCTCGCTCCAGGATATTCAGACCGTATTTGCCGACAAGCACGCCCGCCAGTACCATTCCGATGATATGGGGGATTCGGAGCTTACCCATGATGATAGGGGCAAAGAGGATGATGAGGAGCACTACGAAGAAGATCAGCGTAGGGTCGGTAATTGGAAAATATTCTGCAATATTCAGCATAGGCATTCTACTTATTGTTGATGATGAAAGAGGGATTCTGCATCCGCTTCATCCCTCTTCGTTTTATTTTTGGGTGCAAAATTACTAATAAATCTTGAAAGGGCAAAGTTTTTGCCCCCTTATCATTTATATGTGTAGAGATTTTTGTAATTTTGCACCCGGAAAACAAACTTAGGATAAAAAGATAAGGATAATTAACGTATGAAAAAAGGATTGTTTGCACTCGCCTTGGGTACATTTACCCTGGGCATCGCAGAATTTATTATCGAGGGAATTCTCACCGATGTGGCGCACAACATGAATGTGTCCATCCCTCAGGCTGGTCATCTCATCTCTATCTATGCACTGGGTGTATGCGCCGGTGCTTTCTCGCTGATATTGATGCATAAGTATCGCCCCAAGAATATACTCTTGTTTCTTACTTCACTGGTGATTCTGGGAGCCATCATCGCTACGATTGCCCCTAGTTACTGGCTTCTGCTTTGTGCCCGGTTCATCCAGGGACTTCCTCATGGTGCCTATTTCGGTACGGCTACCATCGTGGCGGTGAAGATGGCGAAGGAGGGAAAGGGTACCAAGGCGGTGGCGATGATGTGTGCCGGCATGCCGTTTGCCAATCTGCTGGGTGTTCCGCTGGGCACCTTCCTGAGTCATACCATCTCCTGGCGAGTGCCTTTTCTCATGTCGGTGGCGTTGGGCGTCATCACGCTCTATATGATTTACAAGTGGGTTCCTGATGTAGAGGCTCTGCCTAACAAGGGTATGAAGGCTCAGTTCCGCTTTATGCGCCATCTGGCTCCATGGCTTATCATCGCCGCTACTTTCCTGGGCAACGGCGGTATTCTCTGCTGGTTCAGTTACATTTCTCCGCTTTTGCAGATGAATGGCGGTTTCCATGCGGCAAGTATCTCTGTGCTGATGATTCTTGCCGGTCTGGGAATGGTGGTAGGAAATCAGGTGAGTGCCTTGCTGGCAGACAGATTCAAGCCGGGCCGTTTTACCTGCTATCTGCAGTTTCTGGCTGCCGCAGCCTTGCTGGCTACCTTCTTCCTGTCGCATATCGGTTGGGTATCGGCAGTGATGATGTTCATCAGTTGTGCCTGTCTCTTCGGCATCGGATCTCCCGAGCAGTTTCTTATCGTTAAGCACAGCGAGGGTGGCGAGATGCTGGGTGGTTGCTGCATTCAGGCAGCCTTCAATCTGGGCAATGCCCTGGGTGCCTTCTTGGGCGGAATCCCTGTGGCAATGGGCTTGGGCTATCACTATCCTGCACTCATCGGTGTGCCGATGGCATTGGCTGGCGCAATTTGCCTCCTGGTGTTCCATCGTAGATATGAATGATACATGTCATTTTGCCCTGTTTCCTATGACAGAATTTGATGAAAATCAAGAAATCGGCCCTTTTTTGAAGTTTTTCTCAAAAACATTGTGTGCGTACACAAAAAGGCATTACCTTTGCACTCGAAAAGATTGAATAACGAATAATTAAAGAAAGAAAGGGTAACAATTATGATGGTATTAGGAATGACACTGGCAGTTGTAGCTGCTCTTTTTGCAGAGGTTGTAAATGTCAACAATAAGATTAGCCTCGGCAAGTAATCAAACCTTGAGAGGCATCTTAGGATGCTTCCAGGAAGTTGATTCGAAATAAGGTAAAGATTAGGATAACAGATAAATATAGAGAAAGGATAAGATTATGATGGTATTAGGTATGATTTTGGCAATGATCGTTGCCGGATGCGCTGAGTATGGTGCAAGAACTAATATGAAGAAGTTCGCTTAACAGCCGTTCTTCTTTCAATTTGAGAGAATTTAAACAGTAGTTGCATAGATAGATAAAGGAAAGGCAGTTGTTGGCATTTGAAGGATGTCGGCAGCTGCCTTTTCATTTTTTCTCAGCTGAACTTTTTCTGTCTCGCTATTTTTTTTTCGGGCTATTCCTTTGCTTGTATCATTATTTTTTGTAACTTTGCCGAAAGAATTTAAAAAGGCAGCAATATGAAATATCCTATCGGCATACAGGACTTTGAGAAAATCATAGAGGATGGCTATGTTTATCTGGACAAGACGGCATTGGTCTATGACTTAGTGACTAATGGTAAAATATACTCATTGTGTCGTCCACGACGATTTGGAAAGTCGTTGCTCGTATCTACCTTGAAATGCTATTTCGAGGGGAAAAAGGAGTTGTTCAAGGGGCTTGCCATCGATAAGTTGGAGAAGGAGTGGAAGCAATATCCTGTGTTTCATCTCTCTTTTGGTGGTCAAAACTTTGTCGAGCCTTATACGTTAGACAAAGTATTGGAGGAGTTTGTTGCCATGGCAGAACGTATCTATGGACGTGAGGAGTTGGCCGAGACTTTAGGCAGCCGCTTTAAGGCTGTGTTGGGGAAAGCTCATCAGAAGACAGGAATGAGGGCTGTCGTATTGATTGATGAATACGATAAGCCATTGTTGGATGTTATGGATATGGATATTCCTGTAGGAAAAACTCAGAATAAAATAAGTTTGGAAGAGTATAACCGTAATCTTCTCAAAGGTTTTTATTCCGTTTTTAAGGAAGCCGATGCCGATTTGCAGTTTGTTTTGTTGACTGGCGTTACCAAGTTCTCTCAGGTGAGTGTGTTCAGTGGTTTTAACCAACCTGATGACATCAGTATGGATGAGCATTACGAGGCACTTTGCGGTATTACGGAAGAGGAGCTGTATTCCACATTCGAGGAACAGATTAAAGTGATGGCTGTGAGATATAAGACTACAGAGGAGGGGATGAAATACAAGTTGAAACGTAAGTTCGACGGTTATCATTTTAGCTCTGACATGCTTGATATCTATAATCCGTTTAGTATCTTGAATTCTTTGAGCAAGAAGAGATTAAGTGACTTTTGGTTTCGTACTGGTACACCAACTTATTTGGTTCGCTTGCTTTCCCATTTTAAGGAGAATTTGAATGAGTTGACAGGCAAGTATTATCCAACAAGTAGTTTCGTGGATTATCGGGCAGATGTAGAAGCGCCATTGCCTATGATTTATCAGAGTGGCTATCTTACGATAAAGGATTGGAACATGAATACGGATTCCTATCTTTTGGATTTTCCGAATGATGAGGTGAAAAGCGGGTTCCTTACTTTGGTGGCTACTAGCTATTTGCAGCCAAAAGAGCCGACTGATGCTTTTGTTTTACAAGTGGTGAGTGCTATGGACGTGGGCGATTGTAAACAGTTGGAGAAACTGCTCACTTCCTTCTTTGCCAGCATTCCATACACGCAGCGTCGCAAAGACGATGAGCGAGAGAAGGAGCGTTACTTCCAATATACCTTCTATCTCGTATTGAGAATGATCAGCTGCTTCACGGTCTTCATTGAAAAGCAGCAAAGCGAAGGTAGGGTAGATTGTGTGGTAGAGACCCAAAACTATATCTACATCTTCGAGTTCAAGCGTGATGGTTCGGCAGAGGAAGCCCTGAAGCAGATAGAGGATATGGGCTATGCCAGGGAATATGCAGCAGATGGCAGAAAGATTTATCAGATAGGCTGCAACTTCTCATCGAAGACGGGAACCATTGATGGGTGGAAAATGAAGTAGGTAATCTGTAAGAATATCCCGAAGATGCGGCGTTATGAAGGATGAGCTTTCTTTACATTAGCTTGGCTGAGATTCTCGTATTTTCAGACGCTTATAGTTTCTTTGAGAATATCGCAAATATGAAGAAAAACAGGAACTTGTTGGTAATCAGATATTTGTGATTTCTTGACAAGAAGATGCCGTTGAGGAAAATCTATAGTTGTACGACTATAACCCCTATAGTTGTACAACCATAACTCTACAGTTGTACAACCATAGCATGTATAGTCGTACAACTGTAACTTTATAGTCGTACAACTATAGGTCTTGTTCTTAATATAGAGCAGAAAACAAGGATTCCCAGCCTCTCAATCCCCTTATTTTTATCGCTAGATTCAATATTTGTAGGTATATAAATTTTGGTTATAAATATTGACGGGAGGTTGGAACGGACGGATGCTTGATGAGTGATTTTTAATATGTTTGCTGCAAACCTTGCAAACTTTGCGGAGACTAAGAGTTGGTACGGAGCGGGTACGGAGTTGGTACGGAGCGGGTCTAGCTCATAAGTTAATGATTCACCCTTTTTTGTTTGTTGGATGTTACTGATATGTTGTTGGAAAACATAGTATAAGTTGTTGGAAAAGATAGTATATGTTTTTGAGTTAGTTAGTATCTCCGGTCGCACAACAGCTGTTGTGCGCTTACATATCAGCTGATATGCACTTGCACAACAGGTGATGTGCATGCGGCGGTCAACTGTTATGCACCAACTATTATCTAGGCTTATGACTCTACTCTTTATCATTTGGTACATTGAGAATGGCATTTCATACAAGCCAAGTTTGGATATTTGGCGGATAGAAATAATCTTCTTACTTTTGTAATCGTAATCGGGAAGCGATAGAAAAGAAAGAATAGTGGAACGAGGAAAATGAAGTATAACCCTTTAATATATAATAAGGTATGAAGAAGATTTTGATTTCGTTGATGATGGGTATGGTGTTGTTGAGAACACCAAGCACCACATCATCGTAGCTACTCCTTTTGGAAAGTACACCATTGAGAAGAAGGATGGCGGCGTTAGCTTTATGGGAATGTCGGCAAAGCTGGTGAGTGCCAAGAATGGCGTGTATCAGGTGAAGTCATCGCTCGGTAATTTCTCGGTGAATACGAGAAAAGGGACAATAACTAAGAGATAATCGTAATTGCTTGTTTACCTTTTCGTAAGGGATGGTATATAGGTATAGGGCATTGAATTGTTGTCATGGAATAGAAATGTGGAAGTGTTTTTCTCTCGGCAATGGCAGCGTTCAATGCCTTTTTTTGTCCTTCGGGATAAAAAACATCGCTAAAAGTTTGGCAGTATCAAGAATATTGCTTACTTTTGCGGTCAGAGTGGGAGCAGACGGAAAAGAACGGCTGCGAAGAATACTCAAATGAATGAGCGTATTGAACGTTATCCTAGAATAGAAATGTGGAAGTTTCGAAATCTGCTTGGATAGTGAACAGTATTCTCACGCCTTTAGGATTATTGTATCCTTTTCAAAATGGAAAAGGAATGATATACCCTTTTGGCGTGGGCTATTGTCCTATGCTAGCAGATAGGTCCTTCCACAACCTCTATTCTGGCGTAAAGGCAATAGTCCCACGCCAATTCATAAAAACTTTAATAACTAATGCAACTTCTGGGAACAAGTTTGCTATGTAAGGTAATTGTAGTTTATGGCAACAATTGGAGCAACACAATTAATTATGGGCTTTCTTGGATTAAGAGAGTCTGAGGTTGATAGTATTCAGCCCATACCTGATGCAAAGTTAATAAAAATAGGGCGTTCTAAACTGGATAGAACGATGACAGGTGTGACTTATGTCTTGTCTATGGAGCAAGGTTTTCTTATTATATTTGATTCTGATTATGCAGGGCAAGCCGTTGTTCAGAAAACCTTTTGGGGAGAAGGAACTGATGATGTTTATAATATGGTAAAAAGAAGGGCTGTTCCTGCGAAAGTATATCCTGGTTCAACAGGCTTTTATATTTATTCGCAACAACTAGGTTATCTTCTTGTTGAGAGACAAACCATTGAAGGAAAAGAGTGTATTACGGTTTCAAGAGAGTGTGTGCTTTAAGGATAATATCAAAAGGTATGCTTGTGCATTAGTGAAAAGAAATATTGAAATATGAATACAATACGTACTAAGAGATTGGTATTGACTACTGTAACAATAGCTGATACTGTATTTTTGAAGCAGCTTTTTTCATTTGCGGATGTAAAAAAGTACTATGTGTTAAGGGAAGACCATATGAGTAACATAGATTTGTTTACGGCGTATATGGTTGATAGTATAAAGAATGGGCGATCTATAGAGTATATTGTTAGATTAACCAATGGTATTCCGATAGGATTAGTTGGTGGTGAACTTTATCGTGAACAAACTGGTGAAATATCTTGGAACACTGCTTATGCTATTCTTCCTTCCTATCAAAGAAATGGTTATGCAACTGAAGCATTGGTAAGTTTTACTGAATATATCAAGCAATATAATATAGTAAAGGCTTTTCTTGATATTTCAGATGATAATGAGGCTTCCAAAAAAGTTGCTCAAAATGCTGGATACAAATATAATAAAGATACAGCTCATTTTGATCCAAAGCATATGGAACTGTCTGTACTTTTTCATTGGGAATTGATGTTGCATTCTAATAGAGATGTTTTTTTTAGCATGGGTTGTCAGGCTTATAAGGCAAAAAACTATCAGGTTGCTGAGAAATATTTCCTGCAAGCACTCGAACAAGAGTATAATCAAGGTAGTCCGAATACAGATGCTTTGTGTTATTCTAATATGGGGATGGCATGTTCTTCGTATGGCAATTATCAAAAAGCTTTTGAATGCTTGATGAAAGCTAAAAAATTAGGACTTTCCAATACTTCAATAGAAAGAGAATTACAATGGCTAAGGAATAATGTTGGAATATACTAATTTGTTTGGGTAATAATATGATGAATCAAGTAGCAGAATTTATGAAAAAAATAAAAAGAAGATTACACATTGGACATGATGATCGTTCTGTGAGCAAGAGTAAATTGTTGGCTTCCAATAAGCGAACTTTGAAAAGACTTCCAAATGAAGTTATATGGCAAGCACCATCTGACAGTGCTGCTGTTGCCATGATATATCGCAGTGAATTAGATTATATCTCACGATGTATTCTTGATTCTACAACAATAGAGACTGGTGGACAACTCTTTGGTTTTTGGACATCTACAGGAATCCCCGTAGTTTTGTATGCAATAGGACCAGGTCCTCTAGCCAACCATCAAGTAACATTCTTCAATCAAGATGTTGATTATTTGTTGAATGTCGGTACTACTCTTTTGCAGAGATATGGATTGCAACATATTGGTGAATGGCATTCGCACCATCAGTTGGGATTGGCTCATCCTAGCGGTCATGATGCTTCCAATATGCAGATGGTTGTCAATCAAAAGCATTTGGGTAAGTTCCTTCTTTGTATTGGTAATTGTGATGCTCATGCATCAACATTGAATGCTTTCAACTTTATGGAGGGTGAACAAAGCTATCTGCAGGCTTCATGGATGATTAAGGAGATGGATAGCCCTTATAGAAGATTGGTGGATTATGAACTTCGTAATATCTTAGTTCATCCTCATTGCATGGAGCCAAACATGATTGGCTTGAAAATTTTGGAAGAAGATAAGCCTCTCTTTAGGCATGATTACTGGCTCTGTGATAAGCAGAATAATTTGACATTGAAGAAAATTGTAGATTTTCTCGGTCAATTTGCTGATAATAAGGGATGCGAAGTAAAGTTGGATACATTGGGTTATGTACATTTGTTCGTAAATAAGTCTGGTGAAAGTAAAGAAGAAATATTTTTCCCCATGGGCTTTCCACATGAGGCTCCAGAAGTGAAAAGACAAAGTGGTGTATGTGTTACGGAAAAATGGAACTATTGTGGTGACATATACCAAGCTTTTGTTCAATACTATTGTGGTTGTTTGCCTTCTCCACCACAAAAAAAATGAGATTTTATGGAATGAACAAATTTTTTAGGATGATTAAAGCTATAAGAATATGATGGATGTTCAAAGACTCCAAATGGAGAAAATGGTATTGGCGAGAAAATTGCCAAGTTCCGCTTATGTGTTTAAGGATATGGGTACTTCTAATCCTTATGTCGTAATTGGAGCTATTACAAATAGTAAGAATGTATATACGATTAGAATTGATTTGGATTCATTTCCAAATTCGGTTCCGAAGGCATTTGTAACGAAGATGCTTTTTAACAAAGATGGGAATCGAATGGATTCTGCAAGTGCACCTATGCACACATTAACCAGTGAGCATGGTTTTACAAGAATTTGTCACTATGGTACAAATTCTTGGACTCCGATGGTGTCTATTTATAAGATATATATCAAATGTCGACTTTGGCTGGAAATGTACGAGGCGCATTTGCGTACAGGTAAAAATATAGATTATTTCTTGAATCATCAAGCATAAGTTAGAAATATAAATAAAAGGGCAAGAAATATGAAAATGAATAATTATGAGTTGAACACGCTTGCTGAAAGTGTTCGTGAACAAGGATTGAGTCAAGAGGCATCTATGACTCAATTAGTGTATGACCCAACGAGTGGTGAATTCCGACAAATCGCTCGTGGCAGCCAGCCTGTTACTGGTGAGATTGTTACTGAAATGACGGAGAACGGCTTTGCCTGTTCTCCTGTCATTTATCTCAGCAAAGATAATATTAAAGAGTTTGTTTCCAGAGGTTGTACTAGCTTGATGGGGTATTCCTATGAGTGGGAAGGTGAGCATGTGATTCATCTTTCAACTAAAAAAGCGGAACATGCTTATGGTCAAGTTGATGCAGTTCTATATGTTGGTTCAGAAAGTTATGTGAATAATGCTTATAGTTACAAATATTATATAGTGGTAAAATCAGAATCAGATGTTTTGGTTTATGAGCATATAAATGGCAAATTAATATCCAGGTCTTTTTGCTTCATCCCTGCAAAAGAAGAACTTTATTCCAGAAGTAAAGGTATTTTGGAGATAAATGTTTTAGAAGGTAAACGAGTCATGATCGTTGGCTTGGGAAGTTTTGGCTCTCAAATAGCTGTTGAGTTGGCTAAGGCAGGAGTAGGAAGTTTTTCTCTTTGGGACTTTGATAGGGTGGAACTACATAATTTGGCTAGACATATCTGTGGCATAAATGAGTTAGGGCGTTTAAAGACAAATGCTATTCAAGATGCTATCTTGGGAAAGAATCCTTATGCAATAGTGGATAAATTTCCTTTTGACATTAATGAAAAAGAAAAGTTAATGCGAGAGGAAGTAGGCAAAGCTGATTTGATAATCTGTGCAACTGATAATAATGCAAGTCGATTTATCTTGTCGAAAGCTTTGGTTGATTTCAAGAAAATTGGTATCTTTGGTAGAGCAATTACTAGAGCAGAGGGTGGGGATGTGTTTAGATATAGACCTGGCGGTCCATGTTATTGCTGTTTGATAGGAAATAATTGGTTTAATGCCCATAATGAGGAGATTGCCGACGAGCAGTCTGCTCGTCGTTCGGGGATTATTCCTGCTTATATGTCAGCTACAGATGCTAATGCTGTTGTACAAGTCGGTTTGTCTTCTGATATTCAGCCCATTTGTAATATGATGGTTAAGTTGGCTTTAGTGGAACTTTCAAGAGGAATAGAATCTGGTATATCTTCTTTGGAAAAAGAATTTGTTTATGACTATTATATGTGGGCAAATAGAAGGGAGCGTCATTATGCTAATTGGGCAGCTATGCCTGGAGCAGGAAATCAACCAACAATAATGCGATGGTATGGTGCAAAAATAGATAGAAATCCAAGTTGTGCTTTGTGCTCTGATAGAGAAATGTATCTTGACTTGGGCGAGGAGGTTGAGGCAAAATTTGAAGGGCAGATGGATTTGACTGATGTGGATTTTGAGCTAAATTGATTATGGGATTGAGGTATAATGATAAAACTGGAAATTTTGAGGAGGAAAAAACTTTAAGAGGCTATTCTGATACGAGAAATAATAGTCATCAGAACTATACTCAAAGGACATCTTCTTCAAATAGTTATTCTTCTAGTAGCAACAACTCTGATGGTTGTATGAATTTCATAGGTAAATTCTTGCTGCTAGTGCTGGGGTGTGTGGCTTTCTTTGCATGTTGTGGAGCTTGTATTGGGGGAATGAGTTCTTCTGATACCTCAAAATCTACTAATTCTAGTAGTTCTAGTCCTATTTATCAAAACTCAAATTCTGTTTCAACTGATTTTTCGATAGGGGGTGAAAGTTCTAACTCCAGTTCGACAAGTAACTCTTATTCTAATGAGCCTTCTAAAGCAGAATCAACTTATCGTGTAGAGGAGTATGAAGTAACTTGTTCTACTTGTAATGGTTCGGGCTTGATAGTCTGTCAATATTGTCACGGAACAGGAACGGATACTACGCCACATCCATGTACTCAATGTGGAGGAAGAGGATATACCTATACTCAATGTATTCTATGTGGAGTCTATGGTGATGAAGTTTGTAAAAATTGTGGAGGTACTGGTAAAAATAAGGTGGAGTGTATATATTGTGGAGGCTCAGGAACAATAAAAAGTGGAATATGTCATCATTGTGACATCATGAAAGGTTACAAACAACAA